>Ga0307511_10006486_pt1 | contig 11782 bp, 9 predicted proteins | sample 13_EM_MG_FD_200266 | JGI IMG/M metagenome (GOLD analysis project Ga0307511, IMG submission 200266) | Populus trichocarpa ectomycorrhiza microbial communities from riparian zone in the Pacific Northwest, United States - 13_EM | ecosystem: Host-associated > Plants > Roots > Unclassified | place...
TAGCCAGCCAGGCATCAAAACCCCAAACGACCCCGGGAACGGCTCCAGGCATGTTTCATTCGCTTAAACCCCCCCAAGACTGGTTGCACAACCACTCAATCCAAATCACGAGGTGAACTCCTGGCCGTACCGTAAACTAGAATCTTTTACCAGGTCAAAACGAATACATTTTGTGAATGTACACACTCAAACCTGAAACGACCGACCCTTGGTTAAGGGCCAAGTGTACTTTTGCACGCTACCTATCTACATATACCTAACCAGACTATACATATAACCTGTGACAGTAGATACCTCTTGAATATTCATAATACGTTTTCATCTACGGGTCGGGTCGGGTCGACTCTTTGGGGGTTATCGGGAGATCAAACTGAGGAATTGGGGGGGGGATATGAGCCTCTTGATAATAGATATCAATCACCTCCTTCCTCCCTAACGAGCTGACTACCAATTGTTGCATCACGGCTTACAAAGTCGAAATGGGGTGCCAAATAACACACATTGTGGATGTCATTTGCAGTGTACATGTGCAATAAAATTACGGTTCAGAGAGAATAAAGGTCCCCACATCACAGCTGCAGGACCTTTCTTTGGAGTATATGCTTTTTTTCGGACTGAAGCCTCATCTTAGGCTCCACGACAATATCTTCCAAACTCTTGCACAATATGCACTGTATGGGAGTAACTTTTAGAGTGGTAGGCACTTTGATATGGCTTTCCGAGAGCATATTTCATGTTGGAGATAGCGGGAGCAATAATGTATGCATACATCTTGGTTTACGGCGACAGAGAATTGGTGAGTGTGGGTCTAGAGTATGAAGAAAGGCAGGGGGCTTAAGGAGTTGACTAGGTGTTGGTAAAAGAGTTGGTATCTTAGGAACAGCGAGAAAATAGATGGGGAAAGCTATTGGGGGTGAGTGATTCGAGGCATTAGAATTGGCAGTACTAGGCTCGGGCCATATGGGCAATTCAAATGCACGCCTATCAGTCAGTAGACGGGGCCTTGTGTAGACTATCCAAATTCAACAAGTAATTTTTTAGAAAATAGATGCCCAATGAATTAATCCAACTCCTTCAAGACATTAAGGGCAAGCTCGCCTGGGGAAATTTTCACCCAGGAGGAACGCCACTTGAGGGCCACATGCTGCACCACCTGCGAAATCGCACTAAGGCTCTCCTTTCCCTCCCCAACCTACAAAACCTTTCAGTGGTATGGCGTGCTGACCAAATCAAGCGCTCTTGCAATTGCAGGAGGGCAAACAAGAGAGGTGGGAGTTCGAACGATTCGCCATCTCAGATTGCTTCAACGCTGGCAGTAAACTACATCATGGCCAACAGGCCGTGATGGTGATACTCTCAGATCAGCAATAGAGGCTGAACAGGGGCGTTACCCTGAGAAAGTAACCTCTGTTTCCTACGGCCTCGGCCGGCCCTATGCAAGGCTCAACTATAAGGCCGATCACAATGGTGCAAGGAGGGCCCACCGTGGTGCCCGCCCCACCGATACAAGTGCCGCCGTAACGCACAATGCACAAGATGGAGGTAGCAAAGGAAGAGGGGGCAAGAAGTCAAGATGAGAGTAACCATCACAGGAGGAGATAAGCGTTGGGTACAGATACCCTATGAGGTTATAATAAGGATAGTTTATAGCGCCCCCACGGCGTCGACAGCGGACGAGCATCTATTCAATTCTCAACAAAAAAAAAGCAGATTTTTATTTCCCCATTCCTTCTCCACAGTGTATCAAGTTCCCACCCATGGCAAATCATAAACCCATTCGTTCATCACAAGGTCATAGGCTAAGCAAAACAGAACAAAAAAAACTGAAGAAAATGTAGAGAGAGGGAGAGAAAAGTCTTTTATCATATCGATCCATTCCGGGGAGGTTAGAGCCAAATACCACATCAAACTACCAAGAAAAGAAAAGGAAAGGGACAATAAAGGAACAAAGACACATGTTCTCATCCAACATCAAAAACAGAAAAAAAAGGGGAAAAAAGGGGAAAAAAGGAAAAGAAATGTAAAAAAGCCACAAAGGGAGAAAAAAAAAGGTGATTTGATTTATGTAAAGTATCGATACTCTCGTCCCATCTCTGTAAGCACCCCCCATACCTTCTACCATTGATTTGCACTAGAAACAACACTCTACACCTTGCATCACTGACAACATCTAATCGACCATGTTGTCAACGTCCTCGACACCCGGTGATGGGTTGGGCTCTTGGTTCCTCCTCATCTCCGCTGCTCTCTTGGAGGCCTCTGCCTCCTCGTTTGCCCTGTTCTTTTGGCGCTTCTCCTCTTCATGGTCGAAGTATCTCTGGGCAATGATACCAGAGACGGACCTCAACTCTTCGTACTTTTGGATGTAGGCTGCCTTTGTAGAATCCTCACCGTCACCGTAGAGCCATTCCTGTTACGACGTTAGCTTTTTTATGCTTACATATTGGATGGTAGGGAAGCAAGGAATTTACATACCTCAGCGGCATCACACATCTCCTTTATCCTCTGCTTCTCAGGCTCGGAGGCGAATGGAGCCCAGATATCATCAGTCTTGTTTCGGAGGTCATAGATGTACTCCTCCAAGGCGTTCTTGCGGTCCTCGGTATCGGCTACCAACTTATCCTCCATGGCCATTTGGTTCTCCTTCTCAGTATAGATGTCCTTAGTGACCTGGTCGAGAGAGCTGGTAACGGCGACGACTGGGAGATCGCCCTTCTTTACTTGTTTCCTGACTTTCCTGGTCTTTGGCTTGGCTTCTGCGGCTTGATCGACATCCATAGCCTGTGGTTCGAGAGTCAGCGTTTGGAACTCCTCAGCTTTTGGCCTCTTGGTAGGGAGGGTGTAGAATTTGGACTCTCGATTTCATCTGGTGAGCGAGGACGACGTTTCGGTCTCTGGGGAACACCGTCCAAAGCTTCAGAATCTGTGCTAGTGGGAACTGAACTTACATCTTTGTTTTCCTCATCTTTAATTTCCTCCTCAACTTCAACCTCTTCGACATAGTATCCACTTTCAACATTGAGGACACCGTGCAGGTTAACACGAGCCTTGAGCTTACAGATCATGAAGTCGTCCTTGGGGTCAGGGTGAACATTCTTAATGGAAAATTTGCCGATCCAGGGTGAAATCTTCCCTGGAAGCGATTCTGGCTCCGCATATCTCGCCTCAAGGTCAAAGTTGTCCTTGCGGTAGAAGGTCAGAATCTTGGTAGATGGCACAGCGTTGCCTTTCGGGAACACAGTGAGATTGGTATCCTCATCAGGGATCTCCTGAGACTTCTCCCAGGTGAACTCAATAGGGTAAGGTACGATGTCGTGGACAGAGAAGTCCTTAACCCTGAAAGCCGGAGATAAGATAGCGCACGCCCAAGTACAGCCACGAGCAACAGCCTCATCCTGATTCAAAGTGAATGAAAGAGGCTTGCTGAAGAAGGTAGAAATCTTCTCCTTCAAGGCAGGGATACGAGAACATCCACCAACAACCTCAACAATGTCAATATCCTCGATTGACAGCTTTGCGTCTGCAAGAGCTTGCTCTAGTGGGACAGTGGCACGGTCAAGCAGAGGCTTGCAGAGCTCTTCGAAGTCCTCACGCTTGAGCATGGTCTGTACATCCACATCGTTCATAACAGACTCAATGTTCAAAGGGGCCATGGCGTTGGCAGACAAAACCTTCTTCATCTTCTCAACACCGGTAGCCACACGAAGGTAAGCCTTGGGGTTGGAGTGAATGTCGATCCTGTATCTCTCCTTGAACTCAGTACCAAAGTGGTCAACTAGGATCTTGTCAAAGTTTCGACCACCAAAGTGCCTGTCGTAAGCAGTAGAAAGGACCTGGAGCTCGCCCTTCTTGAAGGCAACAATCGAGCAAGTGTAGTTCGAGTGGCCAATATCGACGAAAGCAACTCTCCTTGGCTTCTCCTCCGCAAGTGGGAGGTCAGTTTTTGTGATACCGTACCCGAGAGCGGTAGCAGTGGTGTCGTTCATCAAACGAAGGAGCTTGAGCCCTGCAAACTCAGCAGCATCCATAAGGGCGCGGCGCTGGGGGTCGGTGAACCATGCTGGTACACTGACGACAACATCTGAAACTGGCATCCTCAATTCGGCGGATGCGATTTGCTTAATCTTGGTCAAATACATGGCAATGATCTGGGTGAAGGCGAAGTCTTCCTTGTGGCCAACGTAGCTGACTCGAGCACCAGCCTGGCCCTGCACATCGGTAAGTTCGCATGTGATGAACTGCTTCTCGATTTCTAGTTCTGGGTCATCATATTGTCGTCCTGCCAGCCTCTTGAGAGAACCAACGGTGTTTTTTAGGTTCGAGATCTCCTGTGTCTTCGCTGCCTCACCAATATATCGGCTCTTGGGACCGAACCCAACAAGGGAACTAAGAAAGAATTGCAGTCAGCCATAATGCTGTTCTCACAAGTGTTTAGACGTTTTGAGTGTTGGGACTTACGGTGTTGCTCGGTTGGAGACTTCGTTTGTGATCTGTTCATATCAGCCGTTAGCGCGGGGCACACGATGCGGGGCACAGAATCGCATTTCAAGACAGCCACATACCACATCCACACCCCGATTCCTGGCCACGGCGATAACCGTATTCAAGTTACCGAAATCTATTCCTACTACCGACATTTTGTCTGGCTATATGAAAGATGAGACGAAGAGCAGGTTGATGCGTTGTAGATGGATAGGGAGAGCACAGTGCGAGTGCTGGGGCCAAATCAGATTTCTCGGGAAAGGCAGCGAACTGTAATTAGGCAGGGGATATATTCGTTATATAGGATCCTCTGAAGAGAATTTATAGGGAGGTAGAATTGAATAGAGAATATGAGGTTCTAAGAAGGGACTTTCTGGGGGTAGTGTTGTATTGGTGAGCTCAGTAAGGGTAATTTTTTTAGGGAAAATTTAGGAACCTGGGCTTGCCACGCTAAGAAAAACAAAGAAGCAGCGAGAAAGTAGTAGAACCTCCAGAACCTTCGAATTCCCAGCACAGCCAACCAACCAAACAACAGATCGCTCCATATCGATGTACTCCCATGGAAGCCCCGCAACTGCATACGCTACAATATCTAATATCGGCAAAGATTTGTCGATGCACCCGCGGCTGCTCCTTATGGCCACAAGGCCAGGTCCTACCTACTCTATGTGCTTCCGTGGGGCTCATGCGACACCGCACAATTTGCCCCTCACCTCAGGCTGATAGCCCAAGTGTTTACATGTTACATGTACATACAACTGTATCACCGTTGGCTAAGAAGAGCCTCTGTTGCACCAGTAAATAGATTGTATTGCTGCCCACACTAAGAACTATCAGGGTACTCGCTAGAGAAAATGTGTGCTAACGACACACGCACGTAAAAAAGGCATCAGGCAACACGAGATCTAAAGTAGGGAAAAAGAAAAATTGAAAATAGTATATAACAGATGTAGGGTTAAATGCAATTGCAAAGGAGTCCATGTTCGTAATCCCATCCACCCATGAAAGTGCCCGTCACCCAGCTCGACGCCAATCCAAATATACAAGATGAATGCAAATAACCCCCGGTATTAGAGAAACCCACAAGAATTAAAAAACCTCTGAACGAGTTTCGAAAATGAAGAAAATCCGATGTGACAAAATGATATTTATGCGCAATAACCACTTCTTTATGTTCCGTGCCATGTTGAACTGCCCAATTAGGCAGTCTATTGATGCAAGAAGTGAACGATTGTAGACTACCCACAGAGAGCGATGCAATTCAACCCCTGTGTTTAGTCAACTTGTTTCTTCGCTTCTTCTCCGACTTCGCGTCCTGCTCATCATTTCCCTCATCATTGTCTTCGAGCGAAGGCTCTTCATGTCCCTGGAAGCTGTTATTCCTCTCTTCCGCAGTAGCCGTCCTCACAAGACTATGCCTTGCGAGTGGGCTTCGCCCTGCAATTGCAGATCGTCGTGGACTTGTATGCGCGGCTTCCGGGAGCTGCAGCCTTACAATATCCCCTTCAGGCGATGTGTCTCCCGAGGGAGCTTCAGGCGTAGTACCAGGAGAGCTACCCGCACTTGATGCCTCTTTATCCATGCTGTAATTCTGCAAATTATGCCCTTCTTGTCTGGTGGCGTTGGTCGCAAAATAACTGCTAGCTGAATTAACAGAATCTGATGACTCCATCCCATTCTTATATGCATAAACATCATTGTAACTCTCCCTAGGCTCCTCCATATAAGCACCACCGGCCTCCCGTTGGTTTGCTTGGGCAACTAAGTATTTTCGCCTATCTTCATCTCCCATAATACTTTCCACACGGCGAGGCATGTACACGGAATTTCCGGCAGATCCAGCGTATCCAGAGGCCATACTGTCGAACGATGCACGGGGATGAAGTGGGATATGAGGGGCATTTGGATTCCTTGGCCCAAAGTCTGGCAAGGTACCCATAGAGTCATTCACATGGCTGTAGAAGCCATCCGGTAGTCTTTCGGAGGCGGCGAACCTGCCATCGATGTTGTCACCTGGTTGAAGTGTTACTCCTCCAGGTCGTCGCTGTGTAAGTCCTTGGGTCCTAGCCTCTGCCGCCGGTTTGAAAGTTTCCGGGATCACCGCCAGATCATCACCTCTTTCCTCAGCTTCTTCAATGACTTGTTGTGCCGTTTTACTAACATCTGCAGTCCCAGCATCGGCTCTTGGCCCACCCCATGTTCGTTGACCGGCTGTAAACTATGTGGGGTTAGATGTGAACTCTCCATGTTAGAGCGGTGAAGTAAACTTACGATTCCGTAGACCATGTATACCCAGTTGAAGAATGGGTTGAGAACAAACATCAACGGATACAACAAGGCCTTGTAACGTTTCAATTTAAGCCCAAAATAGAACATGAGAGCCCAGTTGAGGCCAAGTGAAACAGCAATAAACCCAACAGGAAGTTGGGAAACCTTTTGGGTAGTTGTAATCAGGGAGAGAACCATAATGAAGAAGAGAAGCGCGGTAGTCCTAATGGTGTTTTGCATGAAACGCACCAAGCATAGGATGGGGTACCTTTTCCAGAGCCGGATGTCAGTCAACATACAAACCTCGTTTGTAATAAATCCCAAGAACCACCGCCTCCTTTGCTTCAACAAACTTCTATAGTTGAGCACAGCTTCGGTTTTACAGAAGGCACCAGTACATAGGCCAATCTGGTATCGCTCTTTTGCACCAATCATGAACAGATGGGTTAACCATCTATCCTCCCCCAAATGACACTTTCCGTAATCGAATAAATCGTCACATTGTTCTGCTTTGTCGGCGAAGTAATACTTTGCCATTTTTCTGAATGCAGAGAAACGGAGGATTGTTAAGGCACCGGGAAGACATGTAACCGAACCACAAGCAGATTCGACGGATCTCTCGAAGAGTTGGCCATGAATGTACTCGATGTCCTGGAGGAGAGTGATGAGGGTTTGTTGTTTGGCTGTTGAAGTGATAACCCCTGTCATTGCCAACATATTTCGTTTACTCCCGGGTTTCAATTCCTATCATTCTTGGATAAGCGACAGACCTCACAAAGCTCAAGGGTGATAGACATACCATTTCGTACACAAAATTCTGGATGCACACTTTATCTAGAATGCAATCGGAATCGATGAAGAGGATGAAAAGGTTATCGTTCCTTTTTAAGTAAGCCTCGTAGATTTTGTCGATCAATTTGAATGTTCTCTTTTGACAATGCCTCTTTCCGCCATGTGGAAACCTCGAAACGGTGATCCGCATTCCCCGGTACACAACGTCCAAACTCATAGGATAGCTTTCTAAGGATAAAGGAACACCCAGGCTCTCTATTGTTTTCAGATAAAGCTCATCCTCATCATCTCCGTCGAATGAAAGGAAAATGTGAAGGCAAGATGGTGGGTAGTCGCCATCCACGATTGAATCAATCGCAGTGAGCAATACTTCGGGGATCTCCTTGTAACAAGGCATAACAATAACGACTTTCGGTGCAGTCGATTCATCCAGTACGGTCTTGATCCGCCGGCTCCTTCCAAGACTATTTGTTACGAGTTGATAGACACAGAACAGCCATGGAATTGTCAGAAGTCCAGCGAAGGACCAGAAGGCAAACCACTGCAAGAACCAAACCATACGTTCAGGGAAATATTGTGTAATGCGAGACGGAAGCGGCAGAGTCACGACCATTATAGGGAGGAAAATGCACCTGAAGACACCAGAGAAATTAGTTCCCTGTAACCAGTCTTATGGAAACCGCACTTACCGCAAGGCCGTGAAGAGGAGCATAATGACAACCGCAAGAACCCGGATAGACCAATGTTCTGCCTTCTGAAACACTTTTCCTAGACAATACAAGAAAGCGGCCTATATCAAATCAGTATGTGTTCTTATTATTATTTCGTCTGGCTACTTACTAGCCATAGGAACCATTCTAGCAATGCCGCACACATCACCGCTCCCATTATTGATGTATATGCTATCTACCAGATACAAATATCAGCTTCATTCGGTTGTCTTGGGGGAAGTTGTAGCTACCTCGGAAGCCTTCCATGGGTCTGATATGGTTGGGGTGTCAGCCATCTTGGGCGCCCTGGTGGCAGACCGTCAAGTCTACTAGCTACTTGTGTTGTTGCTGAGCAAGGCCGGAATGATTCGAGTTAGGCTATATAGGAGGTGTAGATGAAACCTCTTCTCAAACCGAGAAAAGTCAACGAGGATGATTTTGGGTGTGAGATATTTCAATATAAGAGTTGAATGTAGTCTTGTTGTCGAATATCGAACCCCTTCAATTGCAATTCGAAACAGAAACCATGGAAGTAGTTGCTCGATGCTTGAAGTGTACTAAGCGGGCCTGGAAGCAATGAATCCTTGAAACAAAGCCGCTGGGAGACTGTTTGAGGCGTTTCCAACCCAGATGTGTGATCCACACTATTTTCGAACAATGAATGGATGAAACCAAGAACAACGCAGATGTGAGCCCTCGAGGCGACAGAACCTAGGCTTTTCTGCAGAACCGCTGTTTTTTGGGGGGTCGTGTAGTCGTAACGATGGGCTTAAAAGTAATGCAAAGATTTGACTGTCCACCCTTTCGCCCTTGCAGCAAGAACCCGATATCAAAGCAGCTCTGGACAGATGAGCTTAGCTGCCTCGGATCTCCGGATGCCCTTGGCTCCTTGACACTGGATATGTAAAATGAAAGGTGCCTGAAAAGAAAAGGAAAAACGAGAGTCGAGGCACAAATTGATATCAGGTACTAGGACTGTTGCAGTCAAATATCCAAAGAGTGGCCTCTTGTGAGAATGCTGGTAACGAATGGTGATATTGACAATAAGCAAGACAATAGAAGAGAAACGAAGGTTGGGCGAAGGTTTGCTTTAGAGGGAAGAAGGGTGAAGGAGGGGTTTTCTACAGTTCCCGATCATCTACACTACCGAGCAGGAGGGCAGCCAGCATAGGCACTAGTCGTACATCGCAGTGTACAACAAACATGGAAGGGGGGAGGTTTCCAGGCCAATGACCCAGCGAACCGTATTCAAGCTGCAGCAGAACTAGAGGTAGGGCTAATAGCCACTGTCTCATCGCTCCGAGGCATATGCATATTTGCAACGCACTCTGGATCTGGACGCTTTTTCTTGTTTGCTCTGTATTTGCGCCGTGCTTCCACGAGGACCTCAATTTCCCTTGTCATAGGTACACACAAGTGGCGCCATCACTGCGGTTCTCCTGACATGTTGTAGACTGTGGGTATTCTATAGTAGGTGTGGTGTTCAAGGTACCAGCCTGAAATTAAAGCGGCATTAGCTTCCGGGCAGGTTCCTGCAGCTTAATTAGGGAATCTTTCCTCAGCGACACCATGCGATGCATGCGCACAACCTAGTCGAAATACTACTCATTCGTCTAGTGGTATCCATACCTCCCGATGAACGACGGTGCATTCACACAGCCTCTTACAGATCAGTAGAGCTGAATTAGCCATTCGTATTCATGCGTATTCATGCGATCGAGATCGGAGTATTTGCAGCTGCAGGCCACTATAACCTAATTGATGAAGAGCAGATCTAGGTCTATCAAGTAGGCCAAATAGAGCTGTAGTCGGGAACATGTCAATGTGGGCTTTTTAATCCCCGAAAGGTATTCTTTTCCCTGCCTACATAGTGTCGCAATTTCTGCGTGCCTTGAGTATATATACTTAGCAACAGGGTAACACCAAATGTGTTTTCGTTCCCACAAATGGTAGTCTGGTTGCAACAGCTACAAGTTACTAAAGTACATGTACTTGGTTGAATGGTTTCAATTGCGCTGCTTTATCAGTTGATTCCGTATGTGGAGATATAATTTAAGTATTGGGCCGAGGTGTCATGGCGATGGGCAGCTGATGGGTTGGCAGCATGTGGCTCAATTAAACATCAGTAGAGTTTAACTCGGGATTTAGCCTTTACTGGTGTTACATGTCTATTTTAGAACTCTTTGTTCGCTGCTTTGAAAATTAAAAAGTACTCCACAGTTCCAATTAATATTTCACTAGCAAGCAGGTCACCTTTACCCGGAAAGCAAGGCTGGCCTAGCTGTCCCTTAATTATGTGTTCTGTAACGTCCCTGGTACCCTACGTATCTGCCGGCTACCTATTTCTACAAACTGCGAGCAGCTGCCCCAGATACCCTTGGGCATCTGTGACCGTAGCCAATTAGTGCAATTGACCTCCCCTCTTTACAAGTTATCACTCACCTGACTTAGAACTGTCTTGAGCCAAATCTGCTAACACTGGGCCATTCATATTCTCCAATCACCAACCTACAACCTACGACGATTGACGTTGAACGTTGGTAGGACATCGCGAAGTCTGCATGCAAATACGCCACCACAATGGAGTGATCCTGGTAAATTGACATACCCATGTCGATCTACCCGTCTGGGGGGCCTTACCTACAACCAGTATAACATACCGGTTATCAGCAGGGGCTGTCGCAATATTCAGCAACTGCAGTGGCAGCTAACGAGCTTTCGGGTGGTCCTTCCTGACCATGGGGATATACGAATAAGGTAAGCTTTCGGCATATCTATACCTATATGGATCTATTCCCCAGGTTACCGTAATTCTAGATTTCCTGGGCAGGCAGGGAATATTCCACATTGAGGGGAAAATTTTTTCGAATGATACGCTGAAAGAAGCTTGGAGTTGAATATTAAATAAAGTGTGCCAGTTGGTTGAGACAATTGGTCGGATCGCCTCCTTCTGGCAGCGGGCTAGGCGAAGGTTTATCAACAAACGTTTTTTTCAGCTAGAGTAAGGTTCCAGGTTGTCTCGTTTGGAGATCCCTATCTTTGACGAGGCTCGGACCATGCATGGAAGGAGCAGCTTTGGCTGGTTCCACGTACCAGTGCGGGATGCTAATTTGGGAGCAGCTCTAGATCTACACTACCAAGGGGGGGCAACTTACAAAAAAAAAACTAGAATGCACTCGGTTATATGGCATTGTTACGGTAGATAGATCGAGAGTGCTCCATAAAAAATATGCACTTCCAATTTAATAATGCTATACTGCACTGTACATAGTATTTAATGATACAGAGTAGAAGGAACACCGAAGGACACAATGACGGGTGAAGGGAAAAAAAGCTCTAATATTATAAAGTGACATTATCTCTAAACTCCCGGCTATGCATTTATTTGAACAAAATAGTAATGGTTAATAAATAATAGGTACTTCTAGGCAGGTGCTCCCCCCCCCCCCACCACAACACGTGGCAACCATGCAGAAAATATATGTGTGCCGGTAGCTGGTTATGATATATACTGTACACTTTCCAGGCAT
>Ga0307511_10006487_pt1 | contig 11781 bp, 9 predicted proteins | sample 13_EM_MG_FD_200266 | JGI IMG/M metagenome (GOLD analysis project Ga0307511, IMG submission 200266) | Populus trichocarpa ectomycorrhiza microbial communities from riparian zone in the Pacific Northwest, United States - 13_EM | ecosystem: Host-associated > Plants > Roots > Unclassified | place...
TACTACAGGTCTCGCACGACTCCTTCCTGGATGAATTACTGGCTCAGCCCATGTCCGGACTGCAAGCACTGGAGATCATCGACTCCGATCGGCTCTGGCCGGAGAAACCCGCGCATCTCCCTTTAATCAACCCTGGGCTGCCACTACACTTTTATATCCCAGGTGCTGCGCAAATCCAGAAACTTCAAGACACTGATACTCGCAGGATACAATACCACGACTTCCCTTAACCTTCTACCTCCGTTTCCCAATGTTGACACACACGTTGTCTACCACTGGCCTTGCGCGGGATCCTATTACAACGACAGAGTCGTAAGTCTACTGCAAGAGTTTGTGGAGTCACGGAAGCATGCGGGATTACCTCTTAAAACCCTCACACTCATCCACCAGTTAGTAGAACCGCGTCCGTCGGAACTAGAGCGGTTGAGGGGCTGTGTCGGATGGGTCAAGGTCGTGAAAGGCTATACTACGTTGAATTGGGACATCGATGAGTATCTCCTAGCTGCCATTCACGGGGATAATGCCAGCGGATTCGGAAAGGATTGTGGGATGGGAAGTCATTCTCTTGCGCCTCACCACAAACATTCACGAGGATAATTTAGGTAGACATTTTTGGAACCTAGGGTAGATGATTCGTCTGTTTTAATCCAATTCTATCCCACCACTCATGATCATCCCTCGTTACTCATGAGAGCAAGGGAGTGCTGGTGACGTGGAGATCACGATGAGATCGCTGAAGCAATAACATGGAAATTTCGCGGAGTCAAACGTGAGATACGTCGTCTAACCACCACTCGGTCGCGTGATTCGGGACCCGAGCACTATCCGAAGTGGAAATATCCAGTGGCTGCTTAGGGTGATCGAGGCATCGATATCGAAGAATTTCGACCGACGGCCTGTTGCTCACGCATTACAATAAATTACTCACGACTCAATCCAAATGCATTCTCATTGCCGTTGGGGCGTTTTCCGCACAGATATTCCTGCTTGACGTGATGGTGCGGAGGGAGGTCCGTTGAATAGTGATTGAATATTGAATAGTCGTTCGGGTTCCCGCGGTCGCTCACGATCTACCAGGGATTGATAGTTTCCGGGAGCTCGACGGAGAGGTGGTGTGTTTGATCGCGGGGGCTCATCCCACCCTGCAATGAGAATGAGAACCCAACGGAAGTTAGACCCCCTACCCACTAAATTCACCTTGGTGTAAAGTGCCTACACAGGGTATGTGGTATCGTGCCTGTGTGATTTATTGCCCCGGTTAGAAACTCGTTGTTTCTGGGCGCAAGAACGAATCGACACTCCAGACTATCCAAGCCAGGTCGTCAGTGCCAACGGTGGGATCGGTGGGCTAACCGAGCTCTCCTACTTCCACTCACACTCCTTCTCTCACTGGCACAGGAATCAGGAATCCGTGAACGTTGTGCCCGATAGATACCCACCCAGACACCAGTGGCCAACCTACGCGGACCACCGTCCATGTCCCTGACGGTGCTAGCCCCTTTGATAATAGACCGTGGGATCTCAATCCCCGGATCCCGAGGGTGAGATAGGACACGTGCCCCTCCGGCTTGATTTTACCATTCGGGTTACAATCCAGTCGTGGTGGAAGTAAAAATAGTTCTTGATGAAAGTGCTTTGAGGGAGGACGATCCAACCGGCTCGGTTGGGTGGAAGCGCACAATGGTTCGTGATGTGGGGATGCGATCAGATTTGAGGGCCAGCTTCCACGCAGTGGTGCACTACGCGCACGACAACTGGCAGCCCTTTCTCTTCATTTTGGAGGATCCGATTCCAGCCTCTAGAGGATCACTGGTTTGCAGATCGGAAAAGAGATTTCGAGTTGATATTGATGGGGAGAGGGGAGTAACGAGCTACCGGTTTTGAACACGGAAGTCGCGGACCCATGGAAGCCCTGGGGCGCCCACCGCGCCGGACCTGGCAGCCATTTTCGAGAAGACACACGGGAGTAACACATGGTGCCATGGCGCTAATATGGAATTGCGCAAGGTTAGAACTTCCTTTAAGGGCGTCATATAGAGGTTTATGGCGGATGCTTAGCTCCTTTGTGGTGTGGACATTGAAGAGGTTGTATTGCATCACTCCGCAATTTCATGAACTACACCTGAAGTTCTGGACTCCACTCGTGACCGCTAATGAATCGTACGAGGGAATATACACACTTTTCCGTGAACCTGAGCTTCCCGTGCCAGGTACACAACCGAACCGTGGTGGGTTTGACACCGCCCGGATGGAGTCACTCGACCACTCAGCCGAGGGTGATTCCGAAGAAACCCCGAGTCTCTATGGTCCGATGTAACTTCCCCCCGGGGTGCCGTTCACTGTGGAGTTCTATGAACTTCTAAAACTGCGGCCCGATTTGAGTATGTGGGAAACTCCAGTCGCGATCATTTCTTGGCAGCGGGTAGCAGCCACCCCCATCAACATGTGCCCTACGTCCAGGAATAACTCAGCTTTCTCAGCTTTCTCTGAGCTGTTATTAATCGGTGCGATGCTACTTAAGGGCGAAAGAAGTTGCTTCGGTCCCTCAGGCTCATCAAAACGATGGCTCCGTACTTCCTGCGAAACCTCGTTCCGAAGAGAGAGAAGGTAGAACGAGCGAGACCGTTGTTGGAGGTGCTCGCAAGTCTCACCTTGATACAATGGGGTCTCTTCCTCTCTGGGTAAGTTTCATCCTTGGCGCCGCCAAGGGGGTTGAACTTTGATCTCCATTTTGCAGGTGGTTAGCTTGGGCTTGCGACGCGATCGACTTTTTCAGTGTCTCGCTCACTGTCGTAAACTTGCAAACACAGTTCCACCGTTCCACACATGACATCGTCAGCCACAATTCCTTGAACATCTGTCTATTTTCCTGAACTTTTTCCCCGGTACAGACGACATCTATCACCCTCACGTTGTTGTTCCGTCCAGTCGGCGCAGTGAGTGGTAATATTTTCCCCGTCCTTCACCTGGGTCACTTACCCCTCCCCATCACAGATTATTTTCGGTCTCCTTTCCGACCGGTTTGGCCGAAAGTGGCCGCTGGTTGCCAATCTCCTCCTTGTTTCCGTTCTTTCCCTTGGCTCCGGCTTCGTCCAAACGTTCCATCAGTTCCTAGCCGTCCGAAGTCTCTTCGGTATCGGCATGGGAGGTATCTGGGGCTTAGCCTCCGCCACCGCTCTCGAAAACATTCCTGCCGAGGCTCGTGGTCTTGCCAGTGGCGTTATCCAACAGGGATACGCTGTCGGTTACCTCATCGCCGCTGTCATCAACCTCTACCTTGTCCCTCACACCACCTGGCGTGCGCTATTCTGGACAGCTTCCGGTGTCTCTGCCTTTGCCGCCGTGTTCCGAGCTCTTCTCCCCGAGAGCGAAGTCTTCCTCCGTGCTCGACGGGAGAAGCAAGCCAATCCTGAGAAACCGTCACAATCGCGAACACATATCTTCTTCCACGAGGTCGGCCAGATGCTCAAGAACCATTGGCTGCGGTGTATCTATGTTGTGCTATTGATGTCCGGATTCAGCTTCCTGTCCCACGGCTCTCAAGACCTCTACCCTACTTATCTGCAAGAAACTAAAGGACTCTCAAGGTTCGATTCCACCGTCGCGACGATCATTGGGAATTGTGGAGCCATCACGTAGGTCTTGTTTCTTGGTGCTCTCCTCGATACTCGGAAGGTTGCCTGAAGATCTAATCCGGCCTAGGGGAGGCGCGATTGCTGGCGCGTCGAGTCAGTATATCGGTCGACGTCTTACGATCATGTAGGTTATCCTCCACACGCCAGCACATCCCTAAACCAGTCTAACTTTATTTCTCAGCATTTGCGTCCTCCTTATCGGGATATTCATCCCACTCTGGATCCTCCCGAACACATTCAGCAAGCTCTCCGCTGGTGCTTTCTGCGTACAATTTGGCGTTCAAGGGTAAACCACGCAAATTCACCTCGAGAAGTGTTTGATTCTAACAGTTTTCTGGTTCCGTAGAGCATTTGGCGTCATTCCGATTTTCCTTTCGGAGATTTCCCCCCCTGCCTTCAGGTCCACCTTTGCAGGCGTGACCTACCAGTTGGGTACCATGGCCTCCGCAGCTTCCGCCCAGATCGAAGCCAGTGAGTACGTCTCCTTCGGTCATTGGGACAGCCTTACTCACGTCGTTCGTTCCATAGCCGCCGGAGAACACTCCCGTACGACGATCAAAGGACCAAATGGCCTCAAAGACGTACCAAATTATGCCCTTGTTCAGGGCATATTTATCGGATGCGTGGCTGCCTACGTCATCGTTCTCACGCTCATTGGTCCTGAGAACCACGGAAGCCACTTCGAGAGAGGCAAGACGGCGTTCCAGGCTGGCGCTTCGAAGGAGGATGTCGGCTTTATCCCGACAGAAATCGGAGAAGCCGAGGACGTGTGGAGGGAGAGTATTGGAAACGAAAGCGTGAAGGAGAAAGGGGAGATTCAGCACGTTTGAAACAACGGACAGGCTGGGAGCGACCTTGCGTGAAAGCTTGTCTTTTTGGTTGAAGTCGAAGATATTTCAAATGTGGGAGTAGCCACGCGTCATATATGTACCTGTTGTAATCTTCTCAAGTTTGACCCGCTGTTTGCTTTTCTTGTTGGGCGAATATCCGTATCACCAAATATTTTTCCATCTGTAGAAGGGTGTCAACACCCGAGATCCACGCTCCTCACCACCAGAAAGGGCTGTTGCCGATCCCGACCCTCTCTACGCGGTTGTGGTCTCGCGGCCAGGTGTCCATTGGTATCGACCATTGATTACTTTTCTTGACATGACCCGACGCCGCTTTGGCACTTAGCCCCACGGCTTCCGGTCCGTTCTCTTCAGCGTTTATATTTTACCGATTCTCCCACGACGACCAGAGCGGTCCGGCTATTTGTTGTCTCGCTTCCATCTCACTATGTCACCGTGATCAGATGACCTCGCGGTCATCCATCTACTCAGGCGACTCGAGCCTACTCGTCACCACCCGGCTACATCACCACAGCACGTTCTTTCTTCCGAGATTATGCAGTGCCACGCGTTTCGCCGAATCACGGAGATCGCAACCGTGTTGCAAAGAAGAAACCGCGCTTCCAACTCGAATGAATGGCATACGCGGCTTCCTGACCCGTGTTTGCTGGCCACGGTGGGTACGCGACTTGCATCTCCTGATTCACCTATGTATGTGCTACTCCGATCCACTGGTCGTCCCAAGCAAGTTTTTCCTCGGAAACCCAGCTGGGGTCGAGACTAGAACCAGAGGTATAAGCACGCAAGTGCTTCCGTTATCTCCAGTTCGCTGCGTGGGTAGAATGGTGGGTCCGGAGCGGGTGATTTTCATCAGGAATTTTCGAAATTTGAAACCAAAACATCCAACTACATGGTCACCTCCGGCCTGAATGTGCCCCCGCTGTGAATTCCACTCGCTCCCCGGAGCTATCAGGAATATCAAGTGGGCCGCGAATCACTCGCAGGTCAGAAGTCGAAGGAGCTAGGTTGATGTTCCAGACGAATAACGTGCTGCCGTTTGCTGTATGACCCACGCATTCTCGAAGTCTTATCTTATTCAACACACTAGGCCGTTCTCCAGAGCTATTCTCGACTCTTCACAAGGCGCACCTCCCTTAATTGCAGCCCCACTTCATACTTCTGAGAGAGACCGAGCGGGAAGTCTCCCGGTGGGCGCTGACAGAACCGACCAGCCCAGCTCTTCCCTCGTGCTTGATGGCGTACGAGACGCGAAAAGGCATGATACGGGCCCGGAGATGAGGTGTGGACATGTACGAATTCCAAGAACCAACAGAAACCAGGCTTCGCAAGTAAGAAAATCCACTTGTTCGACTGTTTAGCCTGATGACGCTTAATTTCCTTTTCCTCCCCCGGCACTCCCCGGACCATTTCATGTGATCCCCATTGATAGTTCTTGAGACCCAAGGGCTTACTGGGCCTGTTTCACGTACGCCTCGCTACGTTACGCGTGGCGTTTCAGTTCCGTCTGCTCGCAAATCTTTGTTGGGAGAAGGTGGTTTGGGATGGTCACCGAAGAACCAGATCGATCATCTCGCTTGCGATAATGATGTAGCTCGGGATTCTGGAGCCGCGCAACCGGACAGACGGGTAGGCCACCCCAGTTTCCGTATATATAGGGTTCAGGCGACCTAGATGGATTCCTTGTCCTGCCTGGTTGCAGCTCCACAAGTACTAGAACCGCGTCGTCTCCTCTCAAGTCACCCTCGCCCTCACGACCAGAACCTCACGGCTCCAATACTTATTTCAACCCCCGACCACCACCTCCCACGAAACTAACCCCACTATCACAATGAAATTCACGACCACTTTTGCTGTTCTTCTCCTCTCCGCTTCTTCGATCCTCGCTGCCCCTTTGGAAGTCGTCACCAGGGATGTGTGGGCTCCCAAGGTCCTTAAGCCAACCCACAAGAGCGTGTGGCACGCTGGGACTTCCCACAAGGTCCAATGGGCTCTTGACAAAAAGCCCAAGACCCTTACGAACTCCGTTGGGACAATCTTCCTGTCCAAGAACGGGCATTTGAACACCAGTGCGTAAACCTGCGTCTTCCAGTGGATTGGGAACTCATAACTTCCAACTTTCTGTTCTATTCCAGCCCACCCACTCGCTAAGGGTTTCAGTCTCACCTCTGGAAGCGTCAACGTGACGATTCCCAAAGGCACCCCCACAGGATCTGATTATACCATCGTCCGTACGTACCACTCCCTCCCTCTCCTATGCGAGATATGTTCTACCCTTTACTCATTCGCCTATCCCTCATTCACAGTGATGGGTGTTAGTGGACCCAAGAGCCAGAAGTTCAAGATCCAAGTGTAACCACCTGATGAACCGATGCGCGGCGGGCCTCAACCCTTGCCCGACGCACCCCATACATAGCCCAGCGCTTTTTCGCACATGTTATCGCGTCCTGCGAGTCCGTACTTACTGTTGCCGGAGAAATGCAGAGTTAGTTTCCATAAATCAGAAACGCTTGGAAGGATGAGGCCACCATACTAGGGCTTCAAAGCGCCCCTATATCGGCATTCGAAACTCGTGGAATCGAGGTCCATTGACTGGACCTCAGGAGAATTCTTCCGATTCCCCAGTCGCAGCTGCGAAGACCTGGCCATTGGTAAAAATGGAAACGATTTCGCCGGGCATACCGCCTAAAACATGTCCACAGAGAGATAGAAATGACGGACTCAGTACCCTTCAAAGGTTCCTTTCTGACTGTAACGCTCACACTTGCTGCGATTAGGTGGAACCCAAAGATCCACTGATCCAGGACCCACCCGCGCATAGGGCTGTGCCACGGCGTTCCTACCCTGTCCGCTTGGTAGTACAAGAAGCCGAGGGTTTTATCTGGTGACCGGCCAGAGACGTGTTACCGCTCCTCAAAATGCCTGGAAGTGGGGTTGGTATATCCGGCGCGAGGATGGTTGAAAAGTCGAGTGATTCCGGCGAGGTGGTCGGCTGCGCCTCCATATTGCTCGGAAAACCCTCCTCAGCTGATGAGAACATCGGAACCTTAGCCCCTGCCGGCCAAGATGGTCTTCGCAACGTGCACACACGCGGTATCCGTGGGGCGAAGACCAACAGATAGCCGAGGATACGGATGTTGACCAACTCCTTTTCCAGGGTATTAGCTAGGATAGTAGTTCGCTGGTGCATGAACTCTTCCTCCACGTCGGTCCAGTTGCCGCTGAGTTTCTCGCCTGGCATGGTGGCGCGGGAGTGGGGGCAAACTGTCGCCGACTATGTAGTGAACGTTCAGGATGTCCTGCTGGATCCACGGCCGATCGACGATCTGCGATCATAGCTATCATGGTTTCATCGGACCATGTAAAGCACTAAACGCCTGTCAATGCAAACTCAATCCAATTGTCATCGTGGGATTGTTCGTACACGGTAATCAGAGGGGGGGATGTACGCCGCCTTTGTCAGAACCCTGGCCAACACCGACATGATCCCCCAAAACAAAGTATATGCCTCGGGTTTGATTTCGACCCGTCTCACACAGTGCTCAACATCATCTCGGAAAGCTCAAACCCGATACAGTCGACAGTCGTCTGGATGGCAGTCTGGTATTGGATCACGTTTTAAAACTGTAAACGAAAAGTACCTGCCGGAAACCGGAACCCCTTATGATTAGGCCAGGAGGAGAGAGCGGAGGCGGGGGGAGACGCACCTGCACCTACGAACGGACACCCCGGTATTGAGAAGAGGCATTACTATCCTTGAAATTGCGGGCTGGCGGATATCGTTCTGTCCGGGTCTAGGTATCTACAGGCTTCGGTTATGCACCGAGACGTTTCACCAACCTGCAGGGGGTCCAAGTTAGTAATGAGGAACGTGACTGAACTCTGAGACACAGACATTCTCAGGGAGGAATGGTTGGAAGTGATCCCCCGGAACGTCCCACCATTTCAACTTTACCCCCAGCAACGTTTCCCATCCGCTGATCGTCGACTCGGGTTCGTCCCTATCAGTGAGCCAAACCGGAACTTTCTCCCGCATCGACTCGGACTCGACCTCCATCCCTTCTCTGCTCCTTAAAAACGCAACGCTGGGGTGAGGTCTGTCAGAGGATGGCGAGTACCCCGTCAAAAGCTCAGAACTCTTCTTGAACTGCCCCTTGATGGATCCCACCGTCTCTATCTCTGACCGAGGTGACTTGCCCTGGGTAACGACATAGTCCAGTAGGGCCGCGGAGAGGGGGACGTGGTCTGTTGGACAAGGTGCGTCAATCAAGACAACACCCTTGACATCCAACCCTTCTTCCATCATGAGACACCCAACCTCAAAAGCAACAACCCCTCCGAACGACCAACCTATGGATTGAGTTAGCGCATCGAAGGACGCGTCGACTTTCCCATACCTCCAAGGATCACGGGTCCGCCACCGGACTGCCCAACAATGAGTCGTGCGTATTCCCTCCCCATACTCCGTATATCTGCCCAAGATTCCCGAGTTCCGAAGTGCGGATCCATAATTCCATAAAACGGTCTCTCAATCTCGCCCACCTGCTCATACGAATTGATCAAACCACTTCCGTCGTGTATCATGAAGAGTGGGGCGGCGCGAGCAGCCGTTGGCAGGCAGGTACTCCGAACCAACACGCAGGAATCGACAGAGGCAACAGAATCCATGGAAGTCAAAGAAGGAATAGAGCTTGTGGAGGGACTGGGGTAGGTTGGCGCCGGGGTATGTGAGATATTAGGAGAGGAATATTGCCAAATCTGGGCTTGAACCTGTGCCACGGTCCGGTACTTCTCGAAGAAGTCTCGGGGGAGCGAGAGGTGGAGCTCCTCCTTCAAGGTTCGCAACACTTCCGCCGCCGACAATGAATCCAGCCCGTGCGAGCCAAGATCGTCCGTCACGCCGAGTTTGCTCTGCTCGACCCCGAGGGTATCAGCCAACAAGTTATGTATGTTCTCTTCCTCGCTGATCGCAAGCAGCGAAACCGTCGAACTGGCCCGTTTCCTGACAGCCACAGGACTCCCAGGTCGTTGGGGAATGAGGGAGATGACATCCGCCACGGTATGGCAGAGCGTCAGAGCGGAGGAAGAACATCTGAACGAGATGGTCGGCGATTTCTGCAGCTTGTACGTTATCTCCATCGATAGGAGAGAGTCGACGCCAAGAGACCTTAGATCAGAGCTGGGGGTGACTGTGGAAGGATCTATCCCGCAAGCGGTAGCAATGATCTTGATAACCTCAGATGTGTGGTCGACAGCGATCTTGAATGGAGGATGAGGGGAGTCCAACAAAGAGAGACTCGCGGCTTTGGGTCGCCGGAGTGGCGGTCGTGGGGGCGGTGCTGTAGCCAGAGTAGTGTCATCCACGTTCAAGGGGACCACGGGGACGGGTTTCAACCGGCGAATCAACGAGTCGAGCTGAAGCTTCCTAAACCGAACACCCTTCGCGTGAGCCACAACCTCCAGAGGTTCTTCCGCTCTGCCTCCCAATTTGACAACAACAACCTCGCACACCACAACGTCCGCTCCCCCTTCAGCGAAACTGACACTCTTGGAATATGCCCCATACTCGGCGTCATCGTCCACAGCTTCAGCGAGGATTCGAATGTTATCCACAGCGTCGCATATATGTACATCGCTAACCCCACCCCGCATGTTCGCGAGGAACCCAGCCACCTGGAGGACACTGTCGACGAAGATTGGGTGAGTAGCGAAGCTGCCTCGGTCATGATCTGGAGGAAGCCGTAACGTGGCATATCCCTCGGAAGATTCGGATGAGACGGTGAAGCTTTGGATGGTCTGGTAATCCTTGGAGTAAACCACGACGCGGGGGAACAAGAGGTCGTACACGGTCCGCCTCGAAAACACTTCCTTCTCCCGTCCCTGGAGGCCATCCCGAGAGGTCGAGGTCAGCGAAGCGATAGAAGGCGCCACATCCCTGTAGGTATTCCCAAGAGCAGAAAGGGCCGCTTCGTCCATCACCTCGGTTCTGTACCACCCGCGACAATGCAGTTCCCCTTCCCCATCTGGAGTGCACTTGGAACAGACGTTGAAAGTACCAAGACCATCGTCGATTGCAGTAGCCACAGTGACCAGGGTTTGCCGAGAGCCGTGCTGATACACGAACGGCTTCGTGAACTCCAACTCCGACAGGGTGAAGATTTCTGAGCGCGATGACGTGGAAGGTTTTCCAGCAGCCAAGCCTAGCTCGATGTACACCGAAGCAGGACACAGCGCGTTCCCAGCAACCATATGACCCTCAATGAACCTAGCCAGCGTGGCAGCGGGCGTCTCGTACACCGCCACTCGTCCGTTCATCCAATTCGGCACCTGAGTTTGGCGCTTGAGGAGAGAGCATTCATCAAGGATAGTCGCAGAGTGACCGACAGAGCTGTGGGCGTGATCGCAACGGTTCGACTGATAAGAAGTCCAGAAGTCGGCGGTTTGGAATGGATACGATGGCAGGTCGATGACTCGAGGGGGCCGCATTTGGCGATGTGCAAAGATTTCTCGCCATCGAATTGGAAGGTTGGTAGGATAGAGTTTGGCCAAAGTAGCAGTCAGGGTAGACCAGGGCGACTCCGTCTTCATCAGGGAAGGCAATAAAAGCGGTTTTGTTGCTCCAGGACACGAGAGTTGAGGTAGCCTGGCGATAGAAGGGAGAAATAGCGCAGTCGGTCCCAGCTCCAACCACAGATCTGGAGCGCCGAGCTCTTCGATAAGCCTTGAAGTCGCCTGGACGAAGAGGACAGGCATCCGAAAGTGGGCAACGAAGTAATCGGTGGTAAAAATATCGGGAGTCCCGGGGCGAACGACAGCATCCAGGACGGTGGAAACCACGGGTATCGTCGGTGGTCGGACCAGTATACCTTTCGTGACCTTGGCGAAGTCCTCGATGGCAGGGTCCATATACGCGCTGTGAAACCCAAGTGGCAGCCTGGTGAGCTGATGCCTCGTCTCCCCAATCGCGTGTAGCCTGTTGCGCAGGATTTGCAGATCCTCCGTCTTCCCAGCGAGGACAAAATCCGTAGAGGTCTGGTAACAAGCAACAGAAACATCCAACCCTCCCATGGACTCGAAAAGCTTCTTGGAGTCCGCTACACGGGCCGCGTACATGCCTGAGCCACCGACCTGGCACTTCTCAGACACGATTTTTGCCCTGTTGAGTAAGAGGTAGAGCGCAGATTCGACGGATATAACGCCAGCTATTACGAGGGCAGGGTATTCACCGAGGCTGCAGGGTTATCATCAGCGAAACCGTGGGGGTAGTGAAGGACCTGAGTGACTAACCTATGGCCAAC
>Ga0307511_10006488_pt1 | contig 11781 bp, 8 predicted proteins | sample 13_EM_MG_FD_200266 | JGI IMG/M metagenome (GOLD analysis project Ga0307511, IMG submission 200266) | Populus trichocarpa ectomycorrhiza microbial communities from riparian zone in the Pacific Northwest, United States - 13_EM | ecosystem: Host-associated > Plants > Roots > Unclassified | place...
ATATATAAATTCATTCATATACATTTTTATATAATCATCATATTTTATAATTACATAATGCAATTAACGTATTAAATATAAGAAAGCAGATTTGAGTATCTATGATTCTAATTTATTTAGTTATTACTACGTAATAAAAGAAAAGGGCTACTTTCATTATGTAACCTAAAATTCAAAAGCTAAATCAAAGATGCTTACATGTCAATTAATAAAATTAAATTTTCCTATTAAATTTTTCTTTCCATGTCAAATATCAAGTAGATGACCTCTAACCCATATGTTCCTCACCAAATACAGGATCAATCATTCTTATTTGACCATAATAGAATCACATGATTTAATCAACTCAATTAATAACACATCAAGGACAACATAATGGAGAAACTACAAATTTAGTCTCAATGTAATCCTTTCTAGTTTTCAGTATTTTAAAAACCAATCATCCTGCTATGTTAATCAATGATTAGATGACCCGAGCTAAAAATTGGGTTGACTCGTGACCTAGATCACCCGATCTGACCTGATAGATTGATCTATAACTAGGTGATCTGAGTCGTAGATTGAGCTAGATTTCAATAATAATATGGGAAATTGGTCCAATATAATCTAGATTAACCCGTAATCCTGTCAGCTAAGAAAAACCCGGTCAAAACTCAATAATAACACATTGACTTTTTTTTTTTCAAAATGCTTTATAGGTAGGAACCATTAAACTTCCCAATTCATATTTAACTTAAAAAAGACATTGTTGGAATTGAATTCTCTATTGGGCTTTGGCTTCATTTCAACTCTAAGAAATCAAAAATCAAAGCCAACTTGTTTTTCTTTGTTTTCCATGTGACCAAAGTTTAATTGACCAGTCTTAATTAGGAGTTATAAGATAAGATCAATACTTTAGGTTAACACTTTTTAATGACAATTACGTCAAGCAATTGTTGAAGATTAGGCCAAAATCGACTCATCGATATCCTTAAAGTTCGTTAAAGCAATTTTTAATTTTGATTTTATCAAACACTAACTTGTGAAATTTCCAATTTTAAAAAAGTTGGTAAAAATAACGGCTACATATGTTACACATGCTTGTGTCTGTCAATTTTCAAAGTTATACGCTAAGAAACAAGAAGAAAAGGAGAAAGATGAATTTTATGTTCTTCATGCCATACCTACTTATATTTCACGGCGTAGGAGAGGGAAGTTAAAAAATTATTTCAATTTAAATAAAATTATTTTTATTATTTTTTATGAATCTCGAATTTATATATATCTTTTTTACTTAAAAAAAGATTCAATGTATTGTATTTAAATTCAATCTGACTTCATCGATTAATCTAATAATTTATTTATCCATATCATAATTTATATCGGGTCTTGTATTAAATCAGGTAGGAGTTAATTGAATCGGTTACAACTAAATTGAAATTTGGTCTGATATTTTAAGAAAAAAATAAAAATAATATTGTTTTAATTTTTTTAAAATTTTAAAATAATATTATTTTAAATTCATCCCAAAATCTGTAGCATAAACTTTAAACTTAGTCATATTTTAAACCGAGATTTATGACAATGTCTAACTTAAAAGCATGTTTTTGTAAGATTTTCACTAAACACCAATCATAATTACCTGCATAAAAAAAACAAGGAGCCTTTCTGTATTGCTAAATATTAAGCCAAAATAGAAAAATTTGAGGACACCGAAAGCTGAAATGACATTTAAAGAATTAAATTAAATCATCAAAATTAATAATTATTTTTTTAAAAAATAAAACTATACAAATTGAAAGCCAAAGTGGCCTTGAGGATTTATAAAAGGAAGCAAAACGTAAGGCCTCAGTGTTTTCAGCCTTTTTCTTACCAAAATATCCTCCTCTTCATTTCCTTTCCTTAACCTCTCTCTCTCTCTCTCTCTCTCTCTCTGATCAAAGACACAACTGCCTGAAACTGCTTCCTCTGTTCTTGTCTGTGAAGATTTCTTCTTCTAGTCTTGTGTTTTACCAGGTAGCTTCTCTTTTCTTCTTTCTTTCTCTTCATATCTTTATTGGGTTTGCATTGTCTTCTTTTTTCCCTTCAGTTTCTTATTTGCCTGGGTTTTGTTTTCCCGTTAATTTCAAGGTTACATAATTTTTTTTTCAATTTTTTACAATCCCTTGTTTATAATTTTTTATGGATTGGTCTTTTCTTCTTGTGATGTTTATTGTTCTTTCTTTCCTGACCCTGAAGTTGAAGATGGAAGATTTGAGGCTGCTTAGCGCTTCAGCTTATGGGGGGAAACATAAAACATAAAACATAAAAAATGAAAAATTCTTGAAGATTTACATCTTCATTTCTTTATGTACAGATGTGAAAGTTGCTTGGAAAATGTTTTATGCTTATATTATTTCTCAAGTTTATGTTTTTTTCTTCTTGTGCAGAATTGGAGTATTAATATAATTTTTCTTTCTAGTCCCATTTAATTATTGCTTGCTAAGTTGCGTAAGAATTGTTAAATCATTTAATTTATTAGGTTCTTTAATTTTCTTCTCTCTCTCTCTATCTTTTGTAATGGTAAAACTAGCTATAATTATTCAAGAGTTCTGTTCCTGTCTTTGTCTAATGCTAGATTTTTCATGAGATAAATGGCTTGTTACCGATTTTTTCTTGTTTTTAGTTCTACTGGTTGATGGGATAGTTTTGCATGATTTATGTCAATTTTTATTGATTATAATTAACATTTTTTTTTCCTCTTCATTTCAGGTGAATCACCCATACATTTGGCGGTGGATTGAGGACTTCAACTGAATTTCTGCTTTGCTTGTAGTTCACCTGCGAAAGGGTTCACTTCCGAAGTCTTCTTGACCTGTATCCCCTTGTGTATCACAATAAATCAGGGAATGCAGAAAGATGTGCTTGAAACTCGAAAGCTCTTTCGCTGAGGTTGGCATGGTTGTAGCTTCATTTGGGCTACCCTTGGATATCCTTGATGAGACTGAGCATTTAACTCAAGGAACATCTCAATTCTGTGCTCAAATGCACAGAGTGTGTAGAAATACCAGAGAGCATATCATTTTAAAGCATGATGTCTGTGAAGATGGTTGAGCTATTCCAGTTTGTGAAAGCTCCTGTCTCATAATTACCATATAGCATCTATTGCCGTAGAAGGTGTATTTTTGTTTATTTTGTTAGAAGCTTGCAGCTTGAAATGGAGAACAAAGGGAATGTGTTGATGCAAAAATATGAGATAGGGAGATTGTTGGGGCAAGGAACTTTTGCCAAGGTCCACCATGCAAGGGATCTCAAAACTGGCATGAGTGTGGCAATCAAGATGATCGACAAGGAGAAGGTATTCAAGGTTGGAATGATGGACCAGATTAAGCGAGAAATTTCTGTCATGAGACTGATTAGGCATCCCAATGTGGTGGAACTTTATGAGGTCATGGCCACCAAAACTAAGATTTACTTTGTTATGGAATACGTTAAAGGTGGTGAGTTGTTCAACAAGGTTGCCAAGGGAAAGCTCAAAGAGGATGTTGCCAGGAAATATTTTCAACAGCTGATCAGTGCAGTTGATTACTGTCACAGTAGAGGAGTCTCTCATCGTGATCTGAAACCAGAAAACCTGCTGTTGGATGAGAATGAGAATCTAAAGGTTTCTGATTTTGGATTAAGTGCACTTGCTGAATCGAAGCGGCAAGATGGTTTACTACATACAACCTGTGGAACCCCTGCATATGTTGCTCCAGAAGTGATTAACAGAAAAGGCTACGATGGAGCTAAAGCTGATATTTGGTCATGTGGAGTTATCTTATATGTTCTACTGGCCGGCTATCTCCCATTCCGTGATCCAAATCTGATGGAGATGTATAGGAAGATTGCGAAGGGAGAATTTAAATGCCCCAATTGGTTTGCACCCGAAGTTCGCAAGCTTCTGTCAAAGATACTGGATCCGAACCCAAACACAAGGATATCAATGGCCAAAATAATGGAAAATTCTTGGGTTCGGAAGGATTTGCAATCCAGACCCTGTGTTCTTGAAGCCGAAGTGAAAGAACCAGCTCCTTTGGACTCTGAGGCTGTTTTTGGCATAAATGAGATTAGCTGCGCTGCTGTGGAACCAAAGCAAGAAGTGGCGAAGCCTTGCAACTTAAATGCTTTCGATATTATCTCCTTTTCTGCGGGCTTTGACCTGTCTGGCTTATTTGAGGAGAAAGAGCAGAAGAAAGAAGTGAGGTTTACATCAAACAAGCCTGCCTCCACCATCATCTCTAAGCTCGAAGACATCGCCAAGCGTTTGAGGCTGAAAATAAAGAAAAACGATGGAGGTTTACTGAAAATAGAAGGTTCAAAGGAAGGCCGGAAAGGAGTCATGGGCATCGATGCAGAAATTTTTGAGATCACTCCTTTTTTCCATTTGGTGGAGATGAAAAAGTCCAGTGGAGATACCGTGGAGTATCAGAAGGTAGTGAAACAAGACATTCGACCTGCACTCAAGGACATTGTTTGGAGCTGGCAAGGAGAACAGCAAAGGGAACAACTACAACTACAAGAACAGCAGGAGCTACAGCCTTCTCATGCATCCACAACGCAGGTTGTCTCAACTCAGAATTCATCATGACTATAATGATCGTGCTGTTGAATATACTTTCTACCGGGTCTCTTTGCTGAGGATGATCATCTTTGTGGGTTAGCACTATGTTCTAATTTTCTATTTTTCAATGTTTCGTGGAATTGTACGCATTGACAATCTGTGAAGGTACTGTTTCAGGTTCTCATCATGTAATTAGAATCAGAGCCAACAAATGAGCTCTAATGCATATTTTTCTGCCTGTTTTTCATGCCTTTTACTCTTCTTGGGTGCTTATTTCCTCACTTCTGTTTGTTTTTGCATCATCAAAACTCAAGAGAACTTCATTTTGGCCAAGTTTATTTTAAAACTAGAGAAGTACTAGTACACTTGCAGATGAGTATATCCATAAGATAGCTCAAGATATAAAGATGATTTGCCCACCCAGCAACTCCACCCACCAGCGTCTCCCACCTCCAACAGGGCCACCACCACTAACAGTACCTGCTCTCATTAGAGTTATTGTCATACAAAAGAGGAGACTGCCTTTTGCATCCTCTTGACGCGTAATCAATATAGTTGTTGCATAAAAAATGAAAATGACTGCCAACTAACAGGAAAAATACAAGGGACATTGGCTACCATTCCAAAAGGCAAATCAAAGGAGAATTTAATGAATAAAAAAAACCAATGCAGCTGTCCTCCAGCATACTAGCTGATGCACGATTGCAAAATAATCAGTTCAAATTTGTGAAAATAACATGTCAACATCAGAAGCAGTCAAATTCCACATGTAGAGACCATCTGCCAGGTCTAATACTGTCAAATATCCTGTTTTTTTGGTGATGGTGGTGTGGATCATGCAAATGAGAGGCACTGGGGTTTAAATTCATCACCACGAAAAGCTGGCAAGCATGGCCACTAGTGGGAATATTTGTTTCGATCTCGACGGGTATATCTATCAAAAGTGAGGAGTAACTTGATCCATTAAACCAAGCCATGCCCATTCAATTAAGCAAATTAGGAGTGAGTTGGATCCATTAGAGGAGTAAAGGCTCTTATCACCAGAGAAGGTCTATATCTAAATAAAAACCTTGTTTACATAGATAATATTTAATTGCTGTCTCGGAATAAAAGCGAAAAAACAATTAAGACCGAGAAAACATGTCTCATTGCTTTTTTATTTTTAAAACTATCCGAGAAACAAATTTATTTTTCTCTATTTCCATCATTCTCCAACTAAACATATTTAAATTCTTTTTAACTAAAAACACCAATTCCAGCACCATTTGCTTGCCTCCTATCCCAACACTCGGGGCAAACATGAAACGACAGGAATGTTAAAGCTCCATGATATTCGGAAAGGCAAGAGGGCAATTTGGTTTCCTTGATCAGATAACCTTTTCATTTGGTATGGAGGGGGAGTCTCCCAGGAATATGGAAAAATGAACCTAACATGAAAATAAGGCCAAATAGCTTTTCATAAGCAAAAGCAACATACGTTAGTATCATCTCATTGGCATTCATTCAGATGAAGATCAAGAGATATACAACTAAGAGGAGGAATGGCTCCATTCTCAAACAAATTTTCTTCAAAAAGGGGGCACCCCCCTCCTCCCCAAGGCGAAACCTGAAAAATTTAGAATTGTAGTGAACCTAGCTGTTACCTCATGCACAAGTGAATGCATGTTAAGTGTAATCCTAAATTTCTATGAATGCTAAAGTATGTAAAGATGAATCTCCCTTTAAGGAACCGATGGAAGATACAATCATGTCCAGTATTCTAAACTCTACTCCGAAGGGGGCAGTTTGCCTCTTCAGAACAGGAGAGATCTGTTCAGGTCCCTCTTACTGTCACTCTTTTTTTCCCCTCATCTTTCCTTTCTTTTTAATCAAATGACCACTGTACATCTGAGGTGGGGAACAAACCACCAAAATTGGGTCTTGTGACAGATGAATTCCCAAAACCTTCTCCTGAACCTTCCCCGCCCCATTCATTCCTGCCAGTGGAAAAGAAATGAATAAAAATCAGACTAGCACTATCTGTTTCTACAATATAAACAAGCAACTGGACAAACTAGTATGAATTTGGAGAAATCAAAGGGAGTGGGAGAGGGGAGAAAGAAGAGGAAGAGGACAATCAAAATTAGATGATTAATTCATTATATCCATTATATATATAAAAAATAAATTCAGGGGGTTCATCAGTTAGTGGAGTACAAATTCTATGATATAAGAGACTGAAGGTTGCAGCAAGAAACTTGCATTATAAAAGTTTTTCTTGGTCCTAAGCCACCACCAACAAAGAGCAGGAATCAGAGTTCAGCTCAAGAAAAGAAAAGGGTGGCAGCTACAGACATCATATATAAACAGGCAAATTGTGATTGATACCGCATGGTGGTGTTACTCAGAAATTGGGCGAGATTAAAGACACAACAGAGAATGGTGAAGCCAGCAAAGGTAAAAGAACCACCACTTGCGGATTGATGATTAAATTGAGAAAAACTTGGGCATCAAAATAATAGCTGGCAAAGCATTGAGTCACGTCATTCATTTATTGTCCAAAATAAAGGAATTATTTCCAAGCATCAATCTAACACAATGTTCTATTCATCTCAGTTATTGTACTTTTAATCGATATTAGATTGATATCCGGATGTTTCAACCATGACAAAAGTCAGACTAATGGTTTGTCATTTCAGACTCATATACACATTCCAGTTCCAGATTAGAGATCTGATAAAAGAGATGATGATGCACTCACTTGGAACAACTATGCCCTGGCGACGGCCCAAAAGCATTGTTGGTTGCAGCTCCAGTAGGACTCTGATAGATCATTTCATTCTGAGTACTTTCCTCCGGAGATTTCAGAGAGAAATGGCTATTGCTGCCTGATAATGGTGGGAAAAAGGTATTCTGTAACCATGGTTCATTTTCAATTGAACCAATGACTGGACTGAATACCCCACTCTGGCCATTGCCTAGAAAAGTCTTCCGAGGAGAATAAGTACCAGGTAGGATTTGGTCATCTTTTGTAAAGAGTGATGCCATAGTTTTCTGAGATGGAGGCAGTATAATATCTTCCTTGGTTGATCTGTTCTGTTCCGGGGGTAAAAGCCAGCTTCCAGGGCCACCTACTAAACCTAAACCATCCTGACCAAGAGGAGAGCTGTTCCACATTTGCCATGTTCCCTTCTCATTCACATGCATATCATTCATAGGTAGAGTGTTAAAATCTTGGGATATAGGAGTAGTTGGGAACCAATTAGAACCATTATTCTTTTCATCAGCAGTTCGTAGTCGTGACAGCGGGGACTCGATTGGAGATGGCTTGGTCACTTCAGGAGATGCAGACACGTTCTTCATAGCATAAAGTCTTTCCAATCCCGGTCCCATGTCTGGTGCAAAACCATTTCCGAGGTCTAACTGAAAATTATCAAGCGACTCTGAAACAGGCCCCAGCAATGATATTGGATCGGGAATATAACATGGATCTTCAAAAAGCTCTGGTTCTTCGGGTATAAAATCACAGGGCCCTTCCATACCACGGGAAAAATTAGGTTCAATAGGAGGTGAGAAACCTAAAGAAGTGCTACTGGATACATTTTGAAATGCAGAGACCGGAAAAGGTGACGGCAGCCCAAAATTGATTGGATTATCAAAACATTGCATTGGTGATGATTGTGCAGGAAACTGTTGTGCCTGACATTCTGCTTGTTTGGAAATTGGTCTACAGATGACATTTGAATTTGAGGATGGATGAGCAGGTGATGAGAGTGTAAATAATTGTTGCCATGTTTTCTTAGGAGCCATCCTTGGTTGTGTTTCAGAGAGCACCTGTTGTGAATAGCGATATCTTAACAATGTTTTTCTTATAAATGCATAGCTGATCCACAAACATTCAAAATAAACCATCAACCTCAACTACAGACCCTAGCATGCTTCTCAATCAAAGTTTCCATGAAGCAGGGGCAAATAACAGGTGATAGGAGACAAATCTCATTGCAAAGCAAACACAGGCATTTAAAATTTCTAGATCAAACATGAGCACAAACAACTAAACTAACAATGATAAACTCAATATAGGATGATAGGAAACAACAATTTCTGCACAACTTGCTGATCCTGCCTGCTTGTAAACATAAATAAAAAAGAAATTAATAGGAGACAGTTTCATCAGGCACCCTAGCATGCTCGTCAAACAAAGTTTATAAGCAGCATGGGAAACTAAGCATTAACAGAAATTTTTTAACAGAGCTAAAACAAGCATTTTAAAACCTAGCTCAAATTTGTGCACAAATTTATAATGACAGTCAATCATGCTGGCTAACCATTATGTTCATTCAGAGTAGCAAAATTAAGGGATAGACAATCAAAATTTTTAATGAATAGACAACAAGAGCAAGCCTGCCATGATGATAAAATGAATGTCAGACAATTAAAAACAATCATACCTTAATTTTTCCAACCTGTCAACATGCTAAAAGAAATTAAGAGAAAACATGCAACAAGACAACTTACAGGGTGATAAATGTTCTTGTCATCTCCATTTAGACTTGCTTTCCCAGAAAGACGATCAGGTGGATGTATATCTCTCCTATAAGCAGAAGCATGAACAGGATCTATAGAACTGTTGGGCTTATTTTCTTTAGTAACAGTAGCAGGAGTATAGGCAGTCTTTCCAAAGAAACCACCTCCACTAAAAGCTCTAGAAGAAGACAAAAACGTACCCTTCATTCGATCAAAATACCTAGATCCAGCATTGCCCCGATTGAAATTGCTTCCAGGTGTATTCTTTATACCATGTCCTGATTCAATGTTCTGACCTTTCACACTTTCCATCCCAGATTTATGATGTTCACGGCGCTCAGATTCACTCTTCTTTTCAACATCCCGCCTTCGATCACTTTCCTTACCTGCTCTCTTTTCCAACTCTTCAGCATCAGAGTTGCTCTTACTAGACCCCTTGTCTTTCTCTTTCCTTCTTTCCTGACGTTTCTTTTCTGCATCCTTCCTACTATTTTTCTCCCTGGACAGTGGTGACGTTTGACTTCGATCTCTTTCAGCCTCCATAATCTCATCCCTCAGCCTCCTACGTTCCTCCACCAATCTTGCAACGTCCTCCCTTTGCTTTTTCTCTTCCTCCTCTAAGAGCTCCTTCTCTAACCTAGCCTGTCTCTTCTCTTCAGCTTTCCTGCGTGCTTTATCTCCTCTACTCTCATGATAATTTTCCCCATCCTCACGCCTCTTAGCCAACATTGCCCTATGCCCTGCATCAGAAGAACCATCCTCAGAGGAACTAATCCTAAAAACCTTCCTCCAGAGCCACCTAATGCTCAAGAAAAAAGACGTCAGCAGCTTGCAAGAAAAAATCACAACCCTGGAATACGACTTCTCAGCCAAACAATTCTCATCTCCTCCAAAAATACCACTCCCATTCTTCCTCCAATAACTAGACTTCCCAGCAATAGACCCACAAGCCCAACCACCATTATCTAACCACTCCTGACTACACGTCCATCCATTATCACTCCATGCCTTTCCATTCAATATCTTCCCACTTTTCCCCACCAAATCCTTAATAATCCCTGGATTCGAAATCCCAATCCCTGGCAGTACAGGCAAATCCAAAACAGGCCTTTTTGAAATATGCCCACAATACGAGCACATAAACTTCCCCCCACCAGGATTCTGATCCTTATATGGTGTCAAACAATTCCTACACTTCCTTGTCGCTGTCTTCCTAAGCTTCTGCAACTCAATTGCTTCAGACCTCTTCCTCTCCCTCAACCATGCATTTCTACGCACCCTCCACGCTGACAGCTGTGGCATCAGCACCTCGTACCAAAACAAAGTAACCAATAGCACAGATACACACGCCAATCTTGGCGACGTTATCTCAAATCGAAATGCCGGAGGTAATAACTGCGACAGTGCCCATAATCCTATCAAAGGAATAACTAACCAAGGTAGCATCGTTGCAACCCGGCGCGACCACTTTTGAATCACACACAGTATACACATTATCCTCCTATTTTCCCCGTCTTTGCAAATTGATCCAACCAAAAATTCAAACAAACCCTAGAAAACAAAACCCCCAATTCAAAATCTACCAACGCTTCAATTTCGAAACCCTAACCCTAATTTTCTCTGATTCTCCGATACTTCAAGAACCCTAAAAAACAATTCATAAAATACCAAATAAATTTAAAATGAACAAAAACTTCATCCAAGATTAATTGATTGATTAATACAGATTTAAATAAAGAAACAAAGATTAGATTAGGTGATCAGGGTTTGATAAAACGGCGACGTATGGAGCTGGAAGCAATGGGACAGAGATTCGGAGACTTACAGATTGCGAGAGCATGGCGATTGATGGAAATGAGAGGCAGCAAATGAAAACTGGATTTTGTAATCGGGCCAGGCGGCGGGTTCGGATTTTGGCAGTCGGGTCGTCGTTGTGGTTTTTGTGTTTGTTTTTCTGTTTAACAGAGAAGAAAACTTGAGAGGGAAGAGAAAGAGAAAGAAAGGGAAGAACAAGAAATGATATAAAAAATAACTAAGTTCTTTTATTATTATTATAAATAAGATAAAGAGAGATTTTGTAGAGAGAGAGAAAAGAAAATTAATTTAAGGGAATTTATGGAAAACAAATGATATAAGCAATCTTTTTAGGTAAAGTTATATTTTAGTCCCTATAGATTCTCATATGTTCCACTTAAGGTTCTATAGTTTAAAAGTTTATCATTTAAATCTCAAAATTTTCAGCATACTTCAATTTTATCCTTTATTGCCATATATAACTAAAATGACCTTAGTAATAAAACTCACCCTACCCATATCTTGATCAAGTATCGTGAGCTGACCAGGCTTATTATAGTCAATTAAAATAATATTATTTTAAGTTAAAATAATATTGTTTTGAAAAAATTAATAATTAAAAGTTGGCTAGAATTTTGACTAAGTTACGAGTTGACTCGTTAAGTCGATCAAGTCATATTAAATCAACTTTCCTTTTATTTTTTGGAAACCCGACCTACACCAAGTCTTAGATTAACCAACCAAGTTGGGTTTAATAATAGTGAAAATAACCAATAAATATGTTAAATGTATTTTTCTTATTTTGATAATATTTTGTGGAATAATATAAAATTATGAGTCTTTGAAGAGAAATGCCAAGGATGGAGAAAAAAATGGAAAAATAAGGGATTATCCATTTTGTTATGTGCTTAACAAAAAAA
>Ga0307511_10006489_pt1 | contig 11777 bp, 11 predicted proteins | sample 13_EM_MG_FD_200266 | JGI IMG/M metagenome (GOLD analysis project Ga0307511, IMG submission 200266) | Populus trichocarpa ectomycorrhiza microbial communities from riparian zone in the Pacific Northwest, United States - 13_EM | ecosystem: Host-associated > Plants > Roots > Unclassified | place...
CTTTTAGAAGATGATGCTGAATGTGTACCTTCGGTTGGAGTAGAAATGTCTATCTTTGCTCATGATGATTCTATTACCACTAAGTACTTTACTGAGGGAGAGAATCCAGATGAGCACTACTGTTGGGAGATAATGACAAACTTGTCAGATGATACAGGTAAGAGAGTAAGGTTTGATAACCAATTGGTGATTCTATAGCCCTTGCTTGAAGGTGAGTACTAGTTTAGACTCACTGATGGACAATCTTATGCTGCCAAGAGTGATTCTGCTAGCTATTGGTTCCAAATTTGTACGGAAATCTATTATGATAAATCTGTGGAAAATGAGTATGCCAGATACCAGAGGGAGTACTGGTATGATGGGTGATTCTGGTGGGGTTGGGATACCTGATGGACCTTTCCTTACCCCCAGCAGAATATGCTTTGGGAGTGGTCTTTCTTTTATGCCTAGGAAGTGGGTTTGAACTATTCCTATTTGTTAGTAGTGGCAGAAATGTTTTGATTCTTTTCCTGCATAGGATCTATTTAGGAAATACTGTCTTTCTTTTGTTGTTTTATATATTGTTCCCTGCTCTTTATTTTGTTGTTCTATATAGGTTTCTGTTGTTGTTTGCTGTTTTACTCTATTGTTCTTTATTCCAGTGATGTTGGGTTTGTATAGTAATAGAGAATATTATTAATATCTTAGAGGGTAAAACTATGTACTATAGCTTACTAATTTAGGATAGGTTGATCAGGCCTTCCTTTGCGGTGAAGTTAACATATTTTAGGTGAAAAAAATGTCAAGTGTGGTCTCTAATTAATAAGACAAATTATTTTAGCAATAATTTGCCTTTCAATAATTATGAGTTGTAATTAAAATATTATGGTTTGCTAAGAATTCTTTTGCTATGAAAATAATTATATTCATAAGAGAATAGTTAACAAATGTAACTTCTCAATTCTGCTGTCTAGAGGGTTATACACTAAAGAACTACAGAAGCCAAACAACAGCAGATTTTGCGGGCATTTATGCTTTTGAGTTTAGGGTAATTTCTTGTGTAAATTCCCGAACTAATACTATCTAGAACTAGCTACTTATAATCTCATACCATGATATTATAAGAGGTGAGATAGTGTTATATCCAGTAACATAATGTCATATTCAAGGACAGGAAATATTTCAAAGTCTTGTGTTAAAACACTAGTAACTTAGTAATAATAGCAAAACATGTAACGTCAGATTAACATAAGAAATACTTATTTATGCAAGAAAATCACACAATATAATTAGGTGATATATCAAGTAATATATCTGTTAATACATTGCAAGTTGCTTACCAAGCTACTTCCTTATAATAATGTTGCAGATATAGTATTATATTAACTGGGAGCAGGAATGAATTGTGGGGTACAGTGGGTATAGTAGGTAGGTAAATGTATATAGTTTATCAAATCAAGAGAATAAGGAACTGGCTAGCTATAACAGATCGGTGTAGATAGAATACATACTTGAAGTGATATGTTAACTATTTTAGAGTTTTAAGAAGTCTGCTAAGCTAAAAGAGAGTGATTCGGCTATTACTAAGGTTGTAAAAGAGTAAAGTAATATTAATTCCATCTTACAAAAACATTTATATATTAACTTTAAATAAGTAAAGATTATTGTAAAATCAACTAGCCTGGTATTGATTTACATAAGGAAAAATAAGGTGACTGAAAAATAATAAACATTTGTCAAAACCAGCTATGATGTTGCAAACTGTGCAAAAGCACTTGACATAATAACTAATTTTGTGATAGTTATTGCTATTGAGTAAATAATTGGGGATTAATTGAAGGAAATTTACGACAATATTAACTACTGGAAACTACTTGGCGCCACTTTGTATTGTGGCTAATATGCAGACTAGGTAGAAATCAACTATTAGGCTCTAGTAAGAGCTTGCAGTCCATATAATCGTGTATATCATGTATAAACTAGATTGTGTTATGGCAAATATAAGAGACCTAGGGTATGAGGTGGGATACTCTTCACTAACTATTGAAAAACACTTGCTAATGGATAAGGTTTGATAATTCTCTAGCTATTTGCGGACTAGTGTATTGGTATGATATTAAAGGGATTGGACTAAGGAAGTGTGTGACCTAAGGGAATGACCTCATGCATGTTTACTATTCGATATATTTATATTGTCTTCTATATGTTAGTTATTCATGTATCGTTATTGGATAGCCTGGGGCTAGGCTCATATACTTTATCATAAGAGTAATATCTCGTATTGCAGCGAAACTTCTTTATGCATGTCAGACTACAGTGATCCCAAATGGGAAGTCACTTCTTATTTAGGCAACGGTAGTCGAAGGAAACCTCGATGACTACTCAACCATAATGGGAAGGTATTTCCAGATCTGAGACATCATTATCAGATCAACCTTTTTATTTAAATCGTTGAAATTACGTAAATAGAAGAGTAAGACATGAGTAGTATTCTAAGTCCCATAACACACAACCCATATCAAGTACGTATTTACGCCGGTTCTATTTACTTGAATACATTCCGCTCTACTCTGTAAAGAATCATAGCTTTATATTCGGCTTAATTTGGACTCTCGCAATATTACACGGCTCGTATATTAATCTTTACAGCCTAACAATCCTTCTGCACTCCCACTATGTCTCGCAAGTAAATCGGACCTCCAAACGCATCTGTGGAAGATGCTATGAACAAAGGAGCCATTACTCCTTGCCATAGAGTACCATCAGCCTTAGCATTTGATGGTTGGAATACTCCCGTAGCAAGCTCATTTTCACCATTAATGCTATAATCCCTAGTCCACTAGCTGCACCAGAATTGAGTAATAGCAATCCTAATGCAGTTATCCACACTACTAGTATCCAGATCAGACTACAGCAAATAGACAAATACGACAATAAAGAAGCTACCCCTAGCCTTCCAGCCCAACAAGTATAGCCACAGTGGGAGAAAGAAGTAGTATAACTAGAAGAATAACGATTAGAAACTTAACCAGAGGCAGATACACAATTTTTGTAATGAGCTACTGCTGATATGTAAAACAATGCCAGTAAGGCAACAGCACAACAGTGTAAGGAAGTGATATTATCAGTATGCTGATCTATTACCACCTCACAACCTCACCCTGAACCAACATCTACCACCTAATTTCTTACTAAGATTTACTAACCTGCTTGGATAATTATGTTGGAAGAAGGACATGTAATTTCTTTAATTTCACATGTTAATTATGAGTCACCTATGACTCCATAATTTCCTATGACTCATGTATGGCTCTAAGGTTGTAACTCACTTAATGAGTCAGAGATGGATTTCAAATTATGTATGACTCCCTACTTTAGCACAGCCACAATAGTGAGTCATAACTAGTCTTGGCATGTAATACTTAAGGGCTGAAGTTCTGCATCCAGAGAAGGGGAGCAGACCAGGAGAAGACAGACACAGAATAGTTAGATCCAACAAATATAAGAGTTCCATTGGTTACTTTTAGTCCCATGAGGACTCTTACTCAGAACTTAGTAATTCAATACTAGACACCAATCACTTAGCCTTTAAAGTACTTAGTAGTGCTAGAATATTTCTTCGTGGTAATATTCCACTGTAAATACTTTAGGTTCCCATTTACATTTTTTTAACTTAAGAAGGACTTTTATATCAAGGCAAGCTTGATCACCCTGGCCTATGATCTTATGCACAAGTAGTAAAGAAACTACTTACCAAGTACTACAACTCTATAGTGGATAAGAAACCATAGTAGAACCAAGCCTGATAGTCAGCAAAAGAAACACATACAACAAGCAATAGTACAAAAGAACCTGAATAAGAAATAAAACAGAAACCTGAAATTGCATGCGTAGACAAAATAGAATCAACCATGCAGTATCAAAAAGAAAAGAAACTAAGCAGTACGTTCAAACGAAATCCAATAATATCTATCCTAGAAGAATTTCAGTAAACTATCACTTCTATAGACCAAGAAAGATAAGAACAAAGAAGTGGGTGGAACCTGCAACACACCTTGGACCCATAATACTATTGGGAAAAAACAAACCAGTTGCTAAAAATTTCACATTAAAGGATATTTACAATAAACCAATACCAAAACAAAAGAAGTAAAAAGAACCAGTTACCTGAACTGGTAAGACTCAGTACCAAGGAAAGGCTCATCAACAAACCTAGTAGGAAATATTAGTAAAAGAGTCAAGAAGAATAAAAGCAATTAAGAAAAACTTACTTGCAACACTTACTACACCCCCAACAAGCAGAAGAGTGGTACTCCCCCAAAGGATACCTAGTATCCCAACCCCAAGAAAAGCCCAAAGAAAAGAATCAACCACAACTGTCCTTACACTCACAGTAAGGACACCACCTATACCTCTCCTGCCAAAAAGAGTAGGCCTCCCTGGAAGTCCAACCCCTAAGGCTCCAAGAAATACTCCTATTGTAAGTAGTAAGAATACCTCTAAGAGTGGTATTGAGGCCATCAACAAACCTGACCTCCTTAACCTTCTTGACCCTGCCAGAAGAAAGATCAGACTTGACAGAAGAAGGCTTTGGTCTAGCTCTCATCTGCCCCAAGAAATAGTCCTTAGGACTATCATAAGAAACTGAAAAAGATTCCTCCTTATCAGGATCCACAAAAGAAGGAATAGCAGGAAGGAAGCAAAGCCTTCCCACATTATCAGTGGTATAATTCCTAAAGATAGACATGTTTGCTACCTACAGGAAAGAAAAGAAAGGTGCCAAAAGTGGCACCAATCGAAGAAGAAAGGCCTTAACTCCTGATGAGGCAAAAGCACTACTTAAAGACTTAGTACCTTCAGAAACACCCAAAAAAGCAATCCCAACTGGGAAAGATATTCAAAAAAAAGATGCAGTACAAAAAACAATAACACTAGAAGAAAAAGAATTCATAGCAAGAAGGATAATCAGAACTCCAGTTTCAATAAAACAATACTGGGATAACAACCTAAACAAATGAAACCAATATATGAATCAAGTCCAAACATACTGCCTGCACAACCAATATGACCTAACCGTTGAAGAAATAGAGTCGATCTTCCAACCATGTTTGAACTATCTAACCTTCCAAGAAGCACCAGAATTAAGTAATAAGGTATTAGAAAGTATGGAACTAAATGCAGGATTTAAATCAAGGCCACCTCAACAAACATATAACCCAGTAAAAGGTATACCCTGTTTGGTAAAAAACTGGCCAGAAATAGAACAATACCTTATGCTAGGAACCCTATATGAATTAGGGAATCCAGAATTAGAAAACCCACATGATAAAGAACAAGAAGAAATATGGATAGATGAAGATCCATTTGTTATAAAACCATAGACCCAACTAGGAAAAGCATCAGGAAGTGGATCAACAGATAGACCACAAACACTCTTAGGTAAAGGTAAAGGAACAGAAGAGTAACCACAAACACTTAAGAAAGAAAAGAAAGATAAACCCTTACCTTAAAAGAAGAAAGTCCAAATAAACCTAGACCCAGACCCAAGCAGTATCTCAAGCAGTGATAATGAATTTGGACCTGGTTCAGACAAGTCTAAGAGCTCAGACTCTGAAGAATCTGGGACAGTTAGAGATAGGTCAGTAAGAGAAATAACACTAGAACAAAAAGAATCGGAGAAAGTTAGTGGAATAAAACAACATTCCAGTAACATAAAAAAAGAAACCATCAAGAAGGCAACTAGGCTTGCAAAAATCAAAGAGCCAGAAGCTTTTAATAGTAAAGCAGAGAAATGGAAGGTTGCAATTACCTATGATGAATATATGGAACAGCTGGTGAGATGGTTGAAATAGCAAGGCTTGGATGTGGAAAAAGAAGAAGGCTGGGAAAGAGCAAGCTTTCAATTCACTGGTAAGGCTGCCAGATGATTGAAAGACTATAATGAAAAAACCAAATCAACAAATAGGAATATTCATGGTTTTATGGTTTTCCTAAGAAAAAAAATCATCCCATCCACAGCTAGAGAAGAATTATGGAAAAGGTATGAGGGCTGCCACCACGCCCAATTTGGACAAGACAGCTCTGTCAACAAATTTGCACAATACCTGGAAGATTACCAACTTGGATGCAGAGACAATAAGGGTAAAGCCCTTATCTTAGGCCATGCACTAAAAATGAAATTTGTAAATGGCCTGACCTCCCTAATTAAACAACAAGTTAAATTAGCAGTTGACTGGGATATGATATTTGAACAAATTGTCAACAAAGCAGAACAAGTGCAAGCTACTATGAAACAAACTCATAGAACCCCACCAATGATAAACTAAAATAAAAAACCAAACCCACCTAGTAGACAATGGTCAGCAGGAAAACCTATGGAATTTGTCAAATCAGATTACAAATTCTCTAATAAAAAGAAGAATATTGTAGCTCCTGCAGCTAACTCAAAAGGAGGACTAGGAGGACTATATAGTAATTTCCCTAGTGGTAGGAAAAGAAAAGATAATATGGCACATGTCTTATCTTTTAGAGAAAGAGAAAAGCTCAAACAGGAAGACAAATGCTATCACTGCAAACAAACTGGTCATATGGCCTTACAATATCCACAGAAGAAACCTATGACCTCATCATACCAAAGGATCAACCAACAGCAGTACCAAAACAGGAATAGAAATCCTAAAGTCAAACCTGCAGCCCTTAATATGGAAACACAGTTAGGACTAATGCAGGTAATGAAAGGCCCCACACAAAGTAGAACCTTCATTATACCTGAAGCAAGAAAAGAAACCATGGCTGCAGAAATTACAATTAATGGATACAAGGCTTATGTGCTACTAGACCCATGTACACAAGGTAGAGACCTAATATCCAATAACTTCTTTACAGTATTCAAACTTCCATTAACACAAATGGAAAAGAAACCCCTAGAAATAGCAATCCAAGGAAGCAGATCACCTATGACAAATAAAACAATAGTGCTTATCAATGTACAAGGATATGAAGAAGAAAGCACCTTCTATGCAGCCCATCTCAGAAATTGGGATGCTATACTAGGTGAACCAGTAATAAAGAAACTAAAAGCAATTATGAATATCCATGATAACATAATAAGCATTCAACCATCAGGAATGGCTAGATATGACCTCATAATGCTACAAAAAACTGGAAATGACTCAATAAGATCTGCAGCAATGTGGATGCAATCAACATGTAAAACAGCAGGTGAATCAACAGAACATCCACATTCAGATGGAGAATCTGATAGAACATCAGACTCAGAATCAATGAAGGATTATGCAAATGATGAAACAGATTATGAAGACTCATCAGATAATGAGTCAATAACTGACGTGTATGAACAACTAAGACAACTAGGTGAGGAAAATAGATCCTTAGGTAGAACCCTACATGAAGCAATAGACTACCTAGAAGGAAGGATAGGAGATAATAATATGATCAGAAGACAACAAGCTGATATGCACCCATAGCTAGACTATGAGTTTGATAAACTCATGAAAAACATGGAAGAAGAAAGAAGAAGAATATTAGAGCAAGATGCCCTATATAGTATCTGGGAAGAAGAAGAAGAAATTAATCCAGGATCATGGGAAACATGGTCTGACTCAGACTATGAACCTGGACTAGACCCAGTCATGTATGAAGGTGGAGACCTAATCTGCCTCCACCTAACTATACAACAAGGATTTGATCCCTACTCAGAATTCCCACATCAATTTCCAACAGAGAAACCAACAGAACTACCACCATTAAGGGAACCAATGGAAATCATGCAACACAAAGTAGAAGTAACAGATGGGGCTGAATGGCACCCTAACTATATCTCTAGCTATGATAGTTTCCAGGATCAAATCACAGAAAAAATAAACAAGGAACTAGAAACTGGTAGAATCATACTATCTTAATCCCTCAACACAATAAGAATGTTCACACAACCAAAGAAGGATGGTAAGAAAGCAAGCTTCCTATTAAACTGTATACCAAGGAACCTCAAAACACACAAATATAGAATGCCTATACCTAGCATTTATCAAAATATTGATTGGCTAGCCAGCAAAAGATTTAAATTCAAACTAGACCTAACAGATAGATACCACAATATTAGGCACCACCCTGATTCAGTCAAACACTCAACATTCTCATGCCATATGAGAACATTTGACTCACTAGTTGTGCAACAAGGTGACTGCAATGCACCTGCAATAATGATGTGAGCAATGAATTGGCTTCTAAAGCAATTTATTGGTAAAACAGTAATGGTATACCTAAATGACATTCTAATTGGAAATAATACATATGAAGAACATGTACAAACAGTAAGAGTAGTATTACAAACTCAGGAAAAAGCCTAAATGTAGTTCAACAAAGACAAATGCCAAATAATGCCATGGAGAATGGAATTACTTATGCATGTCCTACACAAAAATAGGCTGGAAGCTGATCCTGAGAAAATCAAAAAGATAGTAGATTTCAAGACACCCACCAATAGAAGGGAAATACAAAGGTTTATTGATGTGGTCAAGTACCTTGCATGATTTTGCAAGGATCTAGCAACTAAAGGAAGATGTCTATATGAACTACAAGAATCAACAAAACAATTTAAATGGACTAACCTGCATGATGAGGCATTTAAGCAAGTCAAAGAATTAATAATGAGTAATGCAGTACTCAAACCAATCAATCATGATTCAAATGAGCAAATATGCCTGAAAACAGATGCAAGCAAAGTAGGATTATCAGGATGGATTGGTCAAAAAGAAGATGGTGTGATCAGGCCAGCAGCATTCCACGCAAGATGCCTGAACATGGGTTAGACAAATTACACAACAACTGATAATGAACTATTAGCAATTGTTGACTCAATGAGGCATTTCAGGGGTGAGCTGCAAGGCCACAAAGTGATAGTACTTACAGATCACAAACCCCTAGTAACATTCATGACTACATGGCAAGATAAGTAAATGAAGATCAGGTGGCAACAAGTAATGAGTGAGTTTGACATCACCATGAAACATATAGAAGGAAAGGTAAACTTCATAGCAGACACACTAAGCAGAGCAGGAACATATAAGGGCTCTACCTCCCCCTCTAGCTCAGACCTTTCCTCCTCACTAAACTACACTCATATACTACCACCTCCAGTAGTAGTAAATCACACCTTCATATCCCATCCACATCTTCTACCACCAACCACCAACACCAACTACCTCACCAGCATGCCTCCCAGAAGAACTATGAGTGGAGTGGCTGAGAAACCAGTCTATCCACCCACTTCTGCAACCAGGCCATACCACAAGCTACAATCCCCTAACTCTGCCACCAGTGGCAGCAGCACTAGACTGGGTGATATCTTCCCACAAGAAAGGTATGCACAAGAACCAGATTCATACTATAGTGATCTCAAAAATAACAACATACAAAGGGACAGGAGACACCAGGAGCTTCAACAAAGGACTGCCTGGAATGAAAGACAGCAGGACATAGTAACTGCTGCTGCTACAACTAGGGCACAAGCTCAGCTGCAGCAGGAACAACAGGAACAAGTGGAATTGGGAAGGTCAGTAAAACATAAAACGAAGACACCCCACTTCAGCATAATTATTAACAAAAAACCTAGTAACTCCACTACTATGGTCCCTCCTGCTACTCCTCCTTCCCCAGAACCAGAATGGACCCTTGAAGGACCATCAAATAGTGATCAGGTGGAAACTGACACTGAGGAACAAGAATGGATGAGAGTAAACCCTGGACCTAGACAGGAAGAAATGGTGAGACAAATTAGGGCAACTGATAAGGGAAAAATGTAGTATGACCAGATACAACAGTGGAACCTCACTCTCACTGGAATACTTAGAAGGAGACAGCACTCACCAATTGGGTGCAAGGATGAAGTACCATAGGAACTTAAGTTCTATCATCCGCCTCCTCCTCCTTCAGCTCCCCAAACAGTAAGTAATAAGTGGAAGCAGAAGTACAGCAAAGTCTTCCCTCACCAAAATAAGCCTAAGATTGACCCCACCAGACTCAATCCACAAGAATGGCCTAAGCCAGCAGAAGCAAACAGTAAGCTACCTCCCAAATCAAATGAAATTATAATTAATAACAAATTAAAGGCCATTGCAGCATGGCAGGAAGAACAAAGGAAAATGGAGGAAAACATCCTTAGACACCTCCAAATACCCAACAATAGCTGCTATGCAACCCAGCTAAACCATATGCAACAAACCCATAAAGACATACCACCTCCACTTGACAATGGCTCCAACATCCCACACACCACCATCAGAATCTGTGCCAAAGGTGGACAGCAAGAACACTGGGGAGTCATGTGCACAAACATTACCTCCAAACCAGAATCTTCCATTGGCAAATGCACCTTCTGCAAAGCACACCACAAAGCCAATACTTGCAAGCTCAGGAAAAAATTAATTATAAGCTGTGGTCATGCTAATGTGCAATATGTCAAAGACATTATAGCATTTGAAAAAGATGAGAATGACCCCATGCACCCTGACCTTGTAGTAGCAAATTGGCTACAAGATAAAAACCTGACTCAGCAGTATGTGGAATGTATGGAGAAAGACAAATTGTATAAAGACATATACAAGAGAACAAGAGATGGAGGAAAAATCCTCACCATCCAGTACAAGGACAAGTTCCTGTACATCCTGAAGGGAGCAACATGGAAGTTGATAATCCCAACAGAACTCAAAATCAGAAGTAAGTCAGTACAAGAACATCTCCGCCAACTAGCCCATGCTTATACAAGACATGGAGAACTTGACAGAACATACCAGGAAATGACCAAAGATTATTACTGGTAGAACTCCTACAGTGATACCCAAGATTATGTCAGGAGCTATGGAATTTGTCAATCCACAAAATGCTCCACCCAATTGCCAATTGGGTACCTGACACCATTGAATGTACCAACCCAACCATGGGAAAGTATTGCAATGGATTTCCTTAGTATGGAACCTGTCACTATTTCCTGTTCTGAATTAATTACTGGTTATCACAAGCTGAAAGGAGTAAGATCTCATAATATTTCCTTTGATAAGTTATTAGTCATTTCTTGCAGACATACTGATTTTACTTTCCTTATACCCTGTATTAAAGAACTTGATGCTAGGGATGTTATTGATATTTTTGAAAAATGGATCAAACCCACTGTTGGACTTCCTTATGAAATCATTACAGATCAAGATATTCTTTTTAATTCAGTACTATTTTAAGATTGGGCAAACTCAGTTGGAGTTAAGCAAAAAGCCTCCTTTTTATACCACCCACAAACTGATGGAGCATCAGAGAGAAAGAACAAGACTATTATTCCTATATTTGCTGCTAAGAAGTTGGAAGATGGTACAAATTGGGTACAAGCAGCATCTTCTATTCAAATAGAGGTAAACACTGTTGTTAGTAGACCCAGAGGGAAATGTCCTTGGCATATCCTCCTAGGCTTTGACCCAAAGCTAAGATCTATACCATTGCCAATAACAATACCCATCTTTTCCAACCCAGCCAAAAGATTCTATGAGGCTGCAGAAAACCTTATCAAGGTAGAGACCCAGCAAACACAACAGCCCAACAAAAAGAGAATCGCATCCCCTGACTACCCTGTTGGAGCCCAAGTCATGCTATCAACAAAGAACCTACCAGCCAGATACAACTCCGCCAAACTATCCCCTAAATGGATAGGACCCTTTAAAGTCACCAAAGAGTTTACATTCACCCAAAATGTTGAACTTGACCTTTCAGAAAACCCTGACCTCTCAAACATC
>Ga0307511_10006490_pt1 | contig 11777 bp, 5 predicted proteins | sample 13_EM_MG_FD_200266 | JGI IMG/M metagenome (GOLD analysis project Ga0307511, IMG submission 200266) | Populus trichocarpa ectomycorrhiza microbial communities from riparian zone in the Pacific Northwest, United States - 13_EM | ecosystem: Host-associated > Plants > Roots > Unclassified | place...
TGCCAGGGTCGTCCTTCCAAACAACCGGGAACCACTCATCGATCGCGCGCACGGCCTGGCTCGGCAAGCCGGCGTTCATCAAGCGCTGAATCTCTTGAAGCCGATAGCTGCGCGCACTGGCGGCTGCATCGGGCGCCTGGGGGCCAGCACGCGCAACCACCGCGTCGAGCATTCGCAGTCGCTCCTTGAACGGAAGCTCGGCAGCCTCGGCCAGCAGCACGTCATCCTCGGCCCGCCTCACCGCGACGTGATTGCCCAGCGTTTCTTTGAGCGCGCCTACGACGACGCGTGCCTCGGCCACCTGACCGGCGTCGAGCGCGGCTTGCACTTCTGCCGTGTTGGGCTGAGCTGCACTCCTCACGCCGAACACCGCGATGCAAGCCATCACGGCGCAGAAGCCGAGCGCGATCTCCGGCTTGTGCAGTCTACGCTCGCCCATGCCGTTGCGCAGCGCTCGCAGCATGCCACCGATCACCGGCAGGGCCGCCAGCGTGCCCAACAACCACAGTCCGTCCAAGCGCGTATTCATCGCACCGAAGTACGCGCTCTGACCTTGGATCCCAACGACGCAGTAGCGCCCGAGCAACGCAAAAGCACTGCCGGCCAGCAGCCACAACGCATTGCGCACGTGCATCGGCCGTAGCGCGGCCGGCGTCGCGACTGCGACGAGATCGTGTCCACAGAACACGACGGAGCCGGAGGCGGCGCACATCCGGTACCTGATATCGCGCCTCACCATCAACAGGCGCAGGTATTGCTGCCGCTTGGGGCGCTCGATCGGGCGGTCGGCCGCGTTCAACGCACGGGCCGCCGCGACTTGGGCTGCGTCGTCCTCCGCCGCGATCATGTTCGACCCTGCGACTTCGTGTCGACGCAGAATTGCAAACCCGTCCAGGTCGGCGGTCGTCAAGAAACGTGGCGCGGCCAGTTGCGCATACGCCTCGACCGCGGGTCGGGCCGGCATCGTATCGACGATCCAGCGCGAGGTTTCTTGGTACGAGAACCAGACGCGCTGATGCCCATCACCCGAACACTTCACACACGGCCGGGTCATGGCGCCCTGACAGTTATCGCAAGCCACGACGCCATGGCCGAAACAAGCCTCGCACGCGATTCGAAGCCGGCCTTGGGCGGACCACTTCGCGGTCTGTCCAGTTCCGGCGCAGCGCTTGCAGTGCACGGTTCCGGCGCCTGCGCACGCGTCGCATGGACAAGCACCACTACCCGCGCAGGTGTTACAGCGTCGCAAATGCTCACTGCGCGCGCGCAACTGATCAGCCGAGATCAAAAATGGATCGATCGTACTCGGATCCAGGTTTTGCCCCGTGCACGCGCCACGAATGGCTGGCTCGACGTGCAGCCGCAGTTCGCGACGCACGATCTCGGTCGCCACGCGTTGAACGATTTCGTCTCGAACCACGACGGCTCGAATCAGCTCGGCGAAGCGGAGCGGAGCGCCGGCTATGGTGCGACTCCAGGCCGTCGCCGCAGCGCGCACGCTGCGACGAAACGGCACGTTGGGCGTGTGCACGCCGAGCTCATCGCCGCAAAAAGCGCAGACGCAGACCGTGTCGGACGCGCGTTCACCGCAAGTCGCACACGAGCGGCCGATGTTGTCCGGTAGCATAAGGAGTCGATCACCCGAGCTCAGACGGCGACCTGTTACCGAGCTTTTGCTCGGAACCACCGTCACCGAGTTGGCATCCGCACCCCACGGACCGTCGTCGCGGGTGGGAGCATGCCACGCGCACGTGCCTCGCTCCATGCCTCACGCACACAACGCAGGTGCCGCCATCAAACTGACAACGGTATCGGTGGTTTAGCGTGCGATCGCTCGCCCTGGGCGGCGACCCAGGACGCCGGTTCACTGGGTGGTTTCGCCAACTCACGACTCCTGCGGCTGTTGGCGCCGCCTTCGGCCAGAACAAGGACTCGGGCCAAGTGCTTAGGCCGCGTCGTTGTCTTTGTTGCTGAATGCGGCCGTCGGTCGCTTTGTGATCGTGGCGGCGATTCAGGGACGCGCTAGATCGCCAATGCTTTTCTTTGACCGCGTCAAACCGCGTTTGCTCCGGCAACCAGTTACGCCGCATGGCAGTCGTCGAAGCGGCGCTCTTCGCTACGGCTTCACGAACGAAATGTCAGTCCCGCCCGCCCCGAGCATCGGCGCGTCGAACACCGTCAGCTGCACGCTGCGACCGTCGCTGCTTTGCAAGCTGATGGTGTCGACCTGGTCGTTGAGGTCGAGGCTTGCCGAGCGCATGTCGTAGCCGTAGACGCGCAACGTGCCTTTCACGATCAACGTCATCGGCAGCGGGTTGTCACCGCCCGCGACTTGTTCACGCAGCGTTACAATGCCGGTAACCGGTAGCTCGCTGACCGTAATACAGGCGGAGGCGCTCTGTAGAAACGTGCGGTTGCCGCACGCGTACGCCTGCAATGCCAATGCCGGCGGCGCGCGAAAGCTTGTGTCGTCTTGATCCGCACCCGGTTTCTGCAGCAACGAAAAATCGGCGGTGTAGTGGGCATCGCCGCTGGTGAACGCGATGGGCTGCGCCGCGTTGACCGCGTCGATCAGCTTCAGCATGTCTGCTTCACCGAACGAGAACTTCGGCGATGACTCGGCTGAACCACAACCTACGACGTAGGCTGGGTTCACCACGAACGCGAACCAGAACACGGGGACTACGACCAGCCAGCGACGCTTCGACATGGATCTCCGAGCCGACGCAGCGGCTGAGCCCTACTTCTTCTTGCCGTTCGGATCCTCGAGCAGGCCGTCGAGAAAGTCGTTGTCGAGCGCAGGCTTGGTATCAGACTTGGCAGGCCGTGCGGCTTCGGCAGGCGCGGCAGGCCGTTTGGGATCGGCTGCGGCCATCTGGTCGTCGAGCTCTGGGCTGGCAGCCGCGCTGGCCTTGGCAGCCTTGCCACCGCCGCTCGGAGCTGCAGCAGCCGCTGCCGGCGGCGGAGCGTTATCGGGATTGGCATCGATCGCACCCGTCTTTTCGCGACGCTCTTGGAACTGAGCCTTCTGCCGCGCCATATAGGCCTCACGCTGTTGCCTGTAGGCATCTTTGCGTGCCGCGGCGTCTTGCGGCGACACGACGGGCTGGGCCGGAGCATACGCGGGCGCGACAGCCGGCGCAGGTCGATAACCCGCCGCAGGTGCAGCATAGGCGGGGCGCGGCGCGCCATAAGCGGGCTGTGCTGGACGCTGAGCGCCGTACCCAGGCTGCGCGCCGTATGCAGGCTGTGCGCCGTACCCAGGCTGCGCGCCGTACGCAGGCTGCGCGGGACGCTGAGCATAGCCAGCCGGAGCGCCATAAGCGGGACGCGCACCGTAGGCTTGCTGCGGAGGAGCCTGATAGCCGCCGCCGAAGCCTTGCTGGCGCGGCGCGGCGCCGCCCTGAAAACCAGAGGTGTACTGTTGATTGCCAAAGCGCGAGCCACCGGCCGGCGCTCCATAGCCCGAAGCTGCGGCCATCATCGGCTGCGGCGCCGGGCCGCCAGCAGAGTTGCGTACCTGCGCAACGGAACTGCGCGCGGCGGCCGCGACCAAAGCCTCACATTCGGCCTGGGTGGCTGCCACATCACGCACACACGCAGCGATCGCGCCGGGCGCAGGAGCGAAGAGTGCCTCGAGCGCGACTTCGTTCAAACCAGCGTACAACTTGAGCCGCACCTTGGCGGTCGCCATGGCATCGGCTGGCGCGGGTGATCCGGTCAGCGCCTGACTGAGGGCAGCCCGCAACGAATCGGCCACGGCCGGCGGCGCGTCGGCAGAGCGCGCCATGCGCTGGCTGACTTTGGCAACCAACTTCTTGGCTGCAGAACTAGACATGCCGCCGTGCGAGGCGATGCGCTTGGCGACGGCTTGATCTTCGGCATGAGCTGAGCCGCTGACGGCGGCAAGCGAACAGGCGATCAACAGTGCGTTACGGATTTGCGACATGTCTCTCTCTCCGTGCCATAGGCCCCGCCGTCGATCTGCGCCGAATCAACGCGGCGGTACAGGTCGTCTACCATGGGTTGCTGTACACAATTCGTACAGGCCTTGGCCCGACGAATCAACCCGATTCAGGGACAATTCGTATACAAGACACCTTCATGAGCCCACAACGACCACACTTCGGCTAGGCGCGTCGCACGACAAGCCGGGTTATTTCAGCCACTTGCAGAGCTCACTCCGGTTCCAGGGGCCGCGCAAGATAACGCTCACTCAAGGCCCGCGCGGCGCCGACGGGGGTCGCGCCGTCTCGCAACATGCCGGCCAGTTTGTTCACCAACGTGGCGCGGCCGCCCGCCCAGAGCAGGGCGTGTTCTCCATGACGCCGGACGAAACGCGCAGCAGCCCATGTCGCGGCGCCGCGCTGTCGCTTCGCAACCAGCGCTCCCGGAGCAAACGAAGCGCGATGCGCCTCCAGGGCATCGACCAGGGCGTCGATGCCCTGCACATCGCGGGCACTTGTCACGAGCACGGGCAACTTCCAACTGTGGGCTTCGTCGCCCATGCCCGCATGGCGCAAGCGATCGAGCGCACCGGTTAAGTCGCTGGCAGCGCGTTGCGCCAGGCGGCCATGATCGCCCTTGTTGACCACGATCACGTCGGGAATCTCCATGATGCCTGCCTTGATGAACTGCAACACATCGCCCGAACCCGGCTGGACGACGAGACAGACGGTGTCGACCACGTGCTCCACGTCGGTTTCGCTCTGGCCTACACCCGTGGTCTCCACCAGTACGCGGTCATAAGCCGCGGCCAGCACTTCGACGCCGGCGTTCGCCGCGTGTGCCAAGCCGCCGCTGTCGCCGGCGGTCGCGATCGAACGCACGAACAGTCCGTCGTCGTCTGGGTCGAACGACATGCGTGCGCGGTCACCGAGCAGTGCCCCTCCGGAGCGCAGACTCGAGGGGTCGACGGCCAGTACGCCCACGGTCTTGTGGCGTTGGCGATACTCGCGTCCGAGCGCCGCCGTCAGCGTGCTCTTGCCTACACCCGGGGGTCCGGTCAGACCCACGCGCTGACCAAAATCGGGCGGGCGCGCGGCGGCCAAAGCCCTGAGCAAGGCTTCGATGCGCGGCAGTGCCTCGAGGCGGCGATCCTCGACGAGATTGAGCGCGCTGGCGACCGCCAACTTCTCTGCGCGCACGATGCGTGGCGCTAGCGCAACCTCACTCGGCGGCATGCGGATGCACGCGGCTGGCCACGAGTTCGACCAAGTCGCTCATGATGTTGTTGAGGGCAAAATCTTTGGGCGTAAAGACGCGCGCCACGCCCTTTTGCTCGAGCGCGCGGGCGTCGGCCTCGGGAATGATGCCGCCCACGACCAGCGGCACATGGCCCAAGCCGGCTTCGCGAAGCTTGTCGAGAATCTGCGGCACGAGCACGAGATGCGAGCCGCTCAAGATCGAGATGCCGATCAGGTGCACGCCCTCTTCGAGTGCCGACGCCACGATCTGCTCGGGGGTCACGCGGATGCCCTCGTAAACCACCTCGAAGCCCACATCGCGCGCCTTCAGCGCGATCTGCTCGGCACCGTTGCTGTGCCCGTCCAAGCCAGGCTTGCCGACCAACATCTTGGGGCGACGCCCGAGCTGACGTTCTAGCTCGCTCAAGCGCGCGCGTAGCCTGGCCAGATTCTCTTGACTGGCCGCGCCCTGCGGCTGGTCGACGCGGGCGCCGGACACGCCGGTCGGCGCGCGGTACTCGCCCATCACCTGGCGTAGCGCTTGGGCCCATTCACCCGTGGTCACACCTGCGCGCGCCGCCAGGATCGAGGGCGGCATGACGTTTTCGCCTTTGCGCACCGCGTCGCGTAACCGCGTCAGCGCATCGCTCACCGCTTGCGCGTCGCGGCCGGCGCGCCATTTGGTAATGGCTTTGATGGCCGCAGCCTCGACGCCGGGCGCGACCGTCATGATGGCGTCGTCGAGATCCTTGGTGAGCGGACTCTCCGCGGTCTCGACGAACTTGTTGACGCCAACCACGATCTGCTCGCCGCTCTCGATGGCGCGCAGCCGGGCGGCGTTCGATTCGACCAGACGCTGCTTCAGGTAGCCGCTTTCGACCGCCTCGACCACGCCGCCGCGAGCCTCGATGTCTTTGATCTCGGTAAACGCGGCCTCGACCATCTGCCGCACTTTGGCTTCGACCACGTGGCTGCCGTTGAAGATGTCGTCGTACTCCAACAGATCACTTTCGAAAGCCAGGATCTGCTGGATGCGCAGCGACCACTGTTGGTCCCAGGGGCGCGGCAAGCCGAGCGCCTCGTTCCAAGCGGGCAACTGCAGGGCCCGGCAGCGCGCGTCTTTGCTGAGTGTGACGCCGAGCGTCTCGAACACGATGCGCAGGATATTGTTCTCGGGTTGCGGTTCGGTCAGCCCCAACGAGTTGACCTGCACGCCGTAGCGGAAGCGCCGCAGATCCACATCGGTCACGCCGTAGCGCTCCTGCGTAATGCGGTCCCACAGGGCGGTGAAGGCGCGCATCTTGCACATCTCTTCGATGAAACGCATGCCCGCGTTCACGAAGAACGAAATGCGGCCCACGACCTTCGGCAGCTCGCTCGCGGCGACCTGGCCGCCGCTGCGAACGGCATCGAGCACCGCGATGGCCGTGGCCAGCGAATACGCCAGCTCCTGCACGGGAGTGGCCCCGGCCTCCTGCAGATGATAACTGCTGACGTTGATCGGGTTCCACTTGGGAACTTCGTTGACCGTGTAGGCGATCATGTCCGCCGTCAGCCGCAGCGAGGCGCCCGGGGGAAAGATGTACGTGCCGCGCGACAGGTACTCTTTGATCAAATCGTTTTGGGTCGTGCCCTGCAGGCATTTTCGATCGACGCCCTGCTCTTCCGCCACGGCGATGTACAGCGCGAGCAGCCAAGGCGCCGTCGCGTTGATGGTCATCGACGTGTTCATCTTGTCGAGCGGCAAGTCGTGAAACAGCGCGCGCATGTCGCCGATGTGCGAAACCGGAACCCCGACCTTGCCGACCTCACCCAGCGCCAACGGATGGTCGGGGTCGTAGCCGGTCTGCGTGGGCAGATCGAACGCCACCGACAGGCCGGTCTGCCCCTTCTGCAGGTTCGTCCGGTAAAGTTCGTTCGAAGCAGCCGCCGTGCTGTGGCCGGCGTAGGTGCGCATGATCCATGGGCGCTCTTTCTGCTGCTGCGCGTTGCTTGACACTAACGGCTCCCTTCCGGTACGGCGCCGTGCTATCGCACAGCCGGCCCACAGCCTTAGCGCGGCTCGTGAGGCTGGGCCATGTGTTCCGGTGGCGGCACCGGTCACACGCCCGAACCCACACACTACGCGCAAAGCGGGTGGAGCCGCCATGTAGCCGGAGCCGTTCGGTATTTCAACGGGAGAAGCACTTCATGCAACGGGTTGTCGACGCCATCGCAGAGCTGTACCAGTACGCCCTCGAAAAACTGCGGGCCCAAGTGACCGAGGGCGGCAAGTTGCAACGCGCCAAGCTCGAGAGCCGGCAGGTCGCGGCCCATGGCCTGGCTTACCTGGCCACGGAACTCGAAGCGGCCCGCCAAATGGCGGCCTGGGCCGAGCGCGTGGGGGGCGACTACGAGCGCCGCCTGGCTGCCGCCTATGTCGGCGAAGTGGCGCGCAGCGTGGGCAGCGCCATCGAGCTCGGCCCGTGTGAGTCGGTCGACGTTCGCGAACTCGGCGTGAGCGATGCCGAGCTGGATCGCACCGTGCGCTCGCCGGCCGTGCTCGCCTTCATCGTCGAGCACGCGCGCTCTGAGCACTATTTGGCCATCGCCAAACAGGCCAAGGAGGTGGGCTACGGCGCGCTCGGCCTCGACGACAGCACGCTCGAAGACATTCGCAATCAGTTCAGCCGTTTCACCGACGACAAGGTGATACCGCGCGCCCAAGACGTGCATCGCAAAGACATTCTGATCCCGATGGAAATCCTGGATCAGATGAGCGAGCTAGGCGTGTTCGGTCTGACCATTCCCGACGAGTTCGGTGGGCTCGGCCTGGGTAAAGTCGCGATGTGCGTGGTCACCGAAGAGCTGTCGCGCGGCTACATCGGCGTCGGCTCGTTGGGCACGCGCTCCGAAATCGCCGCCGAACTGATCATGGGCGGCGGGACCGAGCAGCAGAAACGGCACTGGTTGCCGAAGCTCGCTTCGGGTGAGGTGCTTCCCACTGCGGTGTTCACCGAGCCCAACAACGGCAGCGACTTGGCGCATATTACCACGCGCGCCGTGAAGCAGCCCGATGGGTCGTATACGATTCAAGGCGGCAAGACCTGGATCACGCACGCCGTGCGCGCCGATCTGATGACGCTCTTGGCGCGCACCAATCCGAACGACGACGGCGCCAACGGGCTGTCGATGTTTCTGGTGCCGAAAACGCGCGGCCAAGATGTGCCCGGCAAAGAGTTCGTCGATGCCGGTCTGACCGGTACCGAGATCAAGGTTCTCGGCTATCGCGGCATGAAGGAGTACGAGCTGTCGTTCGACGGCTTTCGCGTGCCGGCCGACAGTCTACTCGGCGGCGTCGAAGGCAAGGCGTTCAAGCAGCTGATGACGACCTTCGAAAGTGCGCGCATCCAGACCGCAGCCCGTGGCGTCGGCGTGGCGCAAGCCGCGCTCAACGAAGCCATGCGCTATGCCCATGATCGCATTCAGTTCGGCAAGCCGATCGCCGAGTTCCCGCGCGTGGCGCGCAAGCTCGGCCGCATGATCGTGCGTGTGCAGGCCGCTCGCCAGCTGACCTATTTCTCGGCGCGCGAAAAAGACAAGGGCAAACGCTGCGACCTCGAAGCCGGCATGGCCAAGCTGCTGGCGACCCGTGCAGCATGGGAAGGCGCCGACGCCGACGTGCAAATCCACGGTGGCAACGGCTTTGCGGAGGAGTACACCGCATCACGCCTGCTGGTGGACGCGCGCGTGCTGTCCATTTTCGAGGGCGCGAACGAGATCCAAGCCGACGTGATCGCTCGGCGTTTGCTGGAAAGCTGACAGTCCGACTAGGCCCCAAAGCTTGCACCGGGTCTGATAGAATCGTGAGCTCGCATGAGCTTACTGCCGCCCATTTTGCCGCCGCAGGTCGTGGCGCGAACGCGCATCAAAGCGCTGTCTGCGGACCTTGGGCTGCAACAAAATCCTCGACTGCGCGCCGCGCTCGCTTACGAGATCGGCGCGCTCACCGAGCTGCGCCTCGGCGACGGCGCGCAAGCGCTCGACCACTACCGCCAAGCGTCCGAACTCGACGGCAGCTTTCGGCCGGCGCTGTTTGCCTTGCGACGCCTGCTGCGCGAAGAGCGCAACTACGAAGAGCTGGTGCGCGTGCTGGCCAAGACCGTGCACGCGAACAGCCTGCCCGCCGAACGCGCTTCGGCGCTGGTCGATCTGGGCTGTCTACTCGAGGACCAGCTGGCAGACCCGCTGGCTGCCAAGAACGCCTTCGAGCGCGCGCTCCAAGCCGACCCGAGCTACCTGGCGGCCACGCTCATGCTGGAGCGCTCGCTGTTGTGGCAAAACCATCGCGCCGAGGCGCAAGCGCTCACGGTACGGCGTGCGCAGCACACGCTCGATCCCAAACTGCGTGAGGCACTAACCTGCGAAGCAGCGCACGAGCTGGCTGCGCGCGGTGCACACGGTGCGCACGGTGCAATTGACTCCGCCATCGAGCTCTTGCTGTCGACCTTGGCACTGCCGGGCCGCCACCTGTTCACGCTGCTCACGCTCAGCCAATTGGCGCGGCGCCACGATCGGCCGACGATCGCCGCGCGCGCCTATGAAGACTTGGCGGCCATGCTCGCAGCCTTCGCGACCGGACAGACCGGCCCCAATCCCCGAGAGCTGGCGGCGCGTTATCCCGAGCTCGAAAGCGCCGCCGAGGCGGCAGCATTCTACTACCGCGAAGCCGGTCGCCTGCAGGCGGACCGCGAAGATCAAACCGACGACGCGCTGCTGGCGTACGAACGCGCGCTGGCGTGTACGCGCGACGACGTATTGCTCCAACTCGAATACAGCGCACTGTGCGAAGCCACGCAGCAGTTGGGACGCGCCCGCGCCAGTTTGCGCGGGCTGCTACCGCAGGCGGACGCGCGGCGCGCAACCGCGCTGCAGTTTCAGCTGGCGGAGCTGGCCGAACGCGAAGCTGAACCCGCCGAAGCGCTCGAGCGCTTGCAGGCCGCGAGTGTGCTGTCTCCGGATGCGCCCGTGGTATCGGCCGTGCTGGAGGATCGACTGCTCGACGCGGGCGACTACGGCGCGCTTTGCGATCTGCTGCTCGAGCGCGCGCGGCGCTTGGCAGGCGCAGATCGCAGCTGTGCACTGCTGCGCGCCGCGCTTACGGCAGACCGCGGACGCGATGCGACGCGTGCACTCGCGCTGTACGGCGAACTCGTGGAGCTCGTGCCCGACGCGACCCCCGTGCTGCGCGAACTCTATGGCGCTGCGCTGCGTTTCGGCGTGCCAGCCACACTGCGCGCAGTCGGAGCCAAGCTGCTGGCGTGCGACATCGATCACGCCGAGCATTCGGCGGTCCTGCGCTCCTGCTACGAAGCGGCGTTGGAAGAAAGCGATATCCCTGGCGCACGCGTGCTGTTGCGTACGGCGCTCGAGGAGCCAGCTTGCCAGCTCTGGGCGCCCCACAGCGCCTGGACAGTAGCTGCGCTGCACGGCGATCACGAACTGCTCGGCTTGGCCCACGCCAAGTTGGCGGAGCTCGCCGAGCACGTCGAAGACAACGAGCTCGCCGCTGCGCATCTGGCGGCGCAAGGCCGGGCGCTGATCCGCGGCGGCGCCGAAGCACAGGCCGTGCCGCGCTTGCGCCGCGCGCTCGGACTCGTGCCGACGCACGCCTATGCCGTGGCGCTACTCGAAGATTGTCTGTTGGCGCGCGGTGACGCGAACGAAGCCGTGCATCTGCTGCGCGACGCGGCTGCAGCCGAGCGCGACACGCGCCGCGGGGAATCCGCGTTGCTGCACGCGGCCGCCGCGGCCGAGCAAGCGGGCCGTCGCGACTGGGCGCGCAGCAGCTACGACGAAGCCGCCGAACGCGACCCGTTGGCGTTTGCACCGTTGTGGGCGCGGCTGCGCTTTGCCGAACGCGCGGGCGATGCCGAGCTGCGTTTGGCGGCACTGCGCGGCTTGGCGGCGCGCGAGACTGCGCTCGAGCGCCCAGGCAATGCGCAGCTGGAGCTGGCGGAAGCACTGTGCACGCGCGGCGATTTCGTGCTGGCGGTTGCGCCGCTGGCGGCGGCGTTGTCCAACGACGCCACCGCGTTCGAAGCCGCCACGACCACCGCTCTTTTGCCACAGCGTGCGGCCGCGGGTGCATTGCGATCGCGTGCACTGTCTTTCCTGGCCGAACACACCGCGCGCCCAGATCGGCTCGGCTTCGAACACGAACGCGTGGCTGAACTGGTCCACGTGGCGCCCGCCGACGCTCGCACCTTGCTGGCGGCACACGGCACGCGCCACGCGCTCGATGCCTCGCACGCGCTCTTGAGCTGGCTGTTGTGCGACAATCACGCCGAGCGCGCGCATGCGCTCGAGGGCCTGGCGGCACTTTGCCCAGACGCGGCAGGGCGTGCCGAGTTCTCGCTACACGCCCAGCGCGCGCGCAGCTGCGTGGGACCAGTCGACGATGCGGACGCGCTGGTGGCAGCCCTGGGTACGTTCGAAGATGCCAAAGGCACGCTGGCCGCGAGTTTTGCGCTGGATGAGGCACTGTCAGCGGCAGACGACGCCGAGACGCGGGTCATGGCACTGTCCGCGCTGCTCGAGCACCTGCCGCCA
>Ga0307511_10006491_pt1 | contig 11776 bp, 9 predicted proteins | sample 13_EM_MG_FD_200266 | JGI IMG/M metagenome (GOLD analysis project Ga0307511, IMG submission 200266) | Populus trichocarpa ectomycorrhiza microbial communities from riparian zone in the Pacific Northwest, United States - 13_EM | ecosystem: Host-associated > Plants > Roots > Unclassified | place...
TTTCTTTATTGAATTTTATAATAAAGAGGTAAGTAACCAAATCAAATCAATATTGAATGTAATTTTTATCTTATTATATTAAACTAGGCATTTATCTCATAATCGGGACCGAACCATCAACTAAAGTAATAAATTACATAGCCCAAAATAGCATTAATCCTTGACTAGGACTACCAATTCACACTACTCAAAAATAAGGCGTTAGTTTCTACACCAGGACAATTAGCTCACACTGCCCAAAACCAAGTGCTAGTCCATACACCAGGACAACTAACTCACACTATCCAAAACTGGGCGTTAGTTCCTAAACCAAGACAACTAACTCTCACTTGATATCTAATTGCAAAATTCACATTTCAAAAGAATTAATAATAAATGGTTTCAAATTCAAATAATAAAATAATTGAACTAATGGAGGGTGCCTACGACCTACCTGAATTTTACATTCGACTAGCAATTCCTTGTTGTTAAAGAGTATTCGTGGCCTCACTTGTACCAACAGGTATATCATATTATTATTATTATTATTAAATCATACATTTACGATTGATTACTCCAATATTACTTATCGATATGATAAATCAATATATCAATTGATTCAATTTAATAATTCATTTCGATAATCTTTATCAAAAAAATCAACATATTATTAATTCAATCCAATAATTCATCCTGAAAATTCTTATCAACATAATAAATCAACATATCAATTAATTCAATTCAATAATTTATTTTGATAGTCCTCATCGGTAAAATGAATCAACATATCAATTAATTAACCTAATAATTCATTTTGATAATCCTTACCGGTAAAATAAATCAGCACATCAATTAATTCAATTCAATAATTCATTTTGATAATCCTTACCGGTAAAATAAATCAACACATCAATTAATTCAATTCAATAGTTCATTTCAAACACACTCATAATACCTCTCAAGCAATAAATCAATTTTCCTCAAACTCTCCATTTTGTTTTTGTTTTTGTTTTTGTGGCCGATACTAATCCCCTTTAATACCAATGATATTTTCTTCAATTTTCTACTATAAGACATTATTTGTAACACAATTCACCCCAATTGCAATAGTTTATAACAATATAATATTTTCCCCAAATTACTCTTCAAGAACCCTAACTAGAAAAATTCAATTTCATGCATAAAATTAGAGTTTAATCCATAAATCTCACATCATAGGGTTTAAAACTTCTTACAAAGCATGAAAGTGAACTTTGAATGTTAACCGGTCGACTCTCTCTCTAGAAACTCAAATTTCTCCTCCCAATTCTTATCTTAGTGATGTTGGCAACTTGATTCTTAAACTTGTCAAGCTTTCTCTTTTGATTTATGATGTAACCCAATTAATTTCAAGAGAAAAAAATTAAGGAATTTTGAAATCATCTCCCCCTCTTTCTCTTGCAGCAGTCGACCACCAATGGAGAGGAAGAATGAATTTTTCTTTTCTTTTCTTTTTATTCCTAGTTTACCCCTCTTATAAATGCTTAACATCCTCCTATCATTTATTTATTAATTCTTTTAATCCAATAAAAGTTTCTACATTAATTTTCTTAATCTTTCTTATTCCCGGGGTAAAGTTTCTATATAAATTGTCCCCCCTTTTCATCTCTTCAAAGAAAATTCGTCCTTGAAATTTCAATTTCTTACCTGAATTTGCAAACAATTCGAGATATTTTCTTTTCATTTCTGTCTCCCTTTCCTAGGTCAATTCCTCAATTTATGAGTTCTTTCACAATACTTTTATCATAATGATCTTCTTGTTTCTAAAGACTTTTTCACTTCGGTCTAATATCCTTATTGGCTTTAACTTCAACATCAAATCTTTCTCGATTTCTAATGAAACTGGTGATAATACTCGGGAAGGATCTATCTCAGCTTTTCATAGTAATGAAATATGAAACATACCATGAATATTGGCCAAGTGGTAGGGCAAAATCAACTTGTATGCTACAGACCCAACTCTCTTCTTGATTTCATAGGGTCCGATATATCTTGGTGTCAACTTCCCTTTCATCCCGAATCGCAATATATGTTTCCACGGAGCAACCTTTACATACACTTTGCCCCCTACTTCGAATTCAAGAGGTTGTCTTCTTTGATTTGTATAACTCTTCTGGTTATCTTATGATGTTTTTCATTCTATCTTTTATGATTCTCACCTTATCTGGGGGTGAGTTGTACCAATTCAAGCCCAATTAATTTCATATCTCCAACCTCCTTCCAGCACATAGGGGTTCGATATTTTGGGCCGTATAAGGCCTCATAGGGAGCCATCTCGATTGTAGACTAATAATTGTTATTATAAGTAAATTCAACCCCTTCCAATTACCTCCAAACTCAAGTATACATGCCCTAAGTAGATCTTCTAGGATTTGAATTGTTCTTTCAAATTATCCATTAGTTTGGAGGTAAAAACAGTGGTCAGATTCATGCTAGGTCTTGTATACGATCCACTTGCTATAGATCCATAAAGCTGTCAGATTCTCAGAGCTTACCCAAGTCATCCTCTCATCAACTGTGGGAAACATGGGCAAACTACTTTGCCATCTCAACCAGATGGCGCAACCAGCTATCGCCGTAGCTGGAATTAGAATGCTTATGTACTATTAGTTGAGTAGGTATCAACAAGTGGATCTGTGGCGCAATGGTAGCGCGTCTGACTCCAGATCAGAAGGTTGCGTGTTCGATTCACGTCAGGTTCATTTCCCCCAGAAATTATCTTTTTGTTGAATCTTCGCGTAATTTGATGGCACATTAACCCAGCCCGGCTCCACGCTAATCCGATCCTTACTGATTTAGTATTAATTAGTTGATCTACAAGATAAACCCCCGATCTAAAAAAAGTCAAATTAGGGTTGATAACCACGTTTGGGGGACTAGATTGGATCATATTCCCAAATATATTATTGCTATTTTTAGTTTTTTTTTAGAACATGGGCTCTGAATCGGACTTTGAGCCATGTTTAGCTAAGATAATTAATTTTTTAGCTTTTTGCTATGCTATAAATTGTTTTTTCAATCAACAAAAAACATAAATTTATTAGAAAGTTAAAATTTTAATTTATACCGTCCACCATCTCATTTCCTTTTTAAAGAAAAATACATCATATCATTTAAATATTTTAAAAATATTTTAGTCAGTATAAATTAAATTTCTAACTTTCTAATATTTTTATGTCTTTTTATTAGTTAAAAAAAAATTAATCTATAGCATAGCTAGAGTCAAAAAATTAATTTTCTTAGCTAAACATGGTTAGAAGTCCAATTCAAAAACCATGTTCTAAAAAAAAACTAAAAATAGCTTAAAACCCATGTTCTCAATAAACCTAGAAATATCTTAAGTATATTTGAAAATATGATCCAACTTATTTTTACAAACAGGGTTATAAAATCCATTTCAAAATCGTTTAATAAATCATTTCAAAATACAAAACATAATCTCGATTAGATTTATTTTTAAATTAAATTTAATATTAATTTGATTAAATTTAGATAATATAAAAAGTTAATTCGTAATTTAATTAACCTGATTAAATTCAGGGAAAACTTCTTAGAAATTAATATGAATAATATTTTTATTTTTCACCTAGCTAATAACACATGATTAGTAATGTGAAGTAGATGAGATGACTGAGATCCCACGTTGGGATCGACGCAGCTATTTGACAACTAGTTATTGCAAAATTGATTAGTTCCATATGGCTTAGTTGTGAGTGTGACCCCCACTTAATTAACAATCCACAAACAACATGAAAATACCAAACTACCCATCACTTAATTAAGCTGCCCTTCTACCTAATTCAAGAAACATTTTATTAGCAAGCTTCTGTGGAAGATTTTAATCCCTCTCCCCAAATTAATTTCCAACCATCAAAATTAATACTTTGATGGATGATAATTAAAGGACATTTAATCTCAGATGATCCTATCTACCATCCCTCCACCAATTCTCCTTTTGTTAGCTTTTTTTATTATTATTATTTTTAATGTATTTCCGTCTGCTTTTTAAAAGGTTTTTTTGTTTTTAAAAAATATTAAATTAATATTTTTTTTATATTTTTTATTATTTTATTACTATCATATTAAAAATAATAAAAGTTCAGAAGTCCAACTACATGCCTATCCTTCTTTTCTCAAGAAAATATATATTACACCATTCATTAATCATTAACATACTAAATAAATGAATGAATGAATGAATGAATAAAGAATCTTTAGTTTATTTTCATTCTCTAATATGTTCTTCTATCATTATATACTTTCGTTAAAATTAGCATCATGTGCATTTAATGGATTAATTATACCCTTTAATTTTAGATAAGAAAAATTAATTTTCTTATATGTTAGATGTGATATTTTTAATATATAACCAAGCTTACTTGGATTTGAATCCTTACGCCAAACTTATTTATTTTATATTTTATTGATTTAAAGGGATATTTTTATTAATTTATATTAAAATTACTCACATTTCAATTTTAATGAAAATAATTACAAAAAAAGATATATATAGATAGATAGATATAGAAGAGTATAATTGAGAAATGGAGTAGTCTATGATGGTCGTCACTAGTATGCTGATTCGGACAATTTTATGTGTTAATCGAGATTAAATCTTTTTATTATTATTATTATTATTATTATTGTTTTTAAAGATACACCTTCTATATTAATTTAGTTTATTAAGAAAAAATTAACTAAAAAAACACAAGAAGTACCTTCTTAATGACTGGGATTTCCTTCAGAGCTTCAACTACATGTTTGCAAGTATTCTATAGAGCCGAATAATTAATGTATAAGAGTGTGGAAAAACAGCATATCATTATTACTTTATACGATATTTCCTTTCTTCCATTGATTTTGCCACTTTTTTGTAAGGAAAAAGAAAACAATTTCGGTATCATTTGTCGCCTTCAGCTGGACAACCTTGTGCTAATTTCTTGAGGTTTTCAATGATCATAACCAGCTTCGTGTTGAGCCTGTTCACAAAGCACTTGGGCAGCCATCCAGCAGGATCTAACTGCATAAATAGTAATAAAGCAATCAAAGATACATTTCAATATCAACTTTTGAAACTTCCCAGAAAAACACAACAAAATTTATGTATATTGATCAAATATACAATAATAATAGCCAGAAGAAGATTTTTCGTGTATATTCCTGCATAATCTCGAATGTTTCGTGTATAATCCTGCATAATCGCGAAATGACATGTATAAATACCTGGACGACATAGGTGACCATACAGGAATCATCCTCAAGCTTCTCCACCACCCACCCTGACTGCAGCAAAAGTCCTCTGATAGCATTATTTTGCTTTGGATGCAATCCTGCTGCTATCTCTTTTGGCAATGAAGCTACTGCCACCACCTTTACATACATTTTCAGAAGAAATGTGAATAAAATCTGTGAAAACAGCATGAAAACTTGTAAATTGTAACAGTTGAGAGACAAATGGTTACCAGGGTTCCATCTTCCATTGTTTCCCGTCGCTCATATACTATAAACTCTCTGTTTCTAAACAAAGGTTTAGAGTTCTCTCCGAACCTCAGACGGATTATGCTGAGATTATCTTCAAGGTCCTTTATGTATCTAGCTTCCACCAGGTCCTGCTCCCATTGCTACAGCTCCAACAAGTTCAATCAATATTAATGTCACTTTCATCAAAGATTATTAATCTACACACAGTAACTTAACATTTCCAACAGCTACATTTTTAGGCCTAATCAGATCCGGGTGCGATCCGAAATAGCTGTCGTTCTTGCAAAAAAGTAACTGAAGAACCCATATTTTGTCAGGCAGAGAAAAAAAACAGAGACAAAAGTTATCTTTTCAATGATTTGGAATGGAGTCAAATCATATTGATAATTATGATGGTATCGTTTGAGCAATATTCACCGTTCATTCTATATTACCATTGCTAGCAATTTCCAATCATATATTCAGCTCCACAAAATCATAACATGTAAGCTGAAAAACTTAACCTGTATATGATCTTAAAGAGGGACGTTAGAGTAAATGGATTACCTTAGCAGCATCAATGGCATTGGCAACAGTGATGAATTGTTGAGGGGAGACTGATCTGAGCAGCCAACGGCTGCGAAAGGTGTGGAATGATCCAGACCTACGTTTTGATATCTCTACCCCATTGTCTAGATCAGTTAGAATCTTCCATCCATCATTACCAACATTGCCAAACCTATTCGAATCGGAGGCAGACAGCAACTCTTGTATGCAGCTTTCGCTAGCAAAGTGTACGTACCTTCTCAGCGAGTCCTCGCTAATGGACCTACATACATGCAAAACCCAAAATGAAAATTTAGAATCTAATCAGGAAACTAAAATGAATACAGCAGTGCTCGCGTCTAAGTTGATTACAAATTCAGCACTAGTAGTTACCAAGATCGGCTGCAAGGTGTTGGACCGGTACTGTTCATCGGTTCAAGAATTGCTCTTCAAGTCTTATTTTTTCACTTCAAGTAGGAGTATATGTGTATGTGTGGGTGTATATATGCACAGAGGAAAAGAAGAGGTTTAACTTAAAGATTGGCTAGAAAGAGAGACTGAACAGAAGTGTAAAATAAAGCGAAGTGGGCCGAGGTCATTGATGCACATGGATTGCCAGAAGAAACTCCATGATTAGAACTGCACGTCTCTCTCTCTCTTCTTCCTCGCGAGAGAGAGAGAGGTAAAAGATAGATTCTTCCCTTGCAAAAAAGCAGCAAGAAGCAAGGGTGGGGAGTGTCATGCACATGGACTGTTGGTGCCTTTTAAAATCAGCTGAAAGAAAAAGGATGAAAATTAAAGCCAAGATTAATTAAAAGGTCTTAAACTCACTATATCATGATCCAAAACCAAAAAGCATGGCCTGGCCTGGTTTTAGGTGACATCGACCCTACCAAACAAACCCAATAAGTTGTACATCATGTGCCATGACAAAGCTTAAACTTCCAACAACCTGGCCTCAAACTAGTGCTTAGTCTGAGTTTGATATTGTGATAATTTTTTACAATTGCAGTTTAAATTTTTTTTTATAAATCACTGTTCATCACATGCCTCATGGGGATTGCTTGCATGGTGAAAGGCGAATCTTGGTTTCTCGTGGTCCAGAGAAAACGAAATGAAAACATGGTTTCTGCCCATTAACTGACAGAGATTACTGAGATTAAAGAATGGACATGGGTTTCTTGTCATCATAAGGGATGATAATCAGATCGAGGATCACATTCAGCTGTTGTAAAATAAAGAGAAAAGGGATGACCAAAAGGAGGTTATTAAATTATTAATGAAGATCTTCCTGTCTTATCAGTGACAAATCATGAAACAGTGAACATCAATTTTAGCTCTAAAAGCAAACTAAGATTGAGACATTTCATTCCTGAGGAAGCCTTTAGCTTTCAGACTTTCCACCGTTTCTCGTACAGCATCTTCAACTGGAGTGAAGACTAGCCCGAGGTCAATTAATTTCTTGGATGCATCCTTGCAACCTCTCAGACCTGGTTGAGTTTCCCCACTAAACCTGCAAGGGATTTGAGTTAAGAACATGCATTTAAGCAACCAAACAAAAACCTTAATTACAGAAAATGAAAGACAACATGTAAAAATGACTAGAAGTGATGTTAAAATGGTTTAGAATTCAAATGACAACGTCAATATTCAGTTTACTGGATATATAATTCCCACTTGGTTCAGTTTGAAACAAGACAGCCAGGTTGTCCTGTTTCCTAACTGCATCTATGGCCACCTAACCTGCTCTCACTCGCCCAGGGAAACAAGGACTTGACACTTTCATAAAAAATATGACGAGGCTGCTTGTTGAGAAGCACTTTTCTTCGAACTAATCAAAGGCATCCTTCAAATAAAATTACAGTCATATCGGGTTTTGACCGGATCAACTTATTTTATAGAACATATTTTAAATTGCCAGTCATGATAAGAAAACCCATCTGGAGCCTAGACAGATAAGATGCGGGATGAATGCAATCATTGATTTCATTTATGCCATCTTGAGACTCAGATATGCCCTTAAACTTCATCTTTCAAAAGTAGTAGGCCTTGAGAAAAACAAGTTCAATTAGGTATTAATTTATTTTCACCAGCATACACATTTAGCTCCCACAGCCACCTAATTTGTGAAAATATGTATCATACATAAGAAGCTTCAAGGGGGATTCAAACTAGAATATGAATCTTAAAGCTTCAACAAGGTCATTTAGAGAGCACCCAATACAGTGCAAAATACACGCAACAACACCATCAGTTGACATACGTGTTAGGAGGAATCTGTATTCTACAATAACCATCAAGAACCTATATAGTGGAGCATCATGTGATGGGACCGGGTTAAAGTAAGGTGGCAGATTAACTGGCAATTGACAAAAGTAATACATTGTTATGCAATGAAGAAGGGGGAGAATTCTTCCAAATGGACTACAACGCAAAAAAAAAAATAAGGTACATCGCTGATAATATCAGAATGGCAATGGGAGAAGCTTCCAAATCTGTGCAAAAAAACAGAATAACTTGGCAATAAAATAGATGGGGGCAATATGACAAGATCAGCTTTTGAGGGAGTTTGATAATTGAGTAGCTAAAGTAAATCTCATGTCCACCAGCGCTCCACATGCAGTGTGGACCAGCCACTGCTTTCCATAAGGTCATCCCGCTACAAGGACACCAACTAATGTACTATTGCCTTACTTTTCTAATTCTTATCTCTTTTGAATTGTCCCCTATCCTTTTATTTTGCCATCATCAGAAACAGAAGTCAAGTTTTCCATTCTGCCAATGGCTGCCCACTATCCTTGGAAATACAGACGGATGGTGGCAAAGTTTATCCAAGATATTGCCAGAAGACTAATTAAAGTCCCACTCGGAGAGGTGCTAAATGTTCCTTCAAAGTCTTCTCCACTAGTCATCATTACAACTATTGCCACCACCTCCACAATCCCTCCACCAACATTTAAGAAAACGAATATACTGAAGTACAAATCTATCAAGAATTACGAAACCTTCATCATGTTGTCCAAGGGAAATTTATAGTGACATTAAAGATAAGATTGTCAATCCCAATTCAAATCCAGTAGGAATATGAATATTATCCTGCCTACAGACCTTTTGATGGATAACGCTAATCTTTCCTCTAAACAGCTACCAAAATCTGGATTAGTTCAGCCATCAAACAGGAAATTGGGAACGGAATTTAGACAAAAACAAATGTATGTGAAGAATGGCAAAGAACATGAGCAATAATCTACCTTTTCTGTTATATAGTCTTAATTATATCCATCTCTGTGAGACCAAAATTTTTTGCCAAATACAACCCTAAGTCAGCCCAAACCTAATCTAAGTTAGCTTAGGTATATAAGAAAAAGTTGCAAGATAATTGTTTTTCGACCCTCCCCTTATAAAACTAAAGATTTCAAGTTTTAATCTTGAATTTTTTTGTTTAAGAAAGGTGGAAGTAGCAAATATATGGTTCCCTTTCATATTACTTTCAATTATGATTTGTTTATGAAAAAATTAAAGAAGATATTAGAGTTTATAAAGATTTAAAATGAATAAAAATTGGAGTTAAATGACTGATTTTGGATGTGTTGTTAAAAATAAGGATTTGGTAATTGATTTGTTATGGGTTAAGAAATTTGTTTAAATCTTGCTAGAAAATCTGGACAGATTGGTCATGAGGTTGAAGATGATGAAATTTTATTTTGGTTCTTGATTTATAAAAATTACAGTTTAGTCCCTAAACTCTAGAAAATTATAATTTGACCCCTTAAAAAATTCTGGGCAGTATTCTTACGAGGTTAAGGATGATGGATCTCAGTTTGATAATTGATTTGTGTGATTTTCAGTTTAGTCTCTCCATTTTAGAGATTTACAATTTAGTCCCTGAACTTTAGAAAAATTACAATTTGATCCTGGATTGTAAATTGAGATTCTGGACAGAATTGGATTATGGGTGAAATTTCGGTATGGTTATGTAATTCTGACATTTACAGTTTGATCATCTAATTCTAGTAAAATTATGTTTTGGTCCATGATTTCTAAACAATTTCGTAAACCCGTAATCAAAAGGGCATTTAGCAAGTGGGAATCGCAAGAAAGGAAAGTCAAGAAAGCAAGGCAGCCTACAAGTACAAACCTGTGAAGAGGAAACTCGGGGAAGAGTCTGGAAACCGTCGCAGCAAAATCACCAAACTGGTAGATTCCATTGGTGCAAAGATATCTACCGGAAGCAGTAGGGGTCTCAAATAACAAAACCTGTGCCCTTGCCACATCTCTTACATGCACAGCTCCCAGCCAGTGGTATTCCTGAGTGTCTCTTGATCCTTGCAACAGTTGCTGTAACACAGCACAGCTAGCGTTCAATGCAGGCTGCAAGAGAGGGCCAAGGCACGTCGCAGGATGGATTGCCACCACATCCATTCCATTCCTCCCTGCAAACTCCCATGCTGCTTTCTCTGCCAGTGTCTTTGACACCGGATACCATTTCTGCCATAATGCAATGCCCCGAGACAAGATTGTTTTTATACAGAAATAAAAATCAGTATCAAATTTACTACCGCACCTACATAATCTAAAACGCTAAATCTAAATTACCTGGCGAGACTTGCAGTAATCAAGATCAGTCCAGGACGACTCATCAAACACCTTCTCCCTCGGCCACGACGGATTAGGAACCAAAGCCGATATAGAGGACGTCACAACCACGCGCCTAACCTTGAACTTCTTAGCAGCCTCAAGAACATTAAGAGTGCCTTGCACCGCAGGCATCACAAGTTCCTCTTGTGGGTCCTTTGGGTCCTCTAGAGTACAGGGAGATGCAACGTGGAAAACCCCTTGGCAGCCTTCCACGGCCTTACAAATGGCGTCGTGGTCAAGCACGTCGGCTTCGAAAACCTCCAGACTTACGCTAGCATCGGTGGCACCGGGGATTTCGAAGAGATGAGATGGGTCAGAGCCTGGGTATACAGAGGCGTGGATTTTGGTGTAGCCTTGGTCTAATAAGGTACGAACCAGCCATGAGCCAATGAACCCGTTGGCTCCAGTCACACACACTGCTTCCTTTTGCTTGGCCATTGATTGAGTCTGTGCCTGCCTTTTCTTAGCTGAATTTTTTAGTCATGAAAAATGGATTTTGGATAGGATTAATGTCTTCTTGTTTTAAAGTGTTGTGGTTGTTTGAGGAAACTACCTTTACTACGTAGGATAAGATCAAGATTATCACAATAATATCCGATCCTTCCTTTGCTCACCTAACGAAACTAACTCTTCTTTTCGGCATTTTATCAAGCACCTTCTAGTCAATGTCGAGAGACACACACATCTTTTTTTTCTTTTTCTTTTTTTTTTTTAGTTTTTTAGTTTAACGCGGGTGTCCGGGCCAGCTTGCGCGCACCTCGACTAATCTCACGGGTCCTGAAGTTAACGACCATGTAAGCCTCTAGTGGCCATCATATGAGCAACCACATGACTTGAACCTGAGATTACAGAGGGAGCAAATCTCTTGATCTCAAGCTCTTATTATCGGGTCACTATTTAGATGGTTGAGACACACACATCTTGTTTATTCGTGTCTTGGTTGCTTAAGAATAATAATAAAAAAAAACGATGATGACACTAATAATAATTCATGAGTGATTGTTCATTAAAAACATAATAATAATATTTTCTCTAAACAATATAACGATGACAGCAGCAGCAATAATAATAATAATAATAATTTAATAATAATAAATTTCTTTGCGTAAAATAG
>Ga0307511_10006493_pt1 | contig 11775 bp, 16 predicted proteins | sample 13_EM_MG_FD_200266 | JGI IMG/M metagenome (GOLD analysis project Ga0307511, IMG submission 200266) | Populus trichocarpa ectomycorrhiza microbial communities from riparian zone in the Pacific Northwest, United States - 13_EM | ecosystem: Host-associated > Plants > Roots > Unclassified | place...
TGATAGTCGCGGGAGAGAGAACAGAGGATCAATGACAACCATATGTTCGTTTTCGTCTCCTTTTTCCAGGTTTACATTCGTCAGCACAAAAAGGACCACAGCCAACTCACCACTACTCAAAAAGAGGCCCCATCTCCGTCCAATGTGGAAAACTCAACGAGATGACCAATCTTGATAAGGAGGCGGAGGAGGAAGAAACCCCACTATGAACCAGCTATATCCAGAATACCTTTCCATAAATCTTGGACCCTAAAGACTGGTTCCTCGAATTCAACGGCTAAGATTCTTCCCAAAAAATCATTATGAAAAAGATTATCGGAGTGTTAGTTTTATTCTTCTAATCCATTGAAGAACTCCTGATCTCAAATGATAGATTTATAGATTTTAGATGACCATACAGTCGAAAGTTGGCAAATCGTGTCCTCGTGGATTCCATTGTTGAAAATAAATTTGTTCCTTTTGCAGAGTTTGTATACATACATGCATGGTAAGATATAGCATCAAATGAAGCTCTTCCGCATCAACAGCACAACTAGCATCACTGAAACTAGCATCGACACGATGATAAGACTTCAATGTTGCGCTAGAACAGATTCTTGACAGCCACCCATTAGAATTCGCATAGCATAACTGTTTTTTCAATGTAGTTCTAGCCGGCATGTGGTGTTAGTGGAAACCGCCACAAGATGGTTTAACGTGGGGAAATCCGTGATGAATTCATTTTCTGGGGAGATAAGGCTTTACTGATTCTACAACCACCTGCAAGACATGACAGGCAATTTTAATAATTAGACTGTGAACAAATGTCTGAATGAGTCTCTCCATGCCATCTAACTTTCAAAGTGTTGTATTAGTCGGTTTGGTTTATTACACCCTTAGCAAGAGAACATGGACTCTGCAAATGCAATTCAAATTGAAGCTTCTAATAGTAATGCAAGTAACGTTGTGTAGTACTCAAACCAATAATTAACTTGGCAGCCTTGGCCAGGAAGGTGTATGGCTTTTGCAATTCGAGGCTATGCATCAGTGCTAAAATTATTTTCTCCGAATAAAATGAGTGACACTTCCTAATGTTTCTTGCTATGGTAAATAATTAGTGACCTTACCCTCCCATCATAGGATAAAGATGCAAAAATCCAAGGTTCCCGAGAACTCCAAGCAAGCCCTATTATCACAAGTTACTGGTCAGTTCGAGTTTAAAATTTACAGTTTAAAGATAGCATATGGCTTCATTTGTTACCATAGACACTGTCTTCGTAGTCATTGAATGAGTACAGCAACGGATCAAGTTTCTGAGTTGGTGACGCAACCACACTGCTAAATACAACCACATTGATGAGATTATCAGGACCAAGAAGAGTGAAAAAGTCAAGTAACACATCTGGTAAACAAATAAGAAAATGACCTCCCAGATGTCAACTCATCACTGGTTGTTGTAGAAGCGAACCACAAATTGACAGTCGAGTCTGTACCACCACTCTGCAAGAACTTACCTCTGATCAGGAAAATGCTAATAAATAACATAGATAGAAGAAATGGTAATTTGTTTTGTTAAAAGTAACAGTCATCCATACAATGAATGACTTCAAATGGAAGGATATTTCTCCCACTGCCTTATTCATAAGGCATATAATAGATGATACATAACAGCCAAGAAACAGTGATAATTGTGACCAGTGCTTTATACTCGCCATATGCCATAAGCAATGTCCCTTTGAGAAAGAAAATTCTTCCCAGAAATAAAAACATTGCACTCAGAAAAGGTTGCTTAACTTTCCACCTATGAACTCAATTGTATTGTGACATTTTTAGACAAAGGGTGCTCTTTAGTGATTAACTCTATGGCAGAAGACATTATGGAAAAAAAGGATGGTGCAAGTGTGTGCGCGCGCGTGTGGAAGGCAGGGGGGATGAGAGAGAGAGAGATAGAGAGAGAGAGAGACCAGAATCAGTCCATCATATTCAGGGTTACACGTGACAGCCCATGTCCTGCCAAAATTTGGAAACAGTGAGAGAATATTGTTACACTGGAGGAGGAGCAAATACAAAACATCAAACTTGATTAAATAAGAACATATGATGCACATGCAATAAGATGACCAGAATAGTTCATCAGAACTGTGACATGGAAGAAATGGATTACCAATGTGAATGTCCACGAAGCTCATTTATAGGAACCTTTGGCATTCTAAGATCCCATATGTGTATCCCAGATTCATCCTCTGCAGTAACCTGTAATGATTAATTCATTAATGCCGATAGATCTCAATAGTCAGCAGTATCATTGCCAAAGAACAGCATTATTTAACAAGAACATTTTGACAGATATTGAAGTTCATGGAGTGTCAATTTGAAACAGAACATTATTCTTTGCATTTGAAGCCAATTTCAATCAGGTCCTTTCCCTGATGCCCTCCTTGGTAGTTTTCTCCATATTTAAACAAATCTCAAAAGGACAATGCAATAGTGTTTAAACTTTTGACACCCTCAACCGCTCCAAAAAGCATTTCCTCATTACTACAGACACATGATTAGATATTGAAGCAGTGATGCACTTCTAGAGGTAAACAGAGTTACAGGGTAACACTTACCAGTATATGCATCTTCCTGGTGTCATAGTCGACGTTGCGCACATGGCCACACTCAATAGAACTTGTTTTCCTGTAAACACATAAATCATATTGTTAACCATGATTGAACTGCATCGTCTAATGGCAAGACACCAGGCAATTCGCGGTTCCAGAAAAACCAACCAATTAAAATTTTGTAAAAAAAAAAGAAGTCAGATTCTCAACAACCGATGTAGAGATCTGTGCATAAAGCTAAACTAGAAGGCAACAACCTATTATTCAAATAAATAAAACAAAATCTTAAAACTCATTCATCTGTGTTAAAGTCTAATAAAAGTTAATGAGGTGAACTCTCCAGTTCAAGACTTGGAATGCTAGTAATAATGAATAGATTTTTAAAAGAAATAGGAAAAGATGTGCAGAACTATCATACTTCATTGTCCGTAAATCCCAAAACTGGACAGAGGATTCACAAGTTGCTGCAACAGCATTCACATCATGTGGATCCCAGGCTCCACCAGATAAGTAATGAAGCATACCTGCTGACTCCTTCGATTGCACCTGGATTTTTCAGTAATATATGAATAAGTATCAGTACAAGAAATCAAGAGTGAATTGTAACAGATTTGCACATTTCCACTTCACTAGTTTATCTTATTCACAGTCACCATACAACAACAAAATCGTATCTTCCAAAACACCAATTTCCATCATTTTTACATGGAAATAATTGTGTGACTATCTATATCTCATCATAAACACAAACACCAGAAACATAACTATGCTAGATATCCAGTACAACTTCTACCTGGGCTGCTTTTCTCGAACAATCTAAACTCCATAAGAAAAGATTTTCCTCATCAATGCTTATCAACTTATCATTTCTTCCAGATGGCCACCAGAGAATGCTGTTGGGTACCCACATATGGCAAGTAAGACAAAGGCAACCATGTAAGGATCCAAATATCCAAAATTCAAGAACAAAACACAAAAATTCGACACCATAAAATACACACACACACACAAAATCAAACAAACAAGAGATAGATAAATTAACACTACAAACTCACCAATTAACCTTCCCAACATGTCCATCAAGAGACGCAATCCTTTCCAATTGCGGAGAATTTAACTGGCCATATAACTCAGGAATCTGCCACACCGCGGCTCCAAATGACTCACCTTCAATCACACAGACAGAATCCCATCAATCACACTAACTCAGCTCACATACTAATTCTCTAATTGCAAAATTTAAGGCGCCCGGTGCCGGATTGTTACCTCATGATAAACAAATTACTGATTAAGAATTCCATAATCAAACAAATGCAAGCAGATCGCAGCGAGTGATTTACCAGTAGAGAAAACAGTGGAGAAAATGCGTTGATCAAAAGGACAAGAAGAGAGATCCCAGATCTCATTAGGATGCGAAAACAACCCTTCACATATCAATTCAGTTCCACCTGAAGATAACCTAAGCAAATGCACCTATTCCACATTACAATTTCACTCATTAGATCCAATAAAATAGGCAACAAAACAATCAAAATGTAGCGCACAAGAGATTTGACCTCGTTTTCTTCTCTGAGACTGAGAGTTCCAGTGATAAAGCTGGTGTGATCCGTGTCTGCTTTCACATCTGATATGCACCTTGCCTGGAGGACATTGAATTTATGGAGCGGAATTAGGGTTAAAATTGAAGAGATTTTATGGAAGAGAAGGAATTACGGTTTGTAATTTTGACCTGATATTTGAGTCCATAGCCAATGCCTGATGATCCTCCTTGCATTTTTTTTTTCTTCTCGCTTTACTTGAAGATGATGAAGCCAAGATCGAAGCAAAGGTATTGTGTGGAATCTGTTAGTTTTTCTTTTATTTTTCTCTCAATGTTAATGCTGGCCCATTAAGAAGAAAATATTGGTATCTTGATAATTCAAGGCCCATTTGTGATGTTTCGATTGGAAAAGCCCAAATGAAGGTGAGAAAGGCTAGCTTGCTCGCTCCAAATCACAAGGTATCCTTGCTCTTCAATTCATATTAAAAGTTGAAAACAAGTCATATAAAAGTAAAACTAGGTATGATAAACATGTATGTCATACTTTATTTATCTTTTATTTATGTGAATGAGACAGTAATAAAAGGAATTGTTCAAATTTCTTGCTCCTAAAATTACTATTTTCCATGAAATTGCCTCTTAAATCAGTTCATCTAATTTGAAATTGCCTCTTAAATCAGCGGGGTCAACTCATACTATGATTTTTTTAAAAAGAAAATATAAAAAACAAAGTATTTTTAATAAAAAAATATTAATTTAAAGTAAAAATCTAGTTTTGAATTGACAAATCATCAAGTCAGACTAGATTTTATAACTAGAGTTATCACTTGCCACCACACATGTTTTTATGACTTGTGAAAGAGAAATTAGAACTCCAGGAATATATAATCCAATCTCCCCTCTCTCCACACTATCAACTACGGCTTTGGTTAATGATCTTTGTATCCCCTTCAAACGAAAGAGACAAGTCAGAGAATACTTAGAACAGGAAGAACGCATTCGATGATATTGTAACTGCAGACGTCTTGGTCATGCATTCGATGGCCTGTGAAGAATCAGTATCCAAGATCAGAGTTGTGTACATGCGTGCCTTTGTATATTTCTAGTGGGACTGGTTTCCCAGATGGCACGCAATTTCATCAATTAACTTAACTAACAAAATCTTCAATATTTCTAGTTTTTACAACACTCTCCAACCACCAGCAATGACTGAAGTCCAAAGAAAATATGTAACGCAAAAGATAAAAAAAAATACCTAAGCAATGTACATGGGCGTGACCTATCAGCTTTGCGTTCAGTGATCTCACTTGTAAAACACTAAAATGGCCGGCCTTGAAGAAAAATTACCAAAGGGGCAGAAAGAGAAGGAATACAGTTCTTCGACTGTGACGAACTATTTTTTTTTTCCTTTTTTTTTTTTTGTTTCCCCCTCAGGAAGAGGACTATTTTACAATCTCTCATCAACTGTTGAACAATCAGTGGGGCGTTAACCATCAATCTAGCAGAACTTCAGACTTAAAAGACTCAACTCCGACTCTGTCTTCAGACCCATTTCCTGAATTTCACTGCGTTGAGGCTGAACTCTAAAGACTCATGAAAGATCCAATGTGCAACTCAAGGATCACAACTTCTGGATATGATGCTCACAACACCTCAGTCGTAAATAACTCAATAAAAAAGCTGCGTCGTATCTTGTATCTTGATATCGGGGCATTGTTTTCAGAGGGGGCATTGTGGGGGGCTCTATCCTGGAAGTTTTATATACAGCAGGTCGGGTATAGGCAGCATCATCTTTTAAACATTCAACAGAAGAATTGTTAAGCATGGTGGAGAACCCAAGGTAACTCTGTCTAGTCTGAAAGAATTTCTTCCAACTCAGGTTCTTCATTGGTCAATTCATCATAATCCATACCGGTTTCATTGAACTGACCTTTCTCTTGAGGACCATCTTGGTCTCCATCATCATCAGGATCAGGCAATTCTGGCTCATCATCAACATTCTGATAGTCACTTGGTATATCATCTCCCAGTGCGTCATACCCCTTCCCATATTTTCTAGGTCCTGAGTTTTTCTTTGCCTTGGCTTCAGAATCTTCACAAATGCAGGTGTGTGGGTTCTCATGAAACTCTCCCCTGCCTGGCCTGACTTCTTTTGGCTCCCCCATGAAGCCCCTCTGGAAAGTACGCATTTTAGAGGCAAATGCTTCCCATGACATGGTAGTTTGGTTCAAGAACAATCTATACAGTTTTTTAGCATTTGGACGAATGGTAGGTTTGTGTCCAAAATATCTCCTGCAATTTGAGAACATCTAAATTAGTCCCCAATGACAGAGAAGAAGTCAAAAAAGAATAGAGAAAAGAGAAGGAAAGGTTAACTACCTTCGTCCAGCTAATATTTTAGCCATATTACCATTGTTGTTGGTAACAAACACATCACTTTCATCACAAACAATGAAGTCAAGTGCAGCCATTCTTGAAGAAAATGAAGAAAATGGTTCCAGCTCCTCCTTGCTGGCTAAAGTCTCTTTTGTATAGAAGTTTGGGAAGAGTGCTTTTAAGGGTGCCAATGTATCTTCCCCATCATACACTTCTCCAGATGCCACGTAAATATGAACATCACTTCCATAACCCAGTGCTCTCAACATAAGGCCAACTTCTTTTGGAGTTAGCGGGCATTTTCCATGCCTCCTTTCCTTATCAGGGTTACTTGCCTGCAAATGTATAAACACATTAGATGCTCCAGATCTGGAGTACAAACATGCATGATGGAAGCCAAACGAATTCACAGGGAAGTGAAAATCACTTAGATTCAGATTCAGCACTAGATCAAATTTTGTGCTCCTTATAGTGACAGTCTTAGAAGGATTTCCAAATGCTTCAGAAATAAATAACTTCAATCACAGAAGAGTACATCACTTGAGCCCTACATGTAAAGTTTTCCACCTCTTCCTTATTGCACCAAGTTCCTTCCTTTCCTTGTCACCTCCACCATAATAGCATCCAGAGAATGCCAGCATATCAGGTTCAAACCTATAGCAAGAAACATTTGGCTGCTTCAGAAAAACTTACCATGCTTGTCCTTAAATTATGCTTCCTGCATTTAGAAGTCATCGATTGGAAATTGAAAATCCAATGAAAATAGGCTTCCCATTATGCATGCATAACCTCCAATCCAGAAATTGAATTTCCATGGCATGGTCAGCAACACACTTGACCTTAGGCCACTCACCCAATCATTAAAATTTAATCAATGCTCTGAAACAGTCATGTTCTTATTTACTATTTAACAAGAGTAAACAAGTTAGACATGATTTTATGTATTTAAGTCTCACAAAGCAATCTGTACGCCCTATCGAGCAAGGGTGTGACAGTGTGAATGACTTGATTAAGAGCTTAAGCTTAATAGCTTCAACCATGAGCTCAAAATATGCATGCTACAGGTTTAATCAATAAATCCAGGAAAACTAAAGAAACAAGTTCATATTATCGTGTTAAATGGACATGCATGCTTCAATTAAATAATACAGTGACAACCAGAAGACTGATGCTAAACTGTACAATTAAGATAGTTTCCCAGCCATCACCATTGATCAGATTAGTGGGGCCCACATGGATCTTATACGAGGGTCCATTGGCTCCACTGATCAGGGCAATAGGGGAAACACTTCAAATAGCAGGTTTAGTATTTTTCTAATAAGAAAAATAGCCAGTTTTATCAGAAAATGAATTAGACTACCTCAGGTGCAAGGCAATGAAATGCTTGCTTTTCATCCGCATTCGATGGACCAATTTCTCACCCATTCGAAGAATAGGATCCGTAAACTTTAAAGCATGGTAATTGACTCTACATCTCAACTTTTGCAATTGTGTATCCAACTTATTTGCGAGTCTATAATCAAACTTTGTGAGCTGAATTGCCTGTCACAAAATTAAGTCCAGGAAGTCAAGTCATTCTTAAAATAAGCAGAAAATTCACCACAGAAAGAAAGTGCATTAAATAAAGGTACATATCCTAATCAACATAGCACCAAAAATATTATAGATCCATAAGGAGTCTCACAAGTATACTACTTAAAACAAACAAAATTATTGCCTTTACAGTTTGATCAAAGAAAAGTTTGTCAGATGTTGTGCTATTGAATTTCCTCTACAATGTCCACACAATTAAAGTCACCACATGAGCATGTCCCCTTAACTTGGATAATGATTCATATGACCTAACAGACAATTTTTATCCTGAACCTAACGGATCTAAAGGCCAGCAATTAGGATGTTATTACCGATTAAACATGACTAATTTCGCAAACTATCAGTATGGTTGCAAGACCAGAGATATAAGGAAACAAACCGAACTCTCCCAACTTAATTTTGCATGGCTAGAAATCGTACTATACAAAAAGCAATCAATCAGAAGTTTGCAGAGAAACGAGAGAACTTACATGCCTTTTTAAAAGAACAGGTAATACACGATTTTGATAACATCTCTCACTACACTTCCTTGGAACACGCATATTACGCGGAATCCAAGTTTTCCCTCTCCTTCTTGGGAGAGATTTAATGATTTTGACATCATTTGCCAGAGAAGAAATATACCAATCAACATCAAAAATCTCTGAAAAATCACTGCATTAGAGAAAGTAAAATAACAGTTATCTTATATCACAACACAAGTCCCTACTGATAATTGCAAGAAGATCCCAATTAAAGGTTTCAGTTATGCTCATTCAATAACAAACCTTGAATCTTTCCAAAAAGACTTCTGATCTAGCTTTGGAACAACAAGAGTAGCATTCAAAATACGAGCAGCAACAACAGCATCTGTAATCTGCAAACGTGTTTGGTGAAACATCAATGCTAACAGCAAATATTCATCAAAATATGACCTGCAAGTCAGTTGAGAAAACAAACATCCACGTAAGAGTATCACTCAATCCTGATATTGCAGTTAGTGTAAATGAAAATAAATGCCTTACAGAGACTAAGCAACTCAGACTGTTTCCCTAATGCTATATTAATACACGAACATACACAAACATATTTGTAAAGAGGCCTTTCAAGGAATGTCAATCTAGTAATAGCCACTGTTTAAAGTTCACTGATCTCCCTCTACAGCTCTCCCAATTTCTCACATCCCTCGAGTCTTTTTTCCTCTGGGATTTTACTGTCTTCTGCCACATTTTTTGGTTCCATCTATTGCTAACCTTCTAAAAACACCCTACGCATTCGAAGTTGGTAACTCAGAGACAACAGCTATAAGAGGATCTAGCATACTTGGTGCAAAACACAGCCTCGAAGTGAATGTACGTTTAGCGTAGTGCACTCATGAGTGATTAAGGTGTGGACAAAAAGGAGCTTGTGTTTGGTATGTGATTAGTACGCAAAAATATTAAGAGGAGTGCATTGTTAGTCTAGTATACCCATGAGTGACAGAATGCTCTAAGTTTGTAGGTTTTAAAGCACATGTACTCCTATCTTGTGTTGGGATTTGTTTGTATAATTGAAAGACTCTCCCCTCTATGAGGCCACCATTTTGCTTCTCTTTTTTCTCAAGAGGTCCAACAAGTACTAAATCAATGAAATAAACCAGCATGCGCCTCAAATAAAATGGTGGAAGGCATAACGTTAAAACTAGTGGGGATTACGGCATCATATACCCGGTAAGCAAAAGGCTGCAAACATTCAAGCAAGCTCAGTTACATGATCAAACTATAAACTGAACCCTTGGAACAGAGGAACAAAAATCTCAAAATAATCAACTCACCCCAGTCCTTTGCTGATTTAAGCCTCCACTGGTAGCAATCAGCAAGTACCGATTGGGATGTGTAATCGCATCAGCATCTACAACATGATCCAAAAAACTCATATTGAAAAAATTAAAAACAAAAACAAAACTCTTAAAAGAAGCCACGTTTTACAAATTTCAATAACCAAAACAAAAAAAAAACACCGATCACAAAACCCTCAAATGAAGCAACAGCTCATCCAATTCTAGTAACTTAAACTGCTTTTTATGACTACAAGCACAAATATTTAAAGGGACCGGGAAGAACTTTCTCTGCTTAAGAAACGACCAAAAAAGTCTAGAAACTTGAGAAGATAAGCTTACTCGGAAACTTGTTGCTAGCATTACTGCATCCATAGAAATATTTCGAGTTTCTCGAGCTCCAAACATCACGATCCTTCCTCCCTTTTATCTAATACTCGAAACAAAATCAAATTGAGCAAAAAGAAAATTCCAATTAAAATCAAATAATTAAAATCCATTTATATATATATATATAAATCCCTAACCGGTATGTGAAGAACAGGTTCTCCAGGCTTTCCAATCGTATCTTCAACAACATCATTTGCAGTGTACATCTGAGTACAAAAGAAAAACAGAGAAACAAGTGAGAAAAGTTCAGAATCGTATATTAATACGTGTAGGTATACGTAGAGAGGAATGCAGTGTACGGTACGATACAATACCAAGTTCTTATGATGGGGATTGTTAGTATCAATCGGTGCAGGAGCGAGAAATGTGAGAAGACCAAAGAGAATGAGAAGAACTCCGGAAACAGCGGATATTAGAGGCAGAACAGACCGGAAACGTTTGTAGTAGTGGTTGCGCCGCCGGTGAAATGCCATTTTGACGGTGGTGATTTTTTTCCCTCTCTGAGAAAATGGCGTGTAGAGAGAGAAAAGGAAAGGAAAGGCAAAAGTGGATCTGTTAGCCAAGACTCCAGCATTTCCTGAAAGAGTTTATAACAGGAAATTAGTTTTTTATTGGATAGGGACAGGGAGGATTGAGTGCTTTGCATGATGTGTCGTTCGGTTTCAGGAGAGAACGAATTTGATGGAAGAGCAGCATCGTCTAAGCCTCTAAGGTTGTGTTTGATGGGTGTTTTGAGATATAAAAGATAAAAATATAAGATATATATTTTATATATTTATTTTTTGTTTTGAGGGTATATAAATTGGTTTTGAAACTAATTTATTGATAATATTTTTTATTTTTTTTATTTTTATCCTTTTCAACTAAATATATTTGTATTGTTGTTGTCTTCATGTCTTTCTCCCTTGATACTAGCTAAATGTAATGTAGAAATAAATAAAAAAATAAAAATAAATTTATTTAATAAACCATTTTATAATAAATTTTGAACCTTACAAGGCACGAATTAAAATACAGAGAAAATTAGGAAATGTATATGGCAATTGTTTTTATTTTTTTTATATCACAGTACAATAATTAAATGTTACATAAAAGATATTAAACGAAGGAGAAAGAGATATTTAGGGGCAAATCTTGTAAAATTTTGAGGTCTCCATCTTGTGTTTTTCTTGATTAGAGCCCTAAATTGTATTCCTTGTATAGCTTGAGTTAACATAATTATTCAAAAAGTTATATGATTTTTTTAATATAAAAATTATTAAATTTGCCAAGATATTCACTTTGCATCATGTGATAAACCAAAAAATTTACATGAAGAAGCATAGGGTGTTTATTTTTTATATATATAATCTCTTGAATTACATGAGTTATGACTCACTGATTTTTAATAAATTCATGATTTTTTTATGAAAAAAAAGAAGAAACAAACATAAGATGTTTAGTTTTATATATATATATATATATATATATATATATATAAACTATTATATATAGTG
>Ga0307511_10006494_pt1 | contig 11775 bp, 11 predicted proteins | sample 13_EM_MG_FD_200266 | JGI IMG/M metagenome (GOLD analysis project Ga0307511, IMG submission 200266) | Populus trichocarpa ectomycorrhiza microbial communities from riparian zone in the Pacific Northwest, United States - 13_EM | ecosystem: Host-associated > Plants > Roots > Unclassified | place...
TTTCCAATCCTTATCCCCTGCCACCGCTGGGGGCGCAGTTTTAGGTACATTATCCGTTGCGGTCTTGACTGGGGTATCTGCAACTAAGGGTGCTTGCTGAGGCTGTGGCCCATTGAGAATGACACTCTCCGGCTCTGTATTTCCCGCTGGTTCTTCTATAACCTGAGCCAGGAAACGCTCATCGTGAGGAGCCAAGAGCGGAGTCAGAGAACCATCAGCACTGGGGGGGGGATGATTGTGCTTCCGGAACTTCTTGATTGTGAAGTATTCGAGCATCCTGCGGTAATTAAGCTATAAATTAAACCAGGTGAATATCTGCCGTAAGCAATAAATAGATGAAGGTGTAGATGTGAAATCGCGAGCTGGTGAGTGCTATGTATGAATTCAGCCAGACCAATTCAATTTGCAACTGATGGTTGCGCAGCTTCTGTTGAGTACACATGTGTGGCGTTCTCGGCGAATCGGATTCCAGAACTGCGAATTCAAGCTTCCAACATATTTGTACGGTCTGCTTCCCTTCCCTTGGCGATGCAACAAGCGATCATGACCTCAGATATTTGCCTCACCCTTATGTAAGTGAACCAACGGTTTGCCCCTACGCGGTTCATTTTAGTAGCAAATCAGCGCACTGATAAAATGAAGCACGTGTACCACTCAGATATATTTGTTCTTCTCGACTTTACATGAATTTCCTGCACTTCATAATCCCGTCGGTCATTAGTCCCGACATATATAAATCACCCTTCTCTCCCCCTTCACCCTCCACCAATAATGAAATCGTAGTCGCATTGCCAAGTAGTCCGTTTCTGTCCGCGAAAACGGTCTCGACTGGCACTTCTCCCGTGTACCCTTTTCCATAGAATGAAGATCCGATTTGATTTGTCCTGAAGGAGTAAATTGCGACTGGGCTACGTTCAGGTCCCTCTCCTGCAGGCTTGACAACGTAGTCATACAAAATCGCTGGTTCTGGGCATCCGGCGACGAGAAGCCTGGACTGGGAAGGATATGAGAGACTTGGGTTGTCGGGTAGAGAATCAAGAACAATATCCTGAATAGGGTAAATCTCTGAAGACCCATAGTTTCGAGAGAATACTTTGATAAGGCCACCTCCGGACGAAGATACATAAAGATTATTTGATGGAAGTGGGTGACCGTCCTCTGCGCTTGCCATTTTCTTAGTCCCAGTAATTCCGTTCGCCTGAATGATATTCTTCGCCGCGATCTTCCAGCCCTGTTCATTGTCATAATAGCTAATATGACCGAGTGGAAGCCTTGAGACATCCTCCACCATTCGCAATATGCCTTCTTTGAACCGGTGGTCATTTGTTACGAAGAAACCACTTTTATAGTCGGATTCAGGGATAGCGAATATATCATTTGGCGTGGGTGCACCTCCAGCTGACGAAAATGGAATAGGTATCGTTTTAATGAAATTTAAATGATCCTCGCCTGGAGTGTGCCAGAATTTCTCTACCACTGACCCAAAGGGGCGGTGATTAACAATGTAAAAGGTAATGTTGCTAGGGGAGAGGACGTTGATATCGAATCCTATACCGTCAAATCATTGATATTAGAAAATACTAGGTGGAAATATTGAATCCCAATGAGAGAGACTCACCATGAAGCACAAAATCGACATTCTTTGGGAAACCCCGAAGCTCCAGCTCTACCGCCTCATCGGTCTATTACCCGAAAACATATCGGTTAGCTGCACCTAACAAAATTGAAAATTGAAGAGGAATATCTACCTCGACATCCCATTTAACCATCTTGTCAATCATTAAGCCACTCTGCCCCACTTGGCCTCCATTTTGAGACCTCTCTTGCTCCAAATACCTTTGCCCCAGCCCGGGCACCCACTTCCTCCTCATCTCAAAATCACTTACACATCCAGCATACATAATCCCTGCATCAAAATGCATATCCTCACACCCCTTCAATAACTCTGGATGATGCTTTTGGCATTGCCCATCTGCCACAGCATTGGCAATGATACTATCAAATCTTGCGTATACAGCGTCGGCGGGTGGCGTAAAGAGAACATATGAGCGCGTGATATAAGGGGCGACAAATTGAACCACAGCTGTGTCGCTGAAGTCAGTTACGTGTCCTCAAGAGGTTCTGTAGAATGATGATGGAGCTTATGGAGCGAGCCATAAAGTTATAACTAGCGAATAAACATACCAGCAGCTACAGCCAAGAGGATGGCAGGTTGAAGGTATCCCATCTCAAACTTGGTCACCTTCGTTGACAGATAGCGGCGTTGCGGTGCCTATTTAACCTTCCCTTGGATGGGGCCTTCTGCACCTTTATGTACTCTGATTTGAAATTCCCCAGGCCAGGGCGACACGTCTCGGGAAGTTAGTCCCATCCGGGATCTAGGGTCAACGCCAATAGCACACCTGAGCCAATTGCATTGCGAGCATTTAGGTTGATGGCGGCTAGTGAATGCTGAAGATACGCCGCAAACGTACGGCTTACCAGAAATATAATATAATTTAATATCGTATTCAGTTTTCAAACCACCAACTGTACGGCACGAGGTCACAACTACGGCACGAGGTCACAACTGTACTACCGTAAATAGGCGTTTTTATGACGGATGTGACGTGGGGAGATAAGCCAAGCAACCCGAGTCCCTGGAGTTTCAATCATCCGGCCCCGAGGGTTGTAACGATAACCCCGGTTATTCGAAGAGCAATCCTGTACCGTACTTATTATCTTGCACGCTATCAGTTTCGCAAAAGGGTGCGCTAGTTCACCTCGTGTTACAAACAGTACGTACATACGTATAAGATGTATGAGTAACCAGGTAGTCTGGTTACCAGGCAAGCCAGACATGTGGGTGTCCAACCAGACTAGTTTATCCTGGTGTTATCTAAAGGTATTGATACCTGTACCCCACGCGGGTTCCGCGGCAATATGTAGGTCTGAGTCGCAGTCTTAGGCGCGAAATTTTAACGCGCGCCAAAGTTTAGTTGGGCCAACAGACTAGCGTTTGCCTATCTACGTATGCCAAACAAGTCCGTTGAAATTCGTCTGTACACTACCACACTATCTGTACATACCTATGATGCTTACTTTGTCCTTTAAGCTGCCTCACTTCCACCCGATCTCAACCAGACTACCCGATCCCGCTCCACGATATCCAGACCCCGAAACCAGGGTGGTCGCTCTCGCCGACTTCTTGCGTCACAAGGCTAGGATGCTATCCGAGTGCCCGGGCTTGGCATGGATGCTTATGATAGGTTACCCATGAATTCGAAATTGAGGGTAATCGAAATTGGAACTAGGCTATCTGGAAGAAGGGATAATTATTATTCGCAACTAAAAGAAGTTGAGATTTCGCAATCCCCACGATTAACCAAAAAAACTAGAATGACAGATAAATAAAAGAATTGGGCTCTTTTATAATAATGATTTAGGGTTAAACATATACATACGTAGCAACGTCATGGTGGACAATCTCGTAGCAATAAACTCTGGGAAAGAGTTAGGAACTATATGATACTTTAGTTGAACATGGTGAAATTAGTGTATATATAGGGTGCTTCCGATCACCTAGAGGAATAGAGGCCTATATCTCACCAACACCGAACCGCTAAATCTTACCACATTTCTCTTCTTGGCTCTAGAGCTTTGCTGCAAATATACTACCACCCAAACCTATCATCGATCTCGTGACCAGGACAATATCACGTGCACCCATGGATTGTTACCTCCTTTCAGGCTACATAGATATCCCACTCGAGATCGAGTCAGAAACGGTAGAACAAAGCTATACGGGCAACCCTTTGGAATATTCACAGCCATTACTACCACTCTACCATCAGCAGCCAGAACGTCAGGTGCGAAAGACTTTGGGGCGCACTACAAGACTCTACATCCTATATCTCACCTGGCTCCTGTTATACATCTGGTGCAACTACTATCAGAGTCGAGGCCTAGAAGACCTCCACACTATACAATGTCTCCCATGGCCAGCATACCTATATCACGCACAATTCTGGTCCACGCTTTTTATCACCATGATTCAACTGACACCACATTTCACAAGCGCCTTTGTCGGCTATGTTGTTGCGGAATCTTTACTCCAGTCGCCATTCATCCAGGCGTTGAAAGAAAGGCTAGCATCGAGCAAGTTCTCCCGAGGACTCGAAAACAAGACACGATCCAAAAAGCTACAGCTTGGTTTGAGGATGTTCCTCGAAGTTCTGAATTATGGTATAGTGGTGTTTTTGGGATATGTTTTACCATTTGTCTGGTCAATATCTATGCTTGTTCATGCAATTTGTACAATCATGTCCGCTTGCGGGAGTTCGTTCCAAGTTTAAATCATAAATAGCAAATAAATAAATAAATAAAGTTACAAAAAATCTAGCATCACCAGTGCTCTTGATGCTACAAAGTTGAGAGAAGGGAAGATTTATCCTAGATAGCAACCACCGGAAGAAAAAGATGATCCGCTAGCGGGCGTGGAGGGTGGAAGAGAAAGCCTCCATGTGTGATGATGGGTTCTTGAGCCGCACTATATAAAACATTAGGTTGAGGTATACCGTACAAGGACCACTCGTGGTCTCTATGACACTAGCTATTTTTTGCAACTTCGGTCTCGGCTTTCGCGTACGCGGCAGTATTAAGGTTGGAAATCTTTCCCTCATTTGAGGTTATCGTGAGAGATATTAAGACTGTGAAAATGAAATTATTGGCCTACGGTCTGACATCCAAAAGCCTGAACAAGGCCTACAAGGTTGATTAGGGCGGGGACCAACAGTAATGTAAGGCAATCTTACACACATATCTTCGAATATGTAACTCACAGCCTAGTATCGGAAATTGTTCATCCGTTTCAAGGATTGATGTCTCTATTAACCTGAGCACTGGGCCTGGGCTCCTCTATTTCCCTTTTACAAGCTCCTCATATTAGTTCTGGCAGACCTATTGTTCAGGAATAGTTCATGTTGACCAGTGCTCTGTGAAATAGTGGGCATGGCGGATCGAAATTTATTAACTGATGAGCGTTGCCGGGCGAATATCATTGGTATAGGTATTGCAAGGCTGACGTCACCCAATGCTATCGTAGCGTAATAAATCTCAATAAGTACTGCATAATCGGGAGTATAGTAGTGGTTGAGAACCTGGTTTATGTACAAAGGTTATAGTTGCAAGTACCAACTAAACCAATATAGGCCGAGTGATCTGATTACCCCCGAGTTCTTACAATTATTTGGTTACAACGTCATGAATCGCACAACTACCTCATGTCCTAGGGGACATCTCCGCTCCAATACCTCATTAATTGATTCTTCATTCTCCTCAGGCTTGATTCCCCATCCTGATCTTTTATTGCTTGCCCTGTAATTCTTCCTATTTGTCATATTTGCGGTCTTGATATTTGTAGTGTCGTGATATTGTGGTAGCCATATTTGCGTGGTGTTCTGGCAGAATTTGGAATAAAGGAACCAGATGGTTTTGTCTGGTTCTGAGAACGTGAATTTGATGTAGCGCCATCATGGAACTAGTTGGCCAATCAGGGTGATTGCCAAGTACCAAGGTGTGAAGAGAAGAAACCTTTTACACGTACGGTTCTGATTTAACAACCCCTAGTATTTAGTCTGGTTGACACTACATAAATATGGGAAACAGTCTGGTTAAGCTTTTCGCCTACCCGGTGACAGATGTACCTCACCAGTTTGGTACATTTGTAATTTGGGGCTCGGATACGGCACCCACTGGCGAGCAACATCCCCGGACAAAAAACTGACAGGGGATGTTATTCCAGTGAGTGTTACCATCCACCTTGAGCTCAGGCGTGGGTATTGGCATAATCTGGTTGCACGTATTGGCATTGGTAGGCTCCAGTAAGTGTTCTGTCAGAGCTCTATTTTAAGCATGGTGGTACAATGTCAGCAGATCACTTCTAACCTCAACGTCTCGTATCCACAGGTGCCTCTTACCCGATGCAGTCAGCACTGCCCTAGGGGACAATTTCTCCCCAAGAAGATATATCAGGGCTAAATCTCCCGCCAGACTATACATCTCCCTAGGCCTGGTACTACTACCCCGCAGCATATGCATCCCAAATTATACAAGAAATACAACGTCTGCTAGAATCTGAAGTCTGGAGTCGCACAATACGCTAGTAACATCAACACAAATATTGCATCTTGTGCCGTACGTGCCGTGCACTTCATCATGGCATGAGAGTATTCTATCAAAACTCCACCATCGATCCTGGATAGTATTACTTAACAGAGCCAGACATGCTTCCACATAGAGGATCAGTAAGACAAGCTCTCGAGGCACAAGCTCGGCTCTGTGCCCTCAAAATTGAAATCGTGTTGGCAATACGGACTTCACGTGCACCTAGCCGTTCTTAGTGCTGGCAGCTAGTCTTTGTTAGCGGCTATATAAAAACCACAGGTACAAAGACTCTTGATTCTAAGTTTGGAATAAAGAAGATGGGGCTGAAAATACTCCAACTGAATGACTTCAAGTTCCTGCCCTATTAGGCTTTGTGGCGATCTCTTTTCGGTTCTAGGTGCCTTGATCCCTGAACTCAAGCTCAGGTTAAGCGAATTGTTGCATTGCTGCTGCAGACCAGTAACTGTGCTTAGGGATCGGAGACTCGTGTCGGGCTATTGTTCATGCATATGCGGCTTCCGGAGCCCGAGAATCTGTGATGTAGGCTCTGTCTCATAGGGCGGAGCTAGCGATCTCATAGAAAGGATGACTACCGGTTAGTATACCTATACTGTCACGATGTGGATGCAGATGTGAGAGTTGTGCAACCAGGCTATGTGAGAGGTTGATATGTATAAGCTAAAGTGCTAAGTAGCTACCCAAGTAAGTAAGGCTGAAGTTGTTGAGAAGGTTTCTGGCCGGGCGTTGAATCATACATTCACTTTTCAATTGCAAGTACGTAAGTACTTCTTTCTCTCGCAGTGGCCTTGCGAACTGAACCCTTGGGCCGGCCCATCAGGGTTACTATTTCCCATTCCGGTAACTGTGACCACCATTTCGAGGTGGCCGTTGTCCCCACTGCAAGAAAAGGGAAATGCTGGGTATATAGACCCAGTGCTATAAAATCCACTCTTCCCTTCCATCCTGGCCTGGTCTCTTTCTCTTCATCACGACCGCTCTTGCCTACAAAACCACCTGCTTTCACGATCACTACAATTTTACCCTCATTCAACCTACGAAGAACATCACCTTCTTTCGTTGACAACCTATCCTCAACGTCAAAATGCAGTTCTCCACTACTCTCGCGGCTCTCTTTGCTGTTGTCTCTGCTACTCTCACTGCTGCTACTCCGACCATCCAGGCCCGTGAAGAAATTTTCATGTGTGGAAAGCAGCCGTACAAGAAGAGTGATGTATGTCTACAGAAGATCTCCCAAAGGTTAAGGGCCTCATGTTAACGTTCTTCTTATTAGTACACTTGTTACCCCAAGAATGGGAACGTCCTCTGCCCAATCATCGGAGGGGTTGCCTATCTTCCCTGCGGAATTGGTGCAGCTGCAGCCTGCTACGACCCTGGAAACTATGGCTGCAAAAATGGTCAGCTATATCTCCTCAAAGAGTGTAATGGTATTCCATTCGATACGAACTCGGTAGGGTACCCTTCTGCCCTATGCACTCATAAACACCTACTAACCTTATGTCCTTTTAGTATGTCTGTGTTCAAGGCCACCTTTGCCCGAAGACAAACCCACTGAGGTGTGGTGAGGCTTGCTACAACATTAACCAATACTGGTGTGACAACGGCATCTTGAAGCAACAAGGTCAGAAGTAGATGCCAGCTCTGCTAGGCCCTCGTATGGAAATTTGGTAGAAGGAAGTGAGGTGGGCTTACTGAGAAGGAAATGGAAAGGGTATAGTGGGGGGGCTGCATTGTGCTTTTGATGGTTTTATTGGAGCTTGTTGTGATCATACATTGTTATTGGGGCTCCTATTTTTCTATTATGGGATCTATTTAAACAGGGAAGCTGTGGTTAGCTTGAGGGATAGGAGGACGTCACAATGGAAGGCCACTACAGGCGCCGACGATTATGGGTTAGGGAAATAGGCTATTTATGGGTTAATTTAGTGTAACACAATCACAACTCCCATTACTGTGTGTGTAGATGTCACACTCGTCCGATACTCCTCTACAATTTTTCTTCACCCTAGAGTAACAGGATATACTTGGCCGGGGCCTACACTTCCACATACCATTGGATCTCGAGTTAGTGATGCTAAAGTGCATTATACTACGATGTACGAAAGAAGCACAGGAGAGGTCGTGCTAACGCGGACTATGACATGTCGTTGGAAGGTCCGTCAGGTGACTTTGTCTCAGTTGCACTGTTGTGAGTATGCTTTGGGGAATAACATATACACGGAAGGTACTCGTCAGGTTTACGTGACTTGAAATTTTAGATTTGCCGTCGATACTTTTTATACTCTAGTTGATGTGGATGTATAAATACATACAATGCGTGGGGGAAGTCTGTATGCACCCCCGCTGCATAACATTCAGCCACGCCCCAACAGCAGTGCAGTCGGTGCATAAAAAAGACTTCCCCCCACGCACTGTACGCAGCTGACGGAGACCCTGGATAGCACTTGAATATACATCTTCCAGCCAAGGACGTCAGGGTAGTGTTGTGATATAGTAGCTGAAAATAAGCTGGGGTTGGCGCACAAGTACTAAGTTCATAAGAAAAAAAGCTGTTGCAGGGGACTTCGTAAAGTTCAGGGTAATCTTGGTACTGCATCAACATCCCCAAGTCGTGTTTTGTCAACGTAACCTTATCCTCGCTTCATCTTACCCAGTGGACTCTGGTTTTGAACATTAGCAATCTGTTGTGCAAGTAGAAACCCATTAGAGACCAACATAATCAAAGTCATAGCAAATTCAGAATTATAAGCATTTAGATAATACATGAAGTACCTTAGTAAGCCACTTAAAGCCAGAAGCTTAAGCCATCTGCATATCTATCAATCTATTCCGGCCTATAGTTTCTCAGGACTATGCTTATGTCTAATTTTAACTGTAGGCTTGGCTGAGAATAGAGTTTTAATTCTGGTCCGTGCCTATCCTATAATGCCTCTCTAGAAAGAAGCAAGACTCGACAACCAACGAACTGGGTCTGAGGACCTTCTTATATCGAGAACCCGTCAGCACGAAGGAGATAATAAATTAAATACTTCCCTTCGAATGAGGTCAGCATACTCTCTGAGTAAAACTTAGTCTGGTTAGTAAAACTACCCCCTCTTGCAGGTTCACATATGTCGATTTAGCTAATAGTGAATACAATGCTCCGACAAATCCGAACGATGTCAGTCAGTCTTCCCAAGATCTAAGGAACGAACTCAACGTAGCACTCGCTCGAGAACTACTTTTGTTTGGTAGGCTGGTTAAGGGTTTAATAGGGTTGGTTTATATTTGTTAATATGGAACCAGACTATTAATATGGGTTAGCGTTCACTTTCCCCAAGAGGCAATTAGATAATTCTTCACGTGAGTCGAGAAGCCCACGCCCACTACCACATGACGAGGTCAATCCTAGAAAGACCTACAGGAGTAGATGCGGAAAACATCATCGTCATGCACCATGCAAGATTAGCTACAGATTCGCAGCTCAAAGAGTTTTCCAAGAAAGCGATAAATCGAATTCCAAATTGGCCAGCTTGCTAACCCTAACTCAGATGAAACTGAGACGACATGACGGGTCGTGATTTATATGCAATGACGGGATCGTAAGAAAAATAAAAGCACACGAAGGCCGATATTCAAAAGAGCTATAATGGATATTACGCCAGCACATAACACAGGAAAGCAAAATGCTCAAAGATAAGTGCCCTCCCATCCTACATTTATACCCTCCATTTTTTTCTGCCAAAATGTCAATTTATCGCCCTGCTCCTGTATACGCATAATCGCCGTCTGGGAATCCAACTCTTCCGGCATCATAGCTTCCGCTCCCCACGCTTCGGCTTCTGTTTGCTTCTCCATCCCTCGCCATCTGCCTCTCATAGTCGTCATCATATTGAGAAGCTCCCTGAGACATTGAATTAGTGGAGTAGGGCGTGTTGCTGTTGTGAGACCTCTCTTCATCGTTGATGAGCGCATAATCACCTCCCTGGGGATCGTCCTCTCCGAAAGCTTGCTTCGTGTGCTCCGTCACCTGCTCACCGCCAATCTGGGCACTGTGTGCCTCCCATGGAGTGATCAAATGCACTCGGTAATATAAAGCTACGTAAATGGCTATAAGGGTTGTTGCGAGCCAGAATAAAAAATTGATTACCGCAAGACCGACATCGGCGTGGTTGAGGGTGCATTCCTTAGGAGTCCCAGTGGTGGTGTTACACGAGGGGCTTCCTGGCAGATTCGCTTCATCTACGGCCCCAGGTGCCTTTTCTTCGAAGTCCTTCTGGATCTTATCGAATCCTTGTTTCTGAGCTTTGGTATTGTACACTCCCAGAGCAATTGGAGCGACAAACCAGAAGAACTGCAGTTTGGTGTTAGTGGGAATGCTCACGTGAGGTGGGGATCTCAGGGAACAAACACATATCAAACAGTTGAAGCCGCATATTGCGTATGGGTTGGACAATGGCTTCGTTCTGGCGAACCGCGGAGTCATTGCAACATATATCAATGCAGGAATCGTCAACCAACACTATTATGTGCTTGTTAGCCTCCACGTTCTATACACCCCTCTAAAATTGATGAGGTAGCTGACGAACTCACCAAAGCAAACATGAATCTACTCGAGGAGGCGGCTGTATTCGATTGTATCATTGAAGCACCTGTCACACCCATTATTATGGGGATAAACAGAGCCTGAAGAGTCTGGAAAGCAGTGGTGGCTCGCTGGAGAACCAAAGGGTTCGCATCTGGTAGCCGCATCGTTGGTATGGAGGTTGGCGTGTTTGGGTTGATAGTTTTTCAGTTCTCCAAGCTCAGTGTTGTGTTGTCAAACAAACGTGCGTTTCTGGGGGGTCTGCTGCGGGGATCCGAATATCAAACGCCCCAAGATGACGAGAACCGTACGTTGAGAATCTTAAGAGTCAATGGTCAACAGACTTCGTTTAAGGGTCGAACACAGAAGAGGTTTGTTGAAAATGAAAGCTGAGGGAACGAAAAGAAGATCAGGTTGTTTAATCTGCGGAGCTGACTGGAGCTGGGGCTGCGGCAGTCTTAGCGTCGACTGCATGCGCATGCCATGCTCATAGGGCTCGATTCGAGGCTGAGAAGATACAAACAGTGGCGCTGTTATCCCAGCAACATTAACGAGATCGGAACAACACCCGTAACTAGGGCAACCAACATCAAACTGGACTACGAGATAGAAGCAAGACTATATAAATCTCCCAGCCAATGTTTTGAGCAACACAGCGGTGAGCTCTGGAACCCAACCTCCATCATGACACTGGAAGCCAAAGCCACGCCAGTTACCGTGCGAAGCAACGTCAGCTGCCAATGTCAGCATGCATATCAAAAACCGCTGAGCTAACCAGTCTCAAAGTCGCGAGCAAGGATTCCAGGCTGATGGCTTCCGCAAGCCAACAAGGTGGAACTCTGGGCACCAAGGGCTCGGTATACTACGCCGAAAATGCACAAGCAATCTGAAACCCTGGGAATGCTATTTTTACGCACAGAAATTGTTTCTACCAAAATCTTAAGTATCGATCCGACCCTCTTTAGGGAAGCCAGAATCTTAGGCGCTATATTGTGAAACAGTTAAGCTTCTTGTTTCTCTCTTTGAAGAGAGAGGCTTTTTTTTTGTGG
>Ga0307511_10006496_pt1 | contig 11773 bp, 7 predicted proteins | sample 13_EM_MG_FD_200266 | JGI IMG/M metagenome (GOLD analysis project Ga0307511, IMG submission 200266) | Populus trichocarpa ectomycorrhiza microbial communities from riparian zone in the Pacific Northwest, United States - 13_EM | ecosystem: Host-associated > Plants > Roots > Unclassified | place...
GGGCTGGGCTACACAGGGCCTTAAAAATGGCCTCATAGTGCTATGAAATTCATACGTTCGGCAATATTAAATATATTATCATACATCTATCTATCAACAAAATTACAAAACAAAGAAATGATAAAATTAGTATTTTTTGGTGTTAATTTAAAAAATATTTTTTTTCTAAAAAAAAAAAGGAAGAACAATGGAAGCCAAAAAACAAAGAGAGAGGATATACTCCCTTTAATAGCTAAAATTATATGATGAACTAAGAAACATGATTGATTGAATTGTTATGTCATTATTGTATTTATTTTCCAATGAAAACCGATCAATTATATTGATAATATCATTTAAATTTCATTATGCTTGGGTCCAACAATCTAATTAGATTAAGGTTTCTGTTTTTGTTCAAAACAGAAGCAAAAACATAGAGCTTAATTGTTTTGATTTTTACTTCTACAGAAATAAGAACCTGTAACCAGTTGCCAAATTGCCAAATTTTTACTTCTACAGAAAAACAAGTGTAATTTTAAGAATGAGGCTCTTGAAAGTTTTGGTAACATGTTGCTTGTACAAACAAGCTTTTCGTAGGGAAAACCACAAATGACACTACACAAACCCTAAATTCCTCTTCTTTTTTTTCTTCTTTTTTAGTTTTCTGGGAGGGAAGGGTACCTTGGAAAACAGGAACCAAAACTATGGCAATAAGCTTCCCTCCTGTATCGCAAGCATTTACTAGATGAATTATCATCCCACTTTGGAATTAGGAGTTGAACCCTTGACCTTCAACGTACTTGTTGCATATGCAAGAAAGGAAAATATTACATTAGCAAATGTCTCTTTCAGCCTTATCCTTCATGTATGTAACTCTACTAGCCCCATTACGTGAATGATCAATTCAGTAGATCAACCTAGTTCAGACCAACCCAGATCCTCAAACTTTCAAACTCCAACCAGTGGCTATGATTTCAGCATTTTGCAAGTTTCCCTGCAGTTCAAAAAACATGTTCTCCGACATGTCATATGGAAAAAGGTTGAGATTAAACAAAGGTTCAACACTGCTCCAAATGTCAAAAAGGGTGGGTGTTTTACCAGGCATGAACAGAAAATCCCCTCGTCACTCTGCATGCACGTGGTTTTCCCATTAGTTCATGGCATCTACTAAAACAATCACTTCGGGAATCTGGCAAGGTAAATATCAAGAGGAAAATATTCCACCACCACAGCACGGTCATCAAATAACCTTCCATGTAAACAATGCGCTGCCATGCATGCGGCTTCTGTTCTTCTGAACTCCACAAAAACACATCCCCGCTCAAAAATGAGTCCAAGATTACAATCCTGTTCCTTGCAATCTCCCTTCTCAATAGAATTTGGTTTCATTTCCATGCTATCATTCACAATAGCCTTTTCAACATCTCCACTGACTTCCTCCAGATTCAACTCTTCTCCAGCCATTAATTTGTTATCTCCCACCTCCTTCAAATTCAAATCTTCTCCAGCTGTTGATTTGTTTTCCACATCGACTTCCTCAATTTCAATGTCATCAGTGACCTTGTCAACATTGCTGTCTGACACATCTTGAGGGGGTTCTTGAGAATCAGATGAACTCTTGCATGCTAAGTCTTGAACAGCCATATCACTGTCAACCTGACCTGGTTGGCATGGCTCATCCTCCATGACATCACTTGCTGGTTTATCATCACCAATGCCGTTGCCTTCCATAAACTTTTGGTCAATAGATCCTCTGATGTTCCTTGTTTTAGGATTTGTTCCATCACAGCCTAAGCTTTGTGTAGCTTCAGCAGATACCGTATCATCATTGAATTCGCATGATTTTGAAGTGGATATGGTAATTGCAGCATACTTGACAACATTAATGGATTTAACAGAGCCAAACCTGCAGGTTTGAGAGGTGAACATATATTCCAAACCATGATTCAAATTACTATCAAGTTAAAAAGCAATAATGAAAAATTCGTTTACTAGTACCTGGCACACTCTAAACGCACATCTTCCAATACTTCTTCAACTTCCGTGTTAGATAGGGATGAAAGGCTTTCTGAATCAAACTATTTAATATTGAGAAAAGGACAAGGATAAAATAGATAGTTAAAAAAAAATATCAATCCAAAATAAAGTTTAAATATAGAAACATGAAAGAATTACCAAAATAATATATACCAAGAAACATAATACCATACCACATTTTTAAGCTTTAAGACTTCTGTAGGCTTCTCAAGAAGTGCCTTTGCATGCTGAGAGATCTGGCCAAATTGTGAATTTCCATCACTTCCCTAAAATGTGGTGCTTCTATGTCAGTTCCCATCACCATGCGATGCATAGAGTTGATATTAAATTTTCAGTAGAGAAATAAGGGTGGTGAGGAACTACCGAGGAGGATGCATTTGGAACAGCTTGAATGGCAGTTATTACTTGCCCTCCTAACTTCATACCATTGAGACCCGCACAAGCCTTGAAAGTAACCGATTCGTCTGCATACTGATATCAAGAGTATAGATGAGTTCTTTGACAGTCAAGCTCAGGAGAAAGGGAGGATTAAGTTACAAAGAAAACAATAATGAACAAGGAAGCACAGTAAAATTCACGTAAAGGAGAACCCTAAGTGTTCTAACATCACAGTGGTATGCCTCTCTTGAAGCAAATGTAAGCAACAGCACAAATATGCTATGTTACCTCTAGGAAGGCAAATGGCTCATCAGGATCTTTACTATTCTCAAACTGGTATGCCTTCAGAGGTCCAAAGGCACTAGCAATCTCCATGAGCTATAAAAGCAGCAAGAACATCGTTGTCACTTACAGAACCGAGGAAATTGGAGAAATGCAAATAAAATAAAGGATATGGAAGGCGGAAAGGGTGCAGGAATTTTGGAGAGAGAGATGGAGTGTATGGGAATGCAGGAACCCTAGAGGCCATTCTCTGAAGGAACACTATACACAAAGAATTGAAAATTTCAGAGTCAAATTACCATTTTAGAAGAAAGAACCTTTGAAATTCCACCAATGAAAATCTGCACAAATAACTCAAAACAGAAAAATAAGCACAAGATTGTAAATATAAATCAGAGCAAGTAGCATAACAGGTAACTAGATACGAGCAATAGAGACTCACTACAAGATAAAATTACATTTAATAATAATGAAAATCCAACCAGTAAAAATAATAAGAAATAAACACAAAGGAGGTGGTGATTACATGTGGATAAAAGCAAGGAACAGTTCCTTTCAGGTCTACAACTGAAGGACAAAAATAAAAGCATGGCTAAATCAGTTTCACCCTGTAAAGTCTCAAGTCTCAGCTACACACCAGTTGTTTTATCAGTTATGCTACTAGCTTAGCAAGAGCAGCGGTGAATAGGGGTTTAAGCACAAGCTATTTTATGAGTAAAACAATTCACTGCAATTAAATTATATTGGGACCTCCACTTTCACCTTAAAAACAGCCTAGTCAAGCAGCCAGAGTGATGTTGGCCATCCACAAACCATTATATTCTAGTCATCAAATTCCTTTTTAGTTTTAGCACACTTGCAACATCAAGGCTATCCTATGTTCCATGGCTTTTACTATTTCCAAATTCTATTGCAACTGCCAGTTCACAATAAAAAAAGTTCCCCTGTCCCTCCCCATGTGGTCACTAACTCCTGAAATTTGTCTCACCCATGTGGTAGAAGAAAGCATTTTTCTGTGAATGCTGAAAATCATCTTTTCAATATAAGAAAAGGAAAGAGGTGGGGGAAACAAAGAAAAATTTATGTTCATCAGTTAATGTTATTAACAAGGAATTTCTTGAACTTCCATTGGAAACACATACAAACTGAAAATTGCCACTCGAGGTTCACAATTAAATTAAAAAAAAAAGTTATAAGAAAGAGGAAATAAAAACCCTAGCTTTTTGTTCATGCCAGAGAACCAAAATATACCTGGCTAACTGGAAGTTAAAGTAAACACAAAAATCAGTTAGAAGGATGATGGTGCACACCTTGTGAGGTGAATCCTTAACAATATCACCAATTGCATCAATTGCAGCTGCTGATTTTTCTAGTTCACCAGTCTGCATGAAAATAGCAACTGTCTGAAAACCTGCTACATGGATAATAACCACAATATACCTCAGAAAAAGCAAAGAAGAAACTGAAAGCATCAATTGAACAAAAAAATAGCTTCTGTTTACAATACACAAATTCAAGCAACGAGTATAAAATCAAACAGATTTCGTGAAAACTGAGGGATATGAGGCAATAAATAAAATATAATCTGTATATTCTAATTTAATAACACCAAATGTGAATGAGTTTCTGTTTTACAGTACCAATTCCATGATCAAAAGGCTTATATCCCTAAAAAAGTTCAAATGCATTGATAATCAAGGTGAGAGACTGTGTATGCCACAGAAACAGTACTGTGAGATCAAGATTGAACCTGCATATTGGTTTGTTTCCAGCAAACATAGAGCAAACCAATTATGTCATCAGCCCTGCTTTCATCTAGGGCAGACATGATGCCAGAATTAACATAAAGAGAAATAATGATACAAGAACATCAAAAAAGTTACTCGATGAAAGGAAATATCCTTTTAGTCAAAACTATGAACTTCAAATCGTTAGATCTTATTGATCCCTTCAATAAACAAATTTTAACCATATCTCTCGTGTTTTCTCTAAATTTCTGTTAAGACAAGAAATATACAGAATTGAACTTAAAGAAGAGAAATTAACATCAATAAAAGAATGTGCAAAACCATGCCAATGTTATGAGGAGAATATTTAGCAGACAACATCATGCCACTCAAATTATAATGTAAGTAAATATGCTGGGAAAATTCAGAGTTGATAACAGAGAATGACAGAACTATCCTATATATATACACCTTAAAGCATTATTGAATTAGCACATTAAATACATAACATACAGCACTGCATTTCCTTAGACGAAAAAATTACTGTTTGAGCAGCCTAGATCAGTAGCCCAAAACCAATGCCAGAGAAAGAAGCACCATCAAACTCGTCACTACACCTGGATATCTTCTTATTTAGGAGACAGCTTCATCACCATCCAGTACGTGAAATATCACACACCCAATATAAACATCCTATTTAAGAGATTCCAACATGACAGTCAGAATAAATCTCATGTAACTAGGCAAACAGAATATTCCATGTGCAATATAAAGTTTGTGAAGTTACAGAAACAGTTCCTATGTTAAATTTGTGGACAATCTTGCTTTGCTTCCACAGAGCTAGCAAAATCTAAGGAGTCTATGAAAACCAATGACAAAATCATGCAAGATCTCACAATAATGAGGCCCTCGCCTATATGATAAGGACTAAGAAATCTTCCATGACCCACAATTTTGAATATACCAAAACCACAAAATCCTGAACTAGACAACTCCATAAAGTATAGCTCCTGTGTTTGGTATTTGTGTATGACACAAGGGTTCATTTTATCTAAATACATACTTTTATACGAGTAGCACAGAAACTTTTAAGGATGGTCTTATATTCAAGGCACACACCTCAAAATAGTTTCCAGAATACAGTCCACTAGTTGATAGCACTGATACCCAGTGAACTGCAAACTGCTGCAATTCCATACAGAACAAGCTCACATCACTGTACCATGGAAGCATGCTCCTCTCTCACATGCATGTGGGATCTGTTGGTAGTTGTCATAAGTGAGACCCATGTGCATGTGAGAGGAAGCAAGTATACTCCAAGATTATGCTATAATTTTAACCAAAACAGTCAAAAAGAGTAACTGCAAGTGTTACAACTCCCCATTTATAAATGATGGGGAGAATAAGAGAGTAATAACTTCACATCAGGAGCCACCTCTTTCTTGGTAAACCCAATATTATTTGGCCTACAAATAGATTGACCATTGATAGTTGCATTAAACTTCGTCTTTTTGAAAGCCTTTAGATACAAAAGATCAATAAAATACTAAATGCATACAACAAATACACAATAATGAATTGTAGGTTCAAGAGCAGGTAATGCATCTGAGAGCAAAACTGTCACAGGAGTTATGATAAATGCCAAAACCTCTCTTTCTGATCAGTAGCTGCATTATGTAAGTTATAACTAATTTTCTGTGCAATATTTTACAAACAGTTAGATGCATTGAATTCATTCTCTTGTTAACCAATGCAACCAAACTTTATAAGTTGTTGACTTGGTAAAACACCCATTTGCAAAGAAATAATACCATTCTTGCAAAGTGATTGTTATAAAACACCCATTTACAAAGAAATAATACCATTCTTGCAAAATGATTGTTCAGGAGCAGGTAAATAATTTGCAGACAAGATTAACTAGTAGAATCATAACCTGACATTTTAAGCCTAAATCTAATGTGAATAAATACATGCCATATATATATATATATATCAAACCCTAGTCATAAAAATCCATCTTTCTCAATTACTCTGAAAGAACAACAATAGCTTGCAATCAATCATCTAAAAGGTCACGCCTTAATATCTTTTTAAACAGCACACTGGCCTAAACCGAGCTCACCACTGCAGCACTCCTCCTTCAGGACTCACTTCAAAGTAATTTAGGAAAATATGAATCTTGTCTTAAGATTTGATTCTGATCACCATGCAGGCTGGACCAGATTACAGAGAACTTGGCTTTTCTACTGTCATTTCCTTTTAGCTAATAAAACTATCTCTTGCAACTGATAAGGTTTCCGATTGACTAGACATAGGAATTGATGTACTATATGACTTGAGAAAAATAGAGCTCCAAAATACACAGATATATACATCATAAGAACTTGCAGCAATTAGATTAAAGTTAGAAATTCTAGTGGACAGACAACTGACATAAAAACAAATCATCACCAAAGAGAAACAGGGAAAAGAAATGATTGAAATAGATCAAATCTATTTCTAGGCATCCAGACAGACCAGTTAACTTCAAAATATACAATACCAAAAAATTCCAAACAATAGCACACCATGAATAAGCCAGAAAAACAAGAAATCCTAAAGATTAGTGCAAAGCTATTAAACTTTAAAAGAAATGGAGGATGGTCATTCTTACTGCCACTTCAATAAAGTCTTTGGGCCGTCTGACTTTGATAATGGAGCCTGAGAAGGAACAGCCATCAAAAGAGAGAGCTGCTGAAGCATCCTCTGGAGTCAGAAATTCCACAAGAGCTTGGCCCTTTTCTTTTTGCCTCTGCAGATAAAATATGGTAAGACATGCCACAACCCAATTGTTACCATACACTTGATACGAATAACATGGACATTATTCAAATACAAATTAGAAACTTACAATGCAGCTTATACATGGTTGGGTTCCTTGGATATGATGGACGCCTGAAGAAATCAAAAAGTTATTAAGACAGTCCATCACAGCTTTCTCTGAGGCTGAAGCTGGAATGTTCTCCATATAAAGCCTCCTTATAGGATGGGTCGCTTGTGTAAGTTGAATGGATTCAGTGGCGACTTTCATAGCGGTTGACAAAGAACTGAGTGAAACCCCGGAAAGAGGCTTCATTGGAGCTGAAACAACAGGAACAGCACTGACCACTTCATGTATATTTGAAGAAGCAGTTTGGTTTGGTGATTGAAAATTAGAGAGAATCACAGCAGGAAAGACATTGTTTGTTTCTTCTGGTGCAAGGTCCCATTTAGCACTTTTCTTCTCTGGTGAGCGTTTAGCTGGGGAAGGAGTCTTAATAGCGGCCTCAGTTTTTCTCTTCCTTGGTGAATAGCCACCAAGCCCACTTGCAAAGCCACCATGTCTCCTCTGATGCCTACTAGAACTACTGTTTGTAAGTTGGTTATTTTCAGCATCAGATTGTTGTCGTCCAGACCTTTCTTTGACAGAATGCGAGGACAATTCCACATGTTCTCTTTTGTGATAAGAACCACGTTTGTGAGCCCTTGGTGAGAGTGAAATAGACCTTCTATTTCTGTCCTCGTGCTCTCGGCTCCTTGATCGTCTCCTTTTCAGCCTTAATTCTTCATGATGAGATTTTGAAGATTCCTTCCTTTCCTTTCTCTCAGAAGTTTCTAAATGATGCCCTTTTCCTAAATCATGTTTCTTTGCAGCATTCCTGTCTCTACTTTTATCATCAATACCATTCCTGTATTTTTCCTTTCTTTCTCTTTCAGATTTTCCTCTACTTTTGTCCACATGTCTATCTTTCTGCACCTCTCTTGAATGCTTCTTCACAGCTTCGCTTTCAGAAATATTGCTTGGCCGCTTATCACCTTTTCTCCTGTCATGAATTTTTTCATTAGTCTTTTCTTTAACTTCAGTTCTCATATCTTCGTTCATTTTGGCCTTTGATTTTGTTTCTGAATCTCGAACATCCCTATCTCTGCCTTTGGCTATATAATCCTCCTTCATGGAAACATTATCTTCTTTTTTTCTGTAACTCGCCTTGCCATGTTCCTCTGACAAGTGCTGTCGGAGACCAGTTGAAGATTCTTCATTGTGGCCATTACCCCTTTCAGATCTATGATCAGAAGCTTTCTCATTAATAACACCTCCTAATATATCTTTTAATTCTCCTTCCAAAATTTCAGATGCTTTCTTGTTTTTCCTTATAGACATAATCTCATCAAAGCTGAACGGTCTAGTCCGTGCAGCAGTTCCTTCATACTGGTGATCTTGAGACATCTCACTACTTCTTCCATACTTGTCTTTATGCCGACTGGATCTGCTCATCATGCCTGATACGAACTAACTAAAAACAGTGAATTCTGCAGCCCTAGGAGAGCATGGAAAAAAGCGCATGCCTTGAAGTAAGAAAATCGTGCAGCATGCAGAAAAGCCAGTGAAACTCTGGCTGTTAGTAAAACAGTCGCTCTATAACTATCCTGAGCCCAGAGGAAAGATATGCACCACCATAAAGCAAGTATTAGTCGCTAATCCATGTGTTTTAACAATTGAAACCCTTCTGACAACAGATTGGGACAAAACAATAACAGGGAGGGAGATTACAGGTTCAATACCAAGTAACAACTCTGAGGTAGGCACCTAACATTATGCATCCATTTATCATACTATTTTTCAGTGGGACACCCGAAAAATCCATGAAGCCTAACACATTAACTACTGTTGGGCATTATATCAAAAATCTTCCAGATACATACAGGTTTAACGGAGAATGAAGATACTTCCAATAAATCTGAAAATAACACACAGATTATTCCTAATATTAGTCACTAATGCATGTGTTTTAACAAAGAATCAAATCACCTTTCGAAAAACTTGCTTAAAATTCCTACACTAAACTCACCTTGATTAAGTTTGTTTCTAGAACAAAACAGTATTCAGTCTAGATAATAGAAAAATAAGTTAAATTAAATATACTGCAAGAAGGTTTGTTTCGAGTCGTACCTAAAAGGCAGTTAGCGGAGTGGAGAAGTCGGAGAATGGCGAATTGGAGGCGGAGGCGGAGGAAATAGTTAAGTATGCTTAGTTACAGCCTACAAGTAGGAGGAGATGAGAGTTGTGCGGAGGAGATAGAAGAGACCTAAGGTAGATGATGGCCACGAACAAACACCATATATTTGCAGTTTAAGATTAGGAGCCCAAAAAATGAAAAATACAACGACGAGACGACGACCTATTAGTATCCCCTTCCCCCCCTTGTTGATTTCTCATGAATGACACGCCCCCCATATGTTGCCTCGTGTCGTCGATATTACAACGATATATTTTCAATTTTCTTTCCTTTTCTTTTAATGTTGCAATATTTAAATCTTTAAGCTCTTAGCAAACCATCTAGAACAATTGAGAAAAAATGAATTTAATTTATTTCTAACAAATGCAATTTCTGAATTCAATTCTTTGTAAAATAACATAAATTGATCATGGCATAAAAGAGTGAGTTATCTATAGAATGATAGTATTATGGATGCCAAAATTAGAGGGGTTTTATGAATATCAAAAACGGTTGATGCTGTTAAATAATATATTTATTTAGTTTTATTTATTAAGGATAGAATAGTATTTTCAGTTCAACCTATATATAATCTCTTTGTATTTACGTTAACACAAGAACTTAGAATAAACAGATTAATGAGAATTTTAATCTCCTTATCTCTTATGTTCGTATTTCTTTTATGTTAATTTGAATTACTTTAACATGGTATCAGAGTTGATTTTATAAAACAAGACTTAATTTTAAACATAATTTTTTTTTTAAGTGATATTTGTTTAGTTTCTGTAAATCTGGTATTTTGTCTTTCCTTCAACTTTTGCAAATTTGATATTTCATCTTCCCTTCAGTTTCTGTAATTTGTTATCTATTTAGTTTCTACAATATCTGTTCAGTTTCTACAATCTGGTATTTTGTCTTTCGCTGCTTTTGCATTATGGTTTTCTTTGTTTGTTGATTATGGCTATTGAAAAAGATGATTCGCTTCAGTTTGTGAGTGTGTGGTTGGATGAAAAGAATCATTCATACTAGAGTTATGTCATGAGAAATTTTTTTAAGGGGAAAAAGATGTGAGGATATGTTAGTGAAACTTATGTGATACCTAAGAATACTTAGGAGGAGGAGGAGGATGCTTTAATAGACACATGGGAAGCAAACAATGTAAAGATTATTACTTGGATCAACAATTCTGTTGAGTATTTCATAGGTACGCAGTTGGCGAAGTATGAGGCAACAAAGGAAGTTTGGGATCATCTGCAAAAGTTATTTATGCAATCAAATTTTGCAAAGCAATATCAATTAGAGATTGACATTCGAGCTCTTCATCAGAAGAATATGAGTATTTAAGAGTTTTATTCTATTATGACAAATCTTTGGGATCAATTGGCTTTTACAGAATCAGCAAAATTAAAGGCATGTGGTGCCTATATTAATCGTAGAGAGCAGCAACAATTGGTACAGTTTTTAACAGCACTTCGCAATGATTTTGAAGGACTTAGAGGTTCAATTATGCATTGTTCTCCACTGTCTTTTGTTGACTCTGTTGTCAGTGAGCTATTGGTTGAAGAAATACATCTTCAATCTTATTTTGAAAAAGAAATTATATCTACTTCAAATCTCTTTGTACTAGCAATACCATCTAAGTCATTCCTGAATCATCAGAATAAGCCTTACACAAAGGTTGCCTTCGACGAGTGCAATTTCTGTAAGCAGATAGAATCAATTTCAGAAAGGTCATTGGAAGCCTAAGTATCCCAAGTTGAGACAACAAAATCAAGCTTAGAAGTCTGGCAATCAGTCACAATCTAATGTTTATAGACCACCTCAGGGTTATAAACCACCACACCACAATACTGCAGTAGTAGCTTCATCAAGCTCTATCACTGATCCTAGTACTATGGCTGAGCAATTTCAGAAGTTTCTCTTCCTTACAGTCACAAGCAATGTCCGCTTCTCCTTTTGTAGGTCAGTTACCTCATAGTTCCTCAAGTATGTCACATTCTGAATGGATCTTGGATTTTGGTGTTACACGTCATATGTCTCCAGATTCTTCATCTTTTACCTCTGTGTCCCCTTCGCCCTCCATTCATGTTATAACTATTTATGACACTCTCATACCCTTAGCAGGTGTTGGTTTTGTTGTCACACCTCACTTGTCTCTCCCTAATGTTTATCCTATTCCGAAACTCAGATTGAATCTTGTTAATGTTGGTCAATTATGTGATTCTGGTGATTATTTAGTTATTTTTTTTCTTTTTTTGTTGTGTACAGGATCTGCAGTCTCAAAAGCTGATTAGGACAAGCCGTAAGGAGAATGGATTATATATTTTTGATAAGTTAAAGGTATCAGTTGTCGTT
>Ga0307511_10006497_pt1 | contig 11773 bp, 15 predicted proteins | sample 13_EM_MG_FD_200266 | JGI IMG/M metagenome (GOLD analysis project Ga0307511, IMG submission 200266) | Populus trichocarpa ectomycorrhiza microbial communities from riparian zone in the Pacific Northwest, United States - 13_EM | ecosystem: Host-associated > Plants > Roots > Unclassified | place...
ACGGAAAAAACGTGCGCAACCTCCTGGTCCGCGAGGATGCCTTCGAGCGTAAGTTAGCGGTCCAATTCTATGGAGGCTGGCACAATTGCCCACTGTTAAGAAGAGCCTGCGAGGGATTAACAAGGGCATTGTTTCATACTGGGTTGCGTTACCTGGGACAGGATGACAAATTTCTCGAGGCTTGTTGAAGTAGAGGTGAGTCAAAACGCTACAACACGTTCTACGGGGACATACACGAGCATGGAGTGAATCTATACACCCGGGTTGTCAACGTGCGCACCAACGAGGATGCCACAACAGATTCGCTCACGGACATTGTTCAGGTCTTCTTCACAAACCTTGACCAGAGGTACGGTCTCCTGGACTTCTTGAACCGGTAAGTGAGGAAATCTGGCGGGAAGAATCACGTTGTCTCCGGTGTTCAGAGGCCTGTTCCTGAAAGTACACCTTGCGACATAATCTGGACCCTTGTTCTCGAGTTGTCGGCTGAGGGTGTCCCAGAAACGGCCATGGTCCATTTGGGCATGGGTGTAGATGCCGAAAACGCTGATTGCTAGATTTTACGAGGGAGTTGTAGGACCCCGAGAGAGCCGTTGAAAATATTCACCTTGAGTTTCGCCCTAACGATGCTCGTGAGAACGAAGCCGGTAACACTAACAAAGAACCCACCTCGCCATCGGGAATACAGTCAATGTGGTACTAGAGAGAGGTTGGTTCATCTGGTTACGGAGCCCCACGACGGCAACTCACAACAAGCCGCGTGTCACCAGTCATTTTGGCTTCGTACACCGGGATGATTGTCTTTGTACCGGTGAGTTTCTTCTGGTTGTCATCAGAAAAATGGCCTTGGGATAATTCCCTATTACTGAGTTGAGATGTGCACGTTACAAGCCGAGAACGTATCACTCACTTTATCTTCTTCACAACAATCCCGAACATAGCACCATTTCCGCGTCTGACTTCTCGCAGGTACTTTTGCGCTTTGGTTGATAACAAAATCCGCCACTCTCCAAACCCCTCCACGTTTTCGAAGTACAGCGCGGCCTTGATTGGCTGGATTATGGACTCGGGGGGCACCGTTGCAACCCCTAGGTCTTCGAGTTGACCTTTGAACACATCCGATACGCGAGGTTGCCTCAGGACGACTAGGTAGCGCTGAAGCCGGATAAGTGGTTCGAGCCAAGCCGGAGGAGTAGGGATATACGTACTTCCAATATATTCTGTAGCTGGGGGAAAATGTCACCACACACCGCACGGACTTCATCTTCCGTCATCGGTACTTCAATTCCCATGCAATCGAAGGGATGCGGGTCAAGTTGTGCGTGCCTCGCCAACCCCTTCGGCCTTTTACGACCGATTTGGGGTACATTAGAGCCGGCTGGGGTTCTGTCTGTCCATCCGCCAAGTTCCTTCAAGACGTTCAACGACAAGCCCACTTTCCTTCGAAACTCCCTGAGCTCATTACGGTGTTCCGCTGTGGACACCCCCTCCACGGGCATCAAAGAAGAGGACAACCGTTGAAGGAGTTTGATGACCAAATCCTCCGTCACATTGAGCGCGACGGGCGTGGGGAACCGGGCAATGATCCACTTGGATAATCTCTCATATGCCTGATCGTCCAAGGCTACAGGAACAATTTGATTTCTCATACACATACGAATCACAGGCATACGCAACGTACTCGAGAAAATGTATTCCAGAACGTGGGGACGGTTGTTGAGTCCCACAATCACCTCCGTTATTGAGGAATCGTCGAGATAGCAGACTCTTTCAATCGAGCCCAGGGCCGTCTGGAGTCCACCTGGGGTAACAAGTAATTCTGGTTCGAGGAGACTTGTGTTAAAGGCCCGTTGAGGGGAAGTGCGATTCGGCGGCATGGCGTTGGTACGACACAAAGCGTGGCCGCCACACTTTGGGGCGCGGTTATGGCAATAGAGGCGCTAGGATATTGCAAAATAGGAAAGGCTGTATGTAAATTCATCGACAGGATAAAGCGCGCATTGTGGCAACCTCCGCGATGCAGCAACGGACGTCACCGAGTCTGCCGTCGCGGGGAAATGTTCTCGGTCGCGTTCAAGATCCTCTTGGATACAGGGGTAGAGCAAAACAAGGTGGGAAGTTGTGGATTGCGATACAAGCCGTTTCGGAGTTTACCGACGCGTTCCAGACACGTGAAGTGATGCGTTAAGCGCCGAAGAGGGATCACCGAGGTTTCATTCGTGTCCCCAGCATAACGATCTCCTTCAGTCATCCATTCTCCCGCTGCAAGTTGACCGCCTCTCGTTCCAACTTGTCGTCTTGGTGGGGTAGGCTCGTGACGGGTTCTTTTTTCATATTCAATAGTCACCCGACACCCCAAAAGGCCAACTTGCAATCCCAAAGCACCTTCCAATTTGGGGGTATCTTCCTTTCCTTAGTCCCACGCCGGTTGGAAGCTTGCCTGTGATCGCTGTGCGATTGGTTTTCTGATTGTAGGTTTCGCCCCCTAACCGCTTTGTGCCAGAGATGGGGGGAATGTCGATCGATGTCGATCATCCACGGAATGAGCCGGGGCCAGCTGTGCGTTCTTGCTGTGATAACCTCCACGATACGGGGGCGGTCGCGGTCAGGGGTTTGGCAAGAAAGGGCTTCCAGGCATAAAAGAGTAGGTAAAATGGGATGGGAACGTATCGGGAGAGGTACAGGATGGATTGGTGTCTATCGAAGCCTTCTAGAGGCATAACGAGCGGTGGCGGACTCGAGCTAAGGGTATATACGGTGTCCGTCCAAGGTCAATTTCGGCCTCTGCACCTTCCCAGGTCTGACTGGTTCCTTTACGATACCATCCCATCCAAGCTTCCAATCTTCCTTGATTCGTTCTTTCGTCTCAATCGCTGCAGGTCCTGAAAATTTCGAGAGCCAGTTAATCAATTTCTCAACCTCCAATACCGCAGCTTTCAGTGCCGGAACGTCACGACCGTCATGGAGTGAAGATGAGTGCCCTAGTTTCGTTTGGAGCGCTTCCGCGGCGTTCCGAAGGTCACTGGGTTACAAAGCCGGTGAGATGGGGTTCCACTGGGAGGGAATGTACGACTGATCACCTGGAGGAATCGGACCTCTCTATGAGTTCTTCCAGCCTCGTATGGTCAGCCCCATGTAGTTGTTTGTTCGAATCCCTGTTTGTCTGGTCCGCGAACAGCTTAATATCGTCCAAGCACGCAAGGACATTCCCAAGCGGCCCTTGCATTAGCAGTTTGTATCGTTTCTCCTTTGGCCATTGCATAGATGACGCCCGATCGTGGAGAAGGGACCAGAGGCGTACTCTTTTGAGATCTGCTTTCTTCCGTGCCAAGACGCGACGGCACGCAGCTTCGAAAGTGCGGGCAGTTCGGTCCTCCCCGGGTGAGGGGGAAGCTTCCTCTTGGCGGTCGCCATCAACAGGAGCCTCGTTTTCGCCGTGATTGAGCACATCTTCTTCAGGCAAGTCGGGGCGCTTCTGTTGCCCATCTTCGTTCTCGGGTTCGGCAGGGCGCCCCTCACGGATTGGGTCAGTCAGACCACGTATATCTGGGCGAGCTGTGGCCGCCGCACGAAGACGGTCTGGAACTTCTTCGATATTTTCGTACATCACGGTCCGGACGTATCGTGATATCCAACCCTGGTATTTTGGAGCCTTGGAGTGCAATAGGAGGATCATTTCGTCGAGCGTTGAGTCGGACAACGACTTCGTGAATACGTTTTCCAACCCTCGCCAATCGGGTGCGTCTGTGTACCTGAGCGTGCCAAGGTTGGTGAGCACTTGACGAGGTATGTAAAATCACATACTGTCGATAGATCCCATTTACTCGCTCTGGTCTTCGTAGTCCATGAATTGCTTGGAGTACCCTATGTTTAAGTTGGTTGTCGTTGATGTTGTGTCCCACTCAAAGAACGCATTAGGGTATGTGCGCAACACCCATCACGTTGGGAGGTACTCACGGAGACAAAGGGTAAAACAACTGCCAACAATTGTCAATCTTGACGTTGGGGAGAGTGCAAAGACGAGCTTACATTCGGGCGATATGTGCCGATGCATACGAGGGAGTCAACCTCGATCCGTTGTGTTTGAACTGTTGGCTGTCAGCAGTTTGGGGGTTATAGAGCTCGCGCTGCAAATCAATTCGCCGAAGAAGTTCAATTGTGTCGTTCACGAAATGCGGGATGTGGCTCGTGTCCTTGTCTAGAAGGGGGAGCGAACGAGAGAGACTGATGAACCAGCTGCGGGGTAAGGTCACGCCATGCAAGGTACCACGCCCCGTCGTGAATCGACGAGCAAGAATATGCAAACCGCATAGCCTCTCCACTACATCACAGAAAGGGCCAGCGTTCACAGGAATGCGCTTTACAAGAACTTCCCTGCGAGTTTATCAACCAAACGATCCCGAACTCCGCGTAACAACAACACTCACCTCAGATACAAGGTTCCAAGGACCAGCGACTGGTGGAGACCACCCTCTAAAAACTGAGCGAAGTCCCTGACAATAAGAACCTTCTCCGTTCCTAACCCTCGCCGAGTGAGACATAGCGGCCACTTCCAGTTCCCGTACCTGTACATCCGCGTACGAGGGACATACACTCGCGCTCGCTCAAAGTCGAAGTCGTACGCCATCGTACAAGCAGGCATAAACACTGGGATAAAGGAATCATTGTACTGGATCTGGGGAGGGGGGGTGTCGAACAAGAGTCTGTCGCATGCCTGCCAGACCCATTCCCGTAGAACCCTGACCCCCCCCAACGATTCGGGTGTGTTCCCAAGGTCAAGTATTGCGATAGATCCGAGTTTCGGTAACGGGGGGTGCAGAGTGGAGTAAAGGACACCAACCCAGTGCCTGTTCATACAAAGTTAGCATCTGATACGGTCCTGGCGAGTGTAATACCCACTGGACGACACGCGAGGGGTGAAAGCCGGCCAAGTTCAAGATTTGGATTTCTTTCAGCACGAGCCGGACGCGAGAATTGAACCAGTCAACCGTTATCTGTCCGGGCCGGAGGTGCTGGAACTGGCAGCCTGTTCTTGAGCATTCGCCCCTTGCCACCATTGTCAGACATGGAAAGGTTCCGAGTCTCCAGCGATAAGCTTTGTTCTGTTGTTTTCCGCGGAGGTGGATGTACTCCGGAATTTGGCGATCCAGTACGCGCCTGAGCTCCTCGTGAGTGACAACACAGCCTCCTTTTTCTTGCACAGTTTCTGGGTTGGACACGAAGGCGGTGTACAAGGGACTCTTCGCTGGGATTAAAAAATTGTCGTCTTGGCGAGGCTGAAATGCAAAGAGCTTTCGACGGACGGAATCAGCGCCAAAGTGATCTTCACGCCTCAGGCGATCTAAAAGCTCGAAGTAGGCGAAATGGAAGGAAAGCTCGGGTCCAGGATCGGCTGTGGGGGTGCCTTTGGGAGGTAGAGTGGGGGCGAAGATGGAATCGAGGCACAACAAAGCAGCAGAGTAATTTTCTACTGCGATGAACTTTGGATGCAGCATGCGAAGTGTTTTGAAATCGGCTTCGTGTCTCGCTCTGAACATTGCGACCTGTGTTTCTCGAAGGTTAGCGCCATACCGTAAGGGAACAGTAAACGCACTTCTTGGGCTTCTGATTCGTGTAGGTCATCCCTCAGAGCGTCCGCCAGTGTCAATAACTCGGAAACCCCCCCTGAGTCCATCGCGGGGTTTTCCACGCCGAATGACTGATATTGCCAGAGTCCAGTTGATAAATACTCTACGGCGCGTCTTGTGCGATCTGACCCCCTTGGTGTGGCAATTAGGGTCTTGGCTGCGTCTGCCGTCCTGCCATTGCACATAAGGACCTCCGCGGATTTGAGGATCATCCCTGACGTGTGGAGCAACTCGACCTGTGCCTCGTCGAAGCCGTAATCCTTTGTGAACGCTATGGCTTTTTCTTTCGAGGGGAACAACTCCTGGGCTTTCCTATACCCGGTCATCAGAACTCTGTTTTCGTGAGTTTTCTCCCTACAACTCACTTGACCTTCCCATGCTAAGGGCGCATAGCTTCAGTCATTTGGTCTCTCGCGATGGCTGGTTTGCCCACCTTGAAGTAATTCATTTGGGCAACTTTTGTTAGCTGCGCAAGGACCTTGGCTTCGATCTGATCCGGGTGTCCCTCAAGCACCTTTACCATCTCATCGAAGTGGCCACCCTCTCGATATGAACAGGCTGCTTTGGAATAGCGCTCCGCATGCACGAAACAATCGCCTGCTTCCTTCAACCTGTGGCCCTGGACGAAACATTCCGCGGCATTGGTATAATATGCCAACCTTTCCCTCCTCTGGCGCGGTTGGGATTCGTTTGCGCAAGTAGAGAATGTCTCCCCGGCTTCGGTGAAAGCTTTCACCCTCTCCCTCACCCGGTCGTCTGGTACTGCCCTCGCATTCTCCCGGAGGAGAAACGCGCGGCAGATCATGGCTTCTCGGGGTTTTTCAGCTCGTTGGAATGCGACCACGGCCTGAGCGTAACGCTTGCTGGTGAACATCCTGGAACCCCGGCATCAGCACTATCTTGGAACAGGAGCATTGGATATACAATTTTGCCCTGTCGATCCAGTCTTGAGCAGTAGATTCCACAGCCAAGCGGGGAACTTTGGAAGTGGACCCCCGGACTTCGATTTGATTTCTGCTGCTCCAATGGGCCTGTGTAAGGTGGTCAGTAATGTTGGAAAGGAATGAATGGGCCAAGTACCTTCATTGGCTCAGCCTTCTCGGAGTTGTCCAAAAACCAGAGGTTTGTCCGGGCACGTGTGATGGCAACATAGAGGAATTTCAACTACAACTTACGGTTGAGTGACGGTGGGGTGAGGAGGAACTGAGGGTAATACCTCTATGCAGATACTCGTATGTCTGGTTTCGTCGAAATCTGGTGCAGGAGTGTCACGTATTCCATCAAAGCCTCCCCTTGTCAACAGTTGCCACTGGTCAAGATCTGCGGTGGAGCCCTCAAAGAAGTTGTACAACAGGACCTATACAGTGTTGGAGATCTATGACAACCCTCTGCTGGGGAGGACCTACGTCATTGAATTCTAGACCTTTGCTCTCATACAACGTCCTGGAATGGATGTTATACAGGCGCAAATCTACACCAAGACGGGGCTCACATGATGATGCTCCTATCTCCCAATCTCTTCTTCAGTTGTTTCCTGGCATCATTGTCGCGAACAAGGATACCTGTGTTTAGTCCCATGTGTAAATTCCGTGAGGGTAAGAAAAAACTATGCATTTACATTGATCTGCCCCGAATTCAACTGGTTCCCCTTGGCCATCACTAAAGAAAGACTTCTCGAAATAACCCTGCTCATACGAGTGTTAACTGCACAATACGGTCAGTGGAACATCAAAAACAAAATTACGTGTTCTTGGCTGGAAAAAAAAATTGGTCGGAACCCGTTGATAGATGCCCATTCTGGCTGCAATATGTCAATGGAGTGGGGCCAATAGAGGGTTATCAGCTCTATCACGGAACGGGCACAGTTCACAATTCCTCGGTGAGACCTGTAATTCACAACGAGCTCGTAGGTCTTCGGGTCCGCTGGTTCTGCTCCACGGCGACATTCCTCCTGATGAAATGTAAACAGGTGCATGAGGGATCACAAGGGCATGCTACCTCTATCCTGTACTGGAATGCCTTCAAATCGCTGAATTTAAACGAACTCCCGATGGATATCGTCTACGGGCAGATTAGGGAAGGTGTCATCCCCAAATTAATTAGCGATTTATGCTCGCCTGCGCAGTGTCACCTGCCCAGAAGAGCCCATGTGGGTTTCTGCATATGGTTCGGAGAACTGAGGGGGGAGGTGACTTAGTCACATCGGGGTAGACGGAGGGCTGGGACACACCAAGGGTGTCGATGAGGAGGTTATCTTGTACCTCGTCGATATACCTGCGCCACGAGTTAACCCAGTCCACCGTCATTACGGCCGGTGTTGCACTGACAAGAAATCAACCTTTTTACCCTTCCTTTCTTCCCAGTCAGCGGCGCGCAGCTCTTTCAATATACAGTGTGTCCTATTGTCAATTTCAGCAGTTTACCGTTGGGAGAACCCTCAGGTGGAGCTAACCGATCCGCCGCATCGTACTCATGGTATTGCTGCTTTAGCTTGGTGTATGCGGTAAAAAGGTCATATACGACCTCCCTCGTGTGGGATGACTCTCCTTGACGAAATATTCCTTGGCGAAACATTCCTCGGCGACTGCTGGATAAGTAGGTATCACGGTCTAAACACCTGCCTTCAGTGCCGATGGTTTCTCGGGAGCCTTCGATGACCCCCAGAATTTCACCGAAAACCAAAGCAGGATCTAGCCCCCTAGTTACTGGTGTTACATGCAAGACATAATGTGCACGCACCTAAGGCTTGTGTCACAGATTGCGGAAAGCGGTTCCAGTACCGCGAGAGAAATCGCACGTAGGTTATAAACGGTTCACCACCCGGCTCGGTATGGCCTGGTGCAGGGTTCGTTGACATCCACCAGGATCGAGTCCTCCGGGATGATAGTGGGTTCGTGGGAGAGCTACCCGCCCTTGGTGTTACTGGTGTCACGGGAACGATAAACTCATCGTTATCTTTCCCTCTGATATCATTCTGAAGCATGAGACAAAGCTATGCTCAGGGTGATCAGAGACAAACAACCGGGAAACTGATCACCACACGCACCAAGTCGTACGTTATGAACAACGGGAAATTGGCATTGGTCAGTTCACTGAATCTCCTGGGCAGGTCCGATCGCCATTGGTCTAAATCATCCAAGTCTATGAGCTCCGTATCCTCTTCAATGTTCTTTGCCATCTCGCGGAGTTCCTCGGGTGAGTGAGAAGCTGCCTCAAGTGATAGCATGAGCTTTGAAAAGTATTCTCCGACTTTAGTCGCAAGGACTCTGGATTGCGTGACGAAGATCTGGCGGGGTTTGTCCCAAGTGTCAGGGAGTTGCTTCCAGGCGTGTTCTATACCAAGCATCTTGAATAGCATCGTGGTCGTCTTCCCCGTACCACTCCGACCAATGACGTAGCAAGAGGACGTATTTTCAATGATTTCATGCTCCTGAGCACTGTCTCTGTGGATTAGGAATCGACGCAGGAATAAAGTCAGACACGCACGAGACGGGAAACAGGTGCGCGATCTCCAAATCCGCGCGGATGCCTTTGAGTAAGTTAGCAGTCGGATCCTGTGGATGTTGCATAATTGCCCACTGTTGAGAAAGCCCTTCTAGGGATTAACGTGTGCATTATTTCATACGAAATTGTATTACCTGGGACAGAATAGCGAATTTCCCGAGGCTTGTTAGAGTAGAAATGAGTTAAAACGTGATGTAATGCTCCGCAGGAACATACACAAGCATGGAGTGGATCTAGCCATTCAGGGTACCAACATGAGCGCCGGAAGGAATTTCACGACATAATCGCTCACGTACTTTTCCCAGGTCCCCTTCGGAATCCTTGACCAGAGGTTCCATCTCCTGGACTTCTTGAATTGGTAACTGAGAGAACTTGGCGGGGAGGATAACGTTGTCTCCGGTATTCAAAGCTTTGTTCCTGAAGGTACATCTTGCGATGTAATCTGGACCTTTGTTCTCGAGTTGTCGGCTGAGGGTATCCCAGAAACGTCCATGATCCATTTGAGCATGGGTGTAGATACCGAAAACACGGATCGCTGGGTTTCGTGTGAAAACAGTTGCAGGACCCCGAAAAAACTGTTGAAAATAATCACCTTGAGTTTCGCCCTAACAATGCTCGTGAGAACGAAGCCAGTAACATCAGTGAAGAACTCACCTCGCCGTCAGGGATACAGTCAATGTGGTACTAGAGAGAGGTCAGTTCATCTGGCCACGAAATCCCACAAGGGCGACTCACAACAAGCCGTGTGTCACCGGTCATTTTGGCCTCGTACACCGGGATGATCGTCTTTGTGCCTGTGAGTTTCTTCTGGTTGTCATCGGAGAAATGACCGTAGGATAATTCCCTGCTACCGAATTGGGACGTGCCGGTTACAAACCGAGGAAGCGTTGCTTACTTTATTTTCTTCAGAACAATCTCAAGCATAGCACCGTTCCCGCGACCAGCTTGCCGCAAGTATTTTCCTGCCTTGTTTGACAAGAGAATTCGCCACTCTCCAAAATCCTCCACTTCTTCAAAGTACATAGCGGCCTTGATTGGCTGGGTGGGCCCAAGATCTTTGAATTGGCGCTTGAATACATCCGATACCCGAGGTCGCCTCAGGATGAGCAGGTAGTGCTGAAGCCGGTAAGCGTTTCGAGGTAAGCCGGAGGGATATGGATACACGCACTCCTAATATTCTCTGTAGCCGAGGCAGGATGTCGCCGCATACTGCACGGATTTCGTCTTCTGTCATCGGCACCGCGATTCCCAGGCAATCGAATGGGTGTGGATCAAGTTGTATGCGCCTAGCTAGCGCCTTCGGCCTTTTACGACTGGTTGGGGATGTACTTGGACTGACTGAAGCTTGGTCTGCCCATCCACCAAGCTCCTTCAAGACGTTCAATGACAGTTCCACTTTCCTTCGAAACTCCCTGAGCTCATTACGGTGTTCCACTGTCAACACTCCTTCCACAAGAATCAAAGAAGAGGATAATCGCTGAACGAGTTTGATACCAAGAGCCTCCTTCACGTTGAGTGTGGTAGGCGTTGGGAACCGGGCGATTGCCCACTTGGATAATCTCTCGTAGGCCTGGTTGTCCAAGGCTACAGGAACGGTTCGTTCTATCAGGCCCGTATAGAATACAGGCGTGCACAACGTACTTGAGAAGGTGTACTCCAGGATATGGGGATGGTTGCTGAGTTCTACAATCATTTCCATGATTGAGGAATCGTCACGGTAACAAACACTTTGGATCGAGCGCAGGGCGGTTTGGAGCCCGCCTGGGGCAACCAACGCTTCTGGTTTGAGTAGATCGGTGTCAAAGGTCAGCTGAGGCGGGGCGCGGTTCGGTGGCATGGTGCTAGTACGAAGCCAAGAGTGACCGCCACACTTTTGAGCGTGGCTTTAGCAGTGGAGGCGCTAGTCCATTGCAAAATAGGAAATAACTGTATGCGAAGTCATCGACGGGGTAAAGCGCACACTGTTGTCACAACTCCCGCGATGCAGCGACGGAGGTCACCAACTCTGTCGTCACGGAGAAATGTTTTCGGTCGCGTTCAAGGCTCTCTGGGATACAGCAGAAATGTGCAAAACGAGATGGGAAGTCGTGAATTGAGGTACAAGTCGTATCGGAGTTTACCGACGCGTTCCAGACACGTGAAGTGATGCGCTAAGCGCCGAGGAGGACAATCTAAGTGTACACGAACGAGGCACCCAACGGTGACAATGACAATGAGTCGGAATGTATGCGCTACTGAGTCTCGGTAAGCGAAGTTACTACTGTCGTTGTTTCCCTTTGCCGGAGTCTGGCTGACCGGTCTTGTTCTGATCCCCAGGGGACTCAGACGGATTGACCGGACCGCCACTGGTTAACCTTCGTGTCCTCAGCATCACGATCTCCTTCAACCATCCGTTCTCCCGTCGCAAGTCGGCCGCCTCTCGTTCCAACTCGTCGACCTGGCGGGATAGACTCGTGACGGTTTTTTCCATATTCAATAGCCACTGCTTCTTCTTGTTCCGGAACCGGGCTACGAGGCAAGATCAATTATCGCCTCAAAGGGGAAGGGCAACGGAGAAAGTACCTGAAGCAGCTGTGTTTCGCCGTCGTTTGTCCTCAGCTGTCGCCGCCAGCTCCCCCTCAGAGTCGTTTTAAAACTCTGGA
>Ga0307511_10006498_pt1 | contig 11773 bp, 6 predicted proteins | sample 13_EM_MG_FD_200266 | JGI IMG/M metagenome (GOLD analysis project Ga0307511, IMG submission 200266) | Populus trichocarpa ectomycorrhiza microbial communities from riparian zone in the Pacific Northwest, United States - 13_EM | ecosystem: Host-associated > Plants > Roots > Unclassified | place...
TTTCAGGACTACTAAGTACTTTAAAGGCTAAGTGATTGGTTTCTAGTATTGCATTACTAAGTTCTGAGTAAGAGTCCACATGGAACTAGAAGTAACCAGTAGAACTCTTTTATTTGTTGTATCTAGCTATTCTGTGTCTGTCTTCTCCAGGTCTGCCCCTTCTCTCTGGGTGCAGGCCTTGAGCCCTTAAGTATTACATGCCAAGACTAGCTGTGACTCACTATTGTGGCTGTGCCAAAGTAGTGAGTCATACATGATTTGAAATCCATCTCTGACTCATTTAAGTGAGTCATAACCTTAGAGTCATACATGAGTCATAGGAGATTATTGAGTCATAGGTGACTCATAATTAACATGTAAAAATAAAGAAATTACATGTGATTTCCCAACATAATTTACTAGGCAGGTTAGTATAACTTAGTAAGAAATTACATAGTAGATGTTGGTTTAGGGTAAGTTGTGAGGTGGTGATAGATCAGCATACTGAGAATATCACTTCCTTACAAGGATTGTCTCTTTTCTTTCACAGTGTGTCGGAGATTAACTTCTTGATATCCTCTGGAATCATGGCTAATCTTCGCGACTTGTAGTACGTGTACGCCTTGTCCGTCTTAGAGGCCATAATGTCAGTTACTCGTTCGGATATTACGAGTTATTTTTTCCCCTTGTCCGTTTATTGTGGTGACAAGTACGTCGCTCGGGACGTGAATGATTTCCCATCGACTTCAGATGACTGTGGTTCGGCTGCCTGTTCAATATGTAGGCAGAATAGTGGAAACCAGGAGAGCACGGATGCTGGTTCGTCGTTTTCTTCCGCTTCTACGATGGTAGGTACTCCTGAGGCATGGGTAATACCAACGACGCCTAAGATGCCCTTTCCGATGGAAGGTTTAGGAGATAGTGAGGGTGGCGGCAAGAAGACTGTCAGGTGGTCTCCTTATATGGAAGAATTGAATAGCTCAAACTCCTCGAATTTTGAGCTGATGCCAACTGAAGATGGTTCAGTTGGGAAGGAGGATAGATGTGCCCCGCCTGTGTGGGATCTGGGGTTGGATGGAGTAGGAAGCGGCTATGTAGTTCCTGCTGTGCTTTCGTATGTTTCTTCTAATGGTGGGAAGAACGAAGGTGAGCCGTGGGATGGTGATGAGTATTTGGACGTTGCGATTATTCCTGGGACGTATGGTGCCGCGATGTCTAATGCTCTCTGGTATAAGAAGATGAATGGGGATTGTAGTTGCCAGGAATGCAAGAGGTGGTGTCAATATTGGTGGGGTAAGGTGATGGAACGAGGGTGGAATTGTTTAATGGTGTATACCACTGCCCATTAGAGCTCTGCCTTGTCTTGCACAAGGTCTTCTGTTGACTGCAGGTTGAGAATATCTCTGTCTCGGTGTTGGATTGTCGTTGCTAGATTTCGTTAAATGTAATGTGTTGTTGAATGTATTGACGTCTGATAGAGGTGATACCTGAAAAGGTATTATAAAGATACCAATGGGTGATCAGTCCGTGGTAGTTGTTTTAACAGTTAGATTATTTTGTGAGTTAAAAAACATGTAATGGGTGATGCCAATAGTAGAACCGCCGGCTGTTTAACAGAGTCTATACTATCACCGGAGTGATGGTGTATATCTGTTATTGGTTCCGCTAAGTCAAGCACTCAAAGGGTCTTTGAGAGCATACAGATTTCCCAAGCGGGAAGAGAATTAACAGGTGTAATCTCTCTGGATTGAAGCTATCTAAGGATTGTCTGAACTATGTCTCAAGTGATCTGATCTGAGAATCCTCCTCCAGAAGGGCGGAATGGCTCAGTACTTATACTAGCCGCCAAGCCTTCTGGTATCTGAAAAACCTGTTTTCTGGCCTTTCCAGAAAGCACTCCTCAAAGACCATAAATACAGGTGTGGGAGGTCAGGCCTCCAGTACTCAGAAATACAGGTGTGGATGCGTAATGCATTATGATAAAGGAAAAGTACAGAAGGAACGGATACGGTCAAGGTAATAGTACGTAAGGTACTATAACCGAGCTATCTGGTAAACATGATAGGTGGTAGGAAATACGTACTAAGACAAATATAAGAAACGGTCTTCTGTAACAAAAAGAAAATAGGTATGAGGTAGAAAGAGTGATGGAATACAGAAGCCAACCAGGTACTGGACTTCCCTAATACAAGGTCAGATGGAAGGGATATGACTACCATCAAGATGAATGAGTAAATAACAAAGACATTGAACACTCACTGAAGAAAGATCTTTGGGTAAATGGGAACAAAGGTACTACCTACAGTAAGAGACCTGTTAACAAGAAAATGTGGCAAAATGGCAAAGGAAAAAGCAGAGAAGAAACACTTAGGATGATTGCTACAGAAAGAGATAGGATTCTCAATCCCCCTGTTACTTCCCATGCTACTATTGTTAAACCCTCTATTAACAAACTTTTCTATATTGATAACGTCTTTAGTTATAATGATGTCAAGAAAGCTTATGTCATGCACTAAGAAGGTGGATTTCATTTTTAAGTAAGGAGGAATATAAGGAAGTGATATTCTCAGTTTACTGACCTATCACTACCTCACAACTTATCCTAAACCAACATCTACTAGGTAATTTCTTACTAAGTTATACTAACCTGCCTAGCTAGTTATAATGGAAGAATCACATATAATTTCTTTATTTTTCATGTGTCAATTATGAGTCACCTATGACTCACCAATTTCCTATGACTCATGCATGACTCTAAAGGTTATGACTCAGTCAATGAGTCAGAGATGGATTTCAAATCATGTATGACTCACTACCATGGCACAGCTACAATAGTGAGTCACAGCTAGTTTTGGCATATAATACTTAAGGGTTTAAGGCCTGTATCCAGAGAGAGGGAGCAGACCTGGAGAAGACAGACATAGAATAGCTAGATACAATAAATATAAGAGTTCCCCTAGTTAATTCTAGTCCCATAAGAACTTTTACTCAGAACTTAGTAATCCAATACTAGAAACCAATCACTTAACCTTTAAAGTACTTAGTAATTCTGGAATATTACTTCAGGGTAATATTCCACCCTAAATACTTTAGGTCCCTATTTACAGCTTCCTCTTTTGTACCATTATAGTACGCAGATAAGGGATTTCGGAACCCTGCCACCTAAGGAACATATTTTGTGGCATCCAGACGCAACAAAATATGTTTCTGATGTTATATATATTCACCATTTAGTAGTTCTAGCATTTTTCCCACTCTTGCGTGATTTGCAGTAAGACTACTATAACATTTTCTAATAATTTGAAGATATAATTTATTGTGCTTTGAAGTATGAAAATAATTATGGTGCTAAATTAAATTGTCCTGAACTCTATATGTAGCTTAATAGATCTTAGCATACTATTATTATCCTTTATCTATCATGGAAATAATATGTTTAACTAGTATATCCTCTACATAAGTCTGTTTTAGGTGTTTTTTCCTTTCCTAACATACTATTACATACTCTATAAGGTCCTCCATAATAATTGTTGTCACACGATTTAAATTTTGTAGTTATAGAACTACCTGGTTTTGGAACTTTAGTTCTTCATTTTATTCTTATGGTAGATCTCTTAAGCTTCTTATCAGTATATTGGGTTTACTAATACTCTTTTCCTAATAGTATTGTATTTTGAAATTACATTAGAAGTAGGACTCTAACTATTAAGCTTAGTAGCAGTTCAATAGTTTTATAATTGTAAAGTATTTCCAATTTTTATAACTGAATAGTCGCTTAATTACCTCCTTTAAAAACTTCAAAAATAGTTTCTTTTTCTTGAATTCCTTAATATTAAATATTAAGTCTTTATTGTATGTCTTGTAATTGTACTCTACTAGAGTGTGCTTCTTTACCAAATATGCTACTAGGTGAAACATACTATTATAGTTGTATTAGAACATAATACTGGTAGATATATTATTAGAAGTATTAGTATTCACTACACATTTGTAGTTAAGATCAAATTACAGGCGGATAAAGATTGTGTAGCAAACTACCTTTAGATTGTCAAATGTAGACTATACTGCTAAGTTCTAGTACAAATAGGCAGCCTTTTTTATTAGACTAGTAAGAGATATCATAATCTTCAAATATCCTATATTGAATTATTGACAAAAATTCGTGAACTATAACAATACCTAAATATCTTTGACCTTAGTTAGTATTATATATTCTTAGATCACTACCACCTTTGTAGGGTCTATTTATATACTATTGGTTACAAAGATTAGGCTTAGATATTTTACTTCATATATATGAAGCTTATATTTCTCTAGTTTGAGGTAAAAGCCAGCTTACTTGAGCTTTTACAATATTTATTTTATATGTATCTCATGTTAGACTCAGAAATCTAAGTAGATGACAATATTATCAAAGTAGAAACTATAAAATATATGCAGAAAGTCTTGTAGAGTATCATTAATAAAATGTCGGAATAATATAAGGGTACTAGTTGAGCCAAAAGGCATCATATTATATTCAAAGTAGCTGTATTGGGGATACTATACTATCTTTCGTTACTTACATTTAGCTATTTGGACAAGATTGTATATTTCTTTCAAATCTAGTTTTGTAAACCATTTTGCTTTGTAGGGTCTAGTAAGGTTTTCTGGTATTAGAGCTAGAAAGTATGAACTCTTAATAGTAATCTCATTGAGTATCTTATAGTCTATACACAATTCTAAGGATCTATCCGATATCTTGACCTATAGTACAGGTTTCCTTATAGGGGAGATGCTATAGTATAAGAAAGTGATATATTTAGCATGTTGTTCTGTTACTACTTTACAACTTACCTTGATTGCCATTAATTTCCAATGACTAATATTTGTCATAAATTATTAAGCATCTCAAAACACAATACTAGTATGGAGGTTGTTACATATAATTTCTTTACTATCAAATATTAAGGATAAGTTGTCTATAACTCACTAATTTTCTATAACTTACTTGGAACTCTAAAGGTTGTAATTTAATTGAATGAGTTAGTAATAGCTTTCAAATCATGTGTGACTCAGTACTTTAGTGTATCCACTATAGTGACTTATTGTATAGCTTGCCATCATATATATAAAGGCTGTATATCTGTGTCAACTAAGTATGTAGATACTGAAGAAGCCAGACATCTATTAGTTAGATATATAAATATATAATGTCGACTAGCTAATTTTTATAGCCTATTAAACTACCATCCATTCAAATTACTAAAAACCAAAATTTCAGAAATAATGAGCCTTTTAAGTAGTTAGTAGTTAGGAATATTACTTGAGTGTAATATTCTTTCCCAAGTAGTTTAGGTCACTATTTATATCTATAGTTAGTTTATATACATCTATTTCTATTTCATTAGATTTATATATTTCCTATCCAAATATTTTGTAATTATTTTGTTTTAATTAGTTATTAATTTGTTCTCATAGAGTATATTAGGCATTGTATGAAATATATCTATACCTTTGGTATTATTCCTTTACCTTCTTCTTTCCTGCTTAGCTTACTCTCATATCGGATTTTACTGTTTCTGCCATTTTAGAAGCTCCTTCTCTTGCATTATGAGGCCTAATCTACATACTCTAGCTATTGTTCTCAATCTTGAATAATTTCTTCTGTCCTACTTTAACTTCTACAATTTTGCTATTTGCTTTTATTATATACTTGTTGGGTATACAGAGCCTACTAATGATATTAGAGAAGTTTAGATGATATAGACATTACTCATGTAAGCAAGTCCTTCTAGTATATTGCAATATATAGGTTTTATCTATATTACATTCTATATTACATTCTTTATATCTTTAAAGTACTATCCTCATTTCTGTTTATATATCTTTCTAGTGTTGTCACTAGTTGATAGTTTAGTACATAGCTACTATATCTTAGGAACTGTTGTGTTTCAAGCAGGCTCTACATATAGCCTTTGAGACTGTGACAAGTAATTTAAGGTTTTAAAAACCAATTTTGAAATATATATTACATGTATAATATCTACATTAAGTTCTGGTGGTTCTTTCTACCATGATAGCATTCATACTGATTCTTTCATTAGAGTCACTACCTTTATTCTTAGTTTTCCCATTCTTTATCTTTTTAGACTTCTTTTTCTTTCAATCTTTACTTTTCTCATTAAAGTATTCAAAGTCTGTATAGTTAAGCATTAAAAAAATATTTGTAGAAATAAATATAGTTAGGTAGTAAAAGTAGTGCTAAGCTAGTATGAGACTGCATAGTTGAAGGCCGGTCAATAAGTACAAAAGTAGTAGAGACTAGTAGTAAATTAGAGTATATTAAATAGATAGTAAGATATTTAGTAAACTGGATAAAGACTAGCTTAAGGAAAGTGAGATTGTAGGAATTCAAGTAGTTAAATATACAGTAAGATTTCAAGGTAACTTGTATACGTAAATACCCGAAGGATTAGAAGAGAAGATCTGATGCATGGCTTGAGAACAAGGCAAGGCAGTAAAACCTACAGCCATCAAACAACCTGAAGGAAAGGTCATACATACACGACGTATACAGTCACCTGTTACGACTATGAACACATGGACAAGCTCTCACCCCGGAGTTGGAAAGGCAGGGTTATCGGGTATACCGACAGTTTTGGCCCTTACTGGATAAGGACCAGTGAAGGGACCAGCAAGTTGGCCAAAAACCCTGTATCAATACAACTAAGTGAATCAGCAGAAGGGTCCAGTTCTGAGGAGGACAAGGAACTTATTGGCAATGAACCATCAGGAGAACCGGCATTGAAATCACCTCCACAAAAACCCTACCATACATCACTAGGTAATGCATCATTACCGGGATGTTCATCATCACCGGGATGTGCATCAGCCCCCACGCAATCCCTGTCGGACTCTTCTTGGCGGGTCAGCCGGCTGTAAAATCAACGGGATCATATCCAGCAAAATATATAAGCATCATGAAGATGCAGAGATTCATTGACATGTATTCGGAATGCGTCAGGGATGCCTAACAGCAATTTATGGAGGAGTTATTGTGTGGCATTGGGTAGAAAGTGGCATAAATGCGACAAGCAACTGGCCCTCAGCACTGGTTATGTTTTGAGAATATATATCAATTGAGAGTTGAATGATGTATTCTAGTGCCTATAGATACGTTATAAGTTGGGTGGAAGTTATGTGGCTATTAGCGTAGGACAGAGAGTTCATAGAGACTTTGTGCACTTATCCGAAGTTTGTATATAGAGTAACGGTGCCACCATGGACCACTTCGAACCCACCAAGCCTAGCCTGGGCTTGTGTATCTAAGGCCGAGTCTAGCTTAATCTATCTGAGCCCACCTAGGTCCGGCTGAGTCACTCTGGAGGTGTTGTACTAGCCTGCACCAGCTCTACACCAACTAGGTGAGCTTGGTCTTGGTACAGGCTTCCTGACCCATTGAGACCAAGTCTGGGCACGCCTGAACACCTATGCTCTGTCGTGAGTTAGTGTAGAGTAGCATGAGCCCCCCTAAATCAGCATCATACCATCTGATATATCATTAGCCTTCCTAAACTCACTTGAGCTCTCTAGTCTGGGTGTTGAAACTCGCATGCATATACCTGAATATATATAAACTAATCTGGATTCACTTGCAACAATTTGGGTTCTAATATAATAACCTGGAGTTTCCTGTGCTAGGGTTAGCTTACTACAATAAATTTGGGAGCCTTTACCAACTCAAAGTAGTGAGGCACTCTTTATACTAACCTAATGAAGAAACTGAATAGGTTTGTACTGGATTGACTTAGCTTGAGTAATATGTACTCTGATACCGACTTGTCTTCATACAGACCTATCTGAGCAAACTTGGATAACCAGGTAAGCCGATCTAAGGTCAGGAAGCATGAGGTAGGTCTACATGATCTCATAAATCGCAAATCGATGGCAGTAGGGTCCAACAAGCCCAATCTGAGTATTAAAAGAGCTACAATGATCTAATCAGGTCTCAAACTTACATTTACTGGCTCATGAAGCTATATATAACCTATTGAAGACGACAGCTGGGTCACAATGGGGTTAGGAAGCCCAAACCAAGACCGGGCTGCACTTAATTGGTATAGAGCTGGTGCAGGCTGGTGCAACACCTCCAGAGTGGCTCAGGCAGGCCCTTACGGGCTGAGATAGATTAAGCTGGACTCGGCCTTAGATACACAAGCCCAGGCTAGGCTTGGTGGGTTCGAAGTGGTCTATGGTCGCCTCGTTACTCTATATACAAACCTCAGATAAATGCACAAAGTCTCCATGAACTCTCTATCCTACGCTAATAGCCATATAACTTCCACCCAACTTATAACGTATCTATAGGCACTAGAATACATCATTCAACTCTCAATTGATATATATTCTCAAAACATGACCAGTGCTGAGGGCCAGTTGCTTGTCGCATTTATGCCACTTTCTACCCAATGCCACACAATAACTCCTCCATAAATTGCCGTTAGGCATCCCTGATGCATTCCCACTACATGTCAATGAATCTCTGCATCTTCATGATGCTTATATATTTTGCTGGATATGATCCCGTTGATTTTACATCCGGCTGACCCGCCAAGAAGAGTCCGACAGGGATTGCGTGGGGGCTGATGCACATCCCGGTGATGATGCATTACCCAGTGATGGATGGTATGCGCCAGTGGCAGAAACACCTAATAAGCCTGTCAAGATAGACGGAGCCATTGTCACAGATCCAATCAAGCGGCATAGAAGAACGGCGGCAGCATGGACTGAATTGGTGGGCGCACGAGGCCCATCTGGAAGATCAGCCAGAAGCAAGGTATTTGCAGTAGGAGCGGACCCAGACCACCCAACTGACCAACAAGCCAGCAATGGCCCACAAGCAGCAGGATGGGCTAAGGCACGAGCCAGAGAACGAGATCAGTGCATGAAGTATAAAGTATTCACTAAGATCCGGAAGGAACACATACCTGAAGGAACCCGCATTGTGGACGCCAAATGGGTATGCCTAGTTAAGAGAAGATCTGATGGCACCATCGAGAAGCACAAGGCACGGAACGTTGGAAGAGGGTTCACACAAGAAGATGGCATCAACTATGACGAGACCTATGCCCAGATGATGCGCCCTGAAACCTTCAAGATCCTGTTAGTAATTGCATTTCACCGGGACTGGGCAATAAGGCAATGGGACGTTGTGGTGGCCTACCTCCAAGCACTCCTGAAACACGATGTCTACGTTACGGACATCAACGAAGACGGCGAGGTTGAATACTGGAAGTTCGACAAGGCCCTCCACGGACTAAAGCAAGCATGTCATGAATGGTTTAAAACCCTCTGCGATATTATGAGCACCCAGGTCGAATACGGAATGGTCCCAACAAATAGCACTCAGTCATTGTCGGGACCCATGTTGATGACCTCATCGGAATTACACCAAGGGAAAAGGACCTAGACGATGCGGAACGAGCTGTCGAGGAAAGCGATGAGTTAGACAAGAGGGGCAAGTCGTCAAAGATGCTGGGAATGGAACTTCATTGGAAGAAGGAAGCAGTGATACTAACCCAAACCGCATTAATAGAATTGATGGTGAAGCAGTTCCTCGCGCGGAGTCCAAGGACGGGAAACAGCACCTGCCACCTGGCAATCATGGAAGACGATGCTCGCTACCTGCAGGCTCGAGGTCCTACTCAAAGGAAGAAGAAGCAGAACCAGCAAGCGCAAACCCGAGGTACCAGGGGGTAGTGGGAGGGCTGCTGTTCATAGCTCGGATGACTCGGCCGGAAATCTCGGTTCATGTGAACCTATTGGGAAGAAGGACAAAGGACCACACAACTCAACACTGGAAAACAGCTCTGCAAGTCTTGCAGTATTTGCACTCGACCAGAACCGATGGGCTACGCTTAAGAAAGCCAGAAGGGACCGAGTTGGCAAGCCATATTTACGCAGATGCGTCGTACGGGGGCGAAGGAGCCCGGTCCCAGACCGGAGTAATGATAACTCTAGGGAACCAGCTGGTAGGATGGTACAGCCGCAGGCAGGACGTGGTAGCCCTCTCGATACCAGAAGCCGGGTACATAGCGGGCTGCGAGGGGGCAAAGGATGCGTCATGGCCGGTACAGTTCCTAGAGGAACTCGGGATAGTCAGCCAACCGAACTTACACACAGACAGCGAGGGTGCTTACAACCTGAGCAAACAGCCGAAGGTTGCACGAAGGAGCCGGCACATCGAGAACAGGTTCCACTACCTCCGACAACAGGTACGAGCCGAGAAACTCACTATCCGTACGATACCAGGGAAGAACAACCCAGTCGATACCCTGACGAAGTTACTGCCGATGTCGAGTGTGAATGGATGGAAGTGATTGTGGATGAGTACTGGCCCAGCAATATAAGCACGGATGGCACTTTGACATAACGAGCGCTTGGTCGGATCTCAACAACTAGAGCAGCTACAGACAAGCGGAAGGCACCACGAGAGAGCCCTCGCCGCCCACAACACGATTATCTCCTCAGATCTCGGGGGAACAACTATCGCGACCCCTTCCCCCTCCTCTGAAGCTTTTCTTCTCTTCTTCTCCGCTCCCTTCTCCCTTTATTCCCACGAAAATCCCCTCTACGAGCATTGGTCCACGAGTTCACCCACACCTCAAGGCAGCGACAAGAGAGAGCGAATAACGGATTTTGTAATTCCCACACTGACCCTCAGCCAACGGGATCACGAAGCAACGCCCACACGGTATCGCCCACCAATCACATGCCTCCTCGTCGCGGTCAGCCAAGCGGGCGACGCCCACCCCCACCCGAGCCAGAGTGCACCATATGCGAGGGTCCACACACGGCACGGAGTTGCCCATACACAAACGGCACACTGAAGTGCATCACGTGCAATGGCAAACACCCGTCGAAAAAATGCCTTGCACCCCCACGAGGGAGGAGGGGGAAGGCGGTTTCTGTCCTCGGAGCGGAGGACGATTATGAGTACGGGTTCGGGTTAGATGTGGATGAGGCGGAGAGGAAGCTGAAGACGTCGGCAATAGAATATTTGCACAGGGAGCTGGGGACCGATCCAGACAAGATCGCAGTTTACTACCTACAGCGCTTCGCACACGCCATCGGGCTTGAAGACCACTGCCCATTCCTGGTGATGACTCCCGGGGTTCTCCGGGATGCCAGCAGCCAGACCACACCACCACCACCACCACCACCACCACCTCCACCGACCACCAGCTCTGCGACCCAGACCAATCCACAACACAAAGCCATGGTCAACAGCGTCACAACGCAGACTCAGGATGCACCCGCAACCCCAGCCCGCACCTACGCGGAAGTGGCAATCCAGGTATCGGGTCAGAGTAACGGGAACGGAGGGAGACCAGCGGGGAAAGCGCCACCACGGAAGAGACCGCAACGTCAGACACCACCAGAGACCCACAAAACGGCGGGGCGAGCACCGCCACCCACACAAACAAAGACACAAACGGTGGTCATGCATGCAGCTCCACAACGATATAAGCCGGGGATGATGCGGCGATGGTTGGAGGAGGACAATGAGACGGTGGAGATCACGGGGATCAGGTGGTTGTTGAAGGAACATGCACCGGAGAAGACGGCATCCTCGCTGGTCATCTACATGAGAGCTGTGGAGGAGGTGGGGAGTCTGAGGATGGGAAGGAGGCTCTTCCGCACAACGAAATACGAGTGGAATCGCAGCAGCAAGGGCAAGAGCGCACTGAAGGGGGTGTGGGTGAGGGGTTGGACGATTCGACACTGACAGGTGACACCGGCGGCGGATGGG
>Ga0307511_10006499_pt1 | contig 11771 bp, 12 predicted proteins | sample 13_EM_MG_FD_200266 | JGI IMG/M metagenome (GOLD analysis project Ga0307511, IMG submission 200266) | Populus trichocarpa ectomycorrhiza microbial communities from riparian zone in the Pacific Northwest, United States - 13_EM | ecosystem: Host-associated > Plants > Roots > Unclassified | place...
ACGGGATCTGTCATAGGATCAGTATCTGATGTACCCCTTCAATCTGGACCCATTCGCCTTCGAGGACGCGTTTCTCTTCCAGAACGTCGTTGAGCCGACCCTACCCTCTCTACCTCCCCATTCGACCACTGGCGGCTCTGTGCACACTTTCCCCTGCGACACGCTGATGCACGCACCATCCACACAGGCAGCGAAACAAAATGCCCTTCCCTCCCTCCAAAACGCCCCTGGAGCCCCAAGTATTCGACCCCAGGCTACCGCAATGCCACCTGCCGACGGTGTGAGAAACCGCATTAGTACTGGGGTAAAACCTTCATCGACATCCGTCGCAGTTCCCGCCACACCACCGGTGCGTTTTACACGATACCTACTCCCAAAAATCCTCTCATTCCAGAACTACATAGTCGGTCCCATCTTTACCCTCCACTACAACTTTCCCGATCGACTGGATCAAGATACCACAGAAGATATATGATCACGGAAGGAAACAGCGGAATTTCAAACCGTCGGAGCCTATTTATTTCAGTACGAACGGTCGTCTAGGCATAAACCTCGGAGATGCACTACGCAAGAGATTCACCGATCTCGATGGCCGTGACGACCAGATGCTACCGGTTCCCGCACGAGCCGTTTCATGTCGATTGTTGGTAAGCCCCTCGTCATAGCTTTCCGTCACAGTGGCAGAGCTCAATCCACTCCGAGTTCCCTGGCTACCCGGATTACGGCCAATCGTGCCAGGTAAAATCGCCCCACCAATCATCCTGTCACACGTTAATCACAAAACGAAAGGTCCATGCATTGAACTGGACTAGGAATCCTCTGGGAATACCGCGCAGCAAACTCGCCCATGAGGTTGCCAAGAAGCTCGAACAATACCTCAACCGAATGGCTGTACGTCGGCACCCCACTGAGATTTACCTCACAGCTGCTCACAAGTGCACCATAGAGGATTACTCCGGACGAATCTATCGAAGATCGGTGGAGGATCGGTACGGGTTTTATGCACATCGACAATATGTTCCTTGTCAGTCTCGTTTCCGTCTCCAAGTCATCCTTCCAACCGGAGATCTGGGTGGCAGATCCATCGGCCCCACATGCCCATGCAGGCCAGAGATGAACGAAGTACCGTACTCGTCCCGCCGCACGCTGCCCTTACATGTCAGGAACAAGTGCCACCTGTATTTATTTCACCATGCCTTTCTGTCCCCCACATCACTCGTGCATCTAGAACTGAATACACTCTGAATTCTATGAACATTGGAATCCTACAAACCCCGTGCATATTGAACGGTGTACACGCAGTCTGGAACTCCCTCGCCGACCCCACACCGCGGACGTGCGTTTTGTGGCTTCGTGTTGGAAAGAAAATCAACTGATGCACTAAATGTCACAGCTTGCAACGTGCAGGGTGACCGACAACATGCCCAGTGGATAACACAGTAGAGATCGGACCTGCGACACACCGGACCCAATTGGTAGGATTTTAGACAAGACTCGGAAGGGCTTTCCCGCCAAGGGCGCCACGATCGACCCAGGAGGGCATAGGTTGTACGTCACCCGTCATTTCGGAGTCCATACAATCCATTCCACCTGTACTCGTCTCCAACGTCTAGAGCCGCAACACGGGCGTTCATGCTCTTGGGAAAGTTTCCTAGTCTCGCGATTCAAAACTACATCCGGCCCTGCTGTCTCTGTGACCTGGTGTCTTATCCGTGTAGTCCTTTAAAAAAACATTAACCGAATGTTTGAAGCCATATCGAGAGGGTGTGTGGCATAATCCTGTGCTTTGATATCCGAGCTAACAGCACCCGTGCTCCCACCCCGGTCCGCAGCCGGATGGTCCTATTCTGATCACCTATTCAGATTATGCCGCCCACTAGTTACCTCTCCTTCACACCACCCACAACGTCCCATCCTCACTCACCACTACCCGTGTCCTCCAAACGGTCATGTTGGGAGATATACAACAGGTAGGCCCCAGTAGTGTTCCATCCAAACATGCGGTTGACCTGTCTTAGGCAAATGTCTCAACTGAATCGTGGGGATGCCTTGTGGTTTGTCGCCCGGCGATCTTTTGTGTATCCTACCTGAATTCATGCGATCGCTAGGGAGCCGGCCCCGCTCTCTAACTTCAAATGTATTCAACTAGGAGATGTGGGCTATATTCTCAGAGGCTGTTTCCACCCGTTGTTTTCTGCTGGTTGCCCGTTAGGCACGAGGGAGTTGGGGGTTGATGTCCCTCACAAATTCGAGCAGCTGGACGTTGGGATAACTTACGTTACTCAACCTCGGTCGCCTGGCCATCTGTCCACGAGCACCGTCCGAGAAATTCCAACTCGCCCTAGAGCATCGATGTTTCCGTATGTCCGTTCTATTACACCTATTCCATCAAGACCTTCACATATGTGGTCCAGCATGTTGGAACCCGGTTCCAGCATCTCGTTTCAACTCACAGGAGATCAAGGCGCCGCCCTTCTGACTAAACATCCGACCTACAGGGAAGACGCTGAGCTGGGGCGGGCCTTTGAAGTATATACGAAAGAGCATTACGACTCATGGGTGGCGTTCGCTCGCAAGCGCGGCCACCCTGATGGCATCAAGCCAGTCCTTGTCACTGGAGTCGACATGACCAGGGATTTCGCAATGATGTCTTATTCGAACGACGGCGACGACTTGATGGCCGAGTTTAAAACTTCGAGTCCTGAGGCTCCCTCCCCCTGGGGGGTATGGCGCACACCAGGAGTGGTTCATACGAACTGTGGGCCCCAATCGTGTCACCGTCCCGCTTTTGCACAAACCGTAGATGCAACGTCCTCCGGCAGCGGTCATACGGAAACCATTTCGGGGGAGTACAATCAATGCGTCTTCATCCGGTACTATACCGTACGCAAGAGGCTAGGGATCCCTAGGGTGATCAAGGCTGCTGCAGGTCCACACGATCTTGGTCCAGGGAACCGTGACGACGAAGAGTTCGAGATGGAACGTAGCTCGGACGAGGGTTCGAACGTCATGCCGAGTCCGTTCGACGACGAGGGGGGCGGCAACAGGAGTTCGGTCACAAGCACTGACTCTGAATCCGACATTGTCGTTCACAACACCACCCCCGTGCGCCCTCTGCCACACTCTCCCGCCCTATTCGCCCATTCTGATTGACCACTATAGGACGAAAGGGACGATTTCGATACATTCGCGGATTATGTTTTCCAGGCAAGTCGGGGACGAGGATGTCAGGGGTTTCATGGGATCTCTAACCCTCCTCCTGCGCTAGAACTCCGATGCTGATTCTGTGCTCATCCATCATCAAGATATCACACTGCTGCGTGAGGTGAGGCGCAGAGCTGCAAGGCATACCAGCCACTCACTTTTTTCCACGCAGCCGGGAGGAAATGTGGACTTGACTACCCAACTACTCCAGAAACGACCACCAATCATAGTGGATAGTGACGGAGGTGTGTTTTCACTGTCAGCAGGGCACCCAGGAACTCACTTTGATTAGTGGGAACGATCGAGTGCAAGGTAGACCAACCCCCACAGTCTAGTACCAGTGGTTCGCTTGGCATTTCCCCTCCCTCTCCCTGCCCTAAGGAAGCAACGAGTGATGAGGAGCGTGATGCACGGGTTGAAGGGAACCGATCCGCCAAAGTTTCCCCGGTGGCCACAGTCGTGGACCCCAACTTGACGTTAACTTCCTCCACCCATATAAACCACCTCCGCCGAAGGTTGCAAGCGATACCCTATTAACCTCAGGATGACGATAACAATCCCCTTCGTGGAAACGTGGAACATTTCGTCCCAGCTATCTGGATACCAGACAGTAAAACGGACAATTGTATGCGTTGTGGGCGACCATTCGGATGGCGGCGTCGGCGTCACCATTGTAGGTTGTGCGGGCGATGCGTGTGTGGGAGTTGTTCCGGAAAGGTATGGTCAAATCCTCGGTTGACTCATCGTACTGATTTGTTTCCTGGCTAGACCTTTTACATCACAGAAAGCATGGAGAACGGAGACCACAAAGCCGCTCGGGCTTGTGAACAGTGCTACGAAACCGTGTTCCCTATCATGAATGATACCCCCTCCATCTCGGGTTCAACGATCAGGATGAGCGATGGTATTACGGGTCCGCTGTCGTCGTTCCAAGAATGGAGATCGGTTCCGGTTCCGGACGCAGGGGAGGATGCTTCCTCCACGTCATCTACTCTCCTAGCTGTCGACCTCGGACCACAATGTAAACCTTTCTACACGGATGGAAAATCGTCTCTTGACGGTCCGGGACTTGGCCGTGGCGCATCACCTCGCGTTCGAATAAAATCACCTCCCCGGTCCGGGGCCTACCATCAGATCCTGGAACGCTTCAACGAAGGCATCCAACCCGGGTCTGGATCCACTCCCGGCCAAAGGAGTAATCCCGAGCTGTCCAGTGCGGAAATCAGCGGCAGATTTAGTGCGTTGACTGTAGCTAGGGCAAGTGACTACCCCCCGACCTCGATTTCCACAGCCGGGGAACCCTCCCTCGAGATTGCAGGGCCCACCGAGGGGGTGTCCGAGTCGCCAACGAGCCCCGGATCCAGTCCCCCGCCGATGGTCAGGCGGGGCGTATCTGATTCACCGAAGCGGCAGGAGAACACGGTAAAGAAGAAGAGGTTCTCGATGGTACCACTGTGACCGCCAAGACGAACGTGGACCGGCAAGTCTAGGATGTTCTCACCCTTGGAGTGAGAGGAAGTACGAGCCAACCGAACCCCACAGAGGACAATTTTGGCACGAGAATAGAGGGAGAGGAGGGAGGGGGCGGGTTCAAAAACGGCGCAGCCGTCGACAAGTTGAGCGAGCTGCCCGCGAGGAATTCAGGTAGGAAGTGAGCGTCCTCCCCCATACCATACGCGAACTCTCTGAGCGTGCCCGGAAATATTTCTATTCATTCGTGGACACATAAACCCCTCTGGCATTGTTATTTCACCTCACTGCATTATTCCATACACACGCCCGATACCGAATTGTTTGCATCTGTTGCACGTATGACGTTACTAAACTCAATCTGTGTGATCGACCGATGCGCATTTAGCCAGCCCACCCTACCGACTGAACAGGGACCCCAGGCCAAAAGACAGCAGTCAGTGTAAGGAGCCTCATCTCAGGGGTATGTTAGCCAGTTGCACTACCCGCGAGGCTAAGGTTCCGGGAACGGTGGGGTCTGCGGGATGTTTCTAGGAACGCGTGCATTACACGAACGATGGGGCATTACAGAGAGACGTAGTAGGTCTGCCTCGCCACGTTTTCGCTTGTCTTAGGACGGAGAGCAGAACGAGACTTTTGAACGTGGTGTTGATCTAAATGATAATTGTCACGGCCATTGACGGTCATGGCCAGTATGGCACAGAGCGACCGACAACATCCTGCCGGGGACGATAGCACGACCCGAAAACGACACGATAAGTGTCCGTCACGTTTCTGATGAAAACCCCTAACCGGTAGAATTTCAGGCGAACTCAAAGTCAGTGCATATAAGCTGTTGAAGGAATCAGTTACTGCGTCCGCATCCCCACTACCGGGAGGACTCACATTGTTATTGGCGAGACTTGTGCAAGGAGGGCGCACAAGAAATTTGGAGGAACGCGGTCTTGTCACGTCGGAGTCCTTGTATGAGTATTTGGAGACGGTCGGCGGGAAGATACGTCTAGAACGGTCAGATTCCTTTATTGTTCGTGAAACGGCAGACTCACTCCATGTGTAAATTGTGGTAGAAACCCGACTGCGATATGTCAAAGGGCGAGTCACGGAAAAACAGGAGCGAGGATGAGGCGGATTAAAGAATACCCAAGTCTGATAGGAAGCCGGAAAATATCTATTCTGCGAAGGGGTCGGAAAGAGTTCCGTGTTGAAGCGAATCGACTCACGAGGATGAAGACCGGGAAGACTGGTCTGGTCAGTGCGGTCGGATAAGTGAGGCAGCAGACAGACTCACTCCACGTCTTTCACCCGTCCGGGCGTACTTGACCTATACGACACTGAGCAGATTGTGTAGGCGCAGGGTGGGCGGTACCTCATCGGGGATCAAGAAATAATCGTGGAGGTAGAGAACTTGGGTTGCCATCGTATTAGTAATGTGCGAGGTATCGCCAGAAAATGGTTCGACCCGACCACGGATCCTAGTATTCTGATTGCCATCCTGCGAAAGGTGGCAGTTAAACTTGGGTCCCTCAGATCATGGATGACCCAACTATTATCCTTGCACCGCCACCGCCGCCCTGCAAGTGCCACACCCGTCAAAGTCGGTGAGGATGGCAACACGCACGCGCAATGCCAAGGTGTCACTCCTGGACGACGGAATCCGTGTTATGAAGAGGGACGTAGTTGGAGCCTCCTCCGCAAAGCAAATCTTCAGAACCGTCAGCGCTACCCTCGCTCTGGTTCGGGTCAGTACCGCATTCTGCTCCCACCCATAGACTTTCATCGATAACTCAATCAGGACGAGTTGATTGACGACAAGGATTCCATACAACTGTCTGAATATGGTTTCAACGTATGCAAAGTGTTGAAGACTGTCCTCCAGGGGAGGAATGCGGATAACCTCAACGAATCTGTGAGGGTGGCACTTGGGGATTTTGAAAGGTGTGCCAATTAGTCTTGTTCTGTCTGCTTCCTCACCAACCAACTTCAGGGTCACAGAAGAAATCGAGCGAACTCTGAGGAGGGGGGCGAGCATGACACGCACAAAACGTAACAAAGGCAGGGTTGGGGGGCGCAAACCCACGGTCCGAAGGACACCCGATAATCTCAACGTACCGAGTACACCATTCGATGAAACCACCCTTGGGAAATCTCACAACGCTGCCGCGACCTCTGTATCCGAGAGTGGTGCGCCTTTAGCCTCACCTTCGCCAATCTCGTACGGAGTGCTGATCGGTCCTAATTTCTCAACTTCAATATTCCAGCCCACAGACGTGCATTCGCGTTACACGAACTTCCTTCCCTGATTGAAGTGATCTTCTCGAGTCAGGATGAGGGTAATACGATCCGCCGCCTCCTTGGGGACGACGCGCAGGCCTTTATCGATGCGTTGGATCAGGCACGGTTTATTTCCACTCGTCATCGTAAATACACGTTAATTGAAAACTGTCACTGATACCCTCTGTCGACCAGGCACTGGATATACCCGAGCTTTCGCCACAGGCGCGCGAGAACTGTCTCAAATCGCTGCACAAAACGTGTGGTCGCCGTGCGCTCCTTCCGACATCCTTGAAGGTCCCAATTTCGCTCGAGCAAACCGGCAACGCACTATTCAGGGGAGGGTTTGCGGACGTGTGGAAAGGGAAATACTGCGATCTGGACGTCGCCGTAAAGGTCATAAGGATATACTCAGATAGTGACCTACAGAGGGTAATTGGGGTGAGTTACTCGTTGTGCTACGTTTCCGCATTCCTGCACACTAACACCACCCTGTGTAGAAATTCTGCAAGGAGGTTGTCGCGTGGAAAACCCTCCGGCATCCAAATGTCCTACCTCTGATAGGAGTGACGATGTCGGAGTCTCGGTTCGCAATGATATCAGACTGGATGGCGAATGGAAACATCAATAGATTTGTGGAAACGCACCCTGATGCAAACCGGCTGGAATTGGTAGGCCATTCGTTCGTCTTCACTTCAAGTGTATTGATATTCGGATGGCTTGCCTAGCTGAGAGATGTCACTACTGGCCTGATCTACATCCATAGCCGAGGAATGATCCACGGCGATCTTAAAGGGGTACGTTTGCTAATGCTAAATTCACTTCCATCTTACCGAGCTTACCTTCCGAGGCCAACATACTGATCGACCAAGCCGGCCATGCATGCCTAGTAGACTTCGGCCTGCTGACGATCATCTCGGACCCCAAATACCTTTTGTCCTCAAGTTCGTACACGCAGGGTGGCACAGTTCGGTGGATGAGCCCGGAACGTATCGCCCCAGAGCGATTCGGGTTCAAGAACAGCCGCCCGACAATATCATCAGACTGTTATGCCCTTGGAATGGTCATATACGAAACCATCAGCGGGAACTTCCCCTTCCACAAAGACACGGACCTAACCGTTTCCATGAAGGTAGTGGAAGGCAAACGCCCTCCTCGAGGGGTGAAGTTCACAGATGATCTGTGGGGGACGCTGGAAAAGTGTTGGACGCCTAAACCTGACAACCGTCCTGGGGTCGAAGAGGTTCTTCGATGTTTGGAAATTGCCCCAGATTTGTCGGAGCCGCCTTCTTTTGGAACGGATGAAGGAACGGATGAGGAAAGTGACGATAGGGAATCACTATCGGGTTCCTCCGATGGTGACTCTGGTGATTTTCCTACTACCGACAATCGCGTGCAGCCCCCGCCAGCCGATTCTCTCCAAGACGCCTCCACTTCACCGTCAACGGGAACCGTGCGACGCGGCCCTGTTTCAGTGGAGCGAACGCCAACGAGCCGCTCCGCACACACGGTCTCCCCATACTCACATCATCCCCTAGCGTCGGTTACCCCCCCGGACCACCCTCCGCCCAAGAAGGGAAAACGTGCCAATGCGGAACAATTGCGAGCCCTGAACAAGGTGTACGCTCGTACTGCTTTCCCCTCCACCGAGGAACGGCAAGACCTTGCGTTGAGGTTGGGTTTGACCCCCAGGAACGTGCAGATATGGTACGCCTCGTATCTTTTACATCATCGACCACATCTCATATTTCCTTTAGGTTCCAAAACAAACGACAGGTGATGCGCAACAAACACCGCCAGTCACGGTAGATCATCCCGTTCAAAATCGAGTATGACCATTTCTCTCACATTTCTCTCGCACCCCCTCTCCCGTAAAAAAAACCTTCTCGATGTCAAACATTTCCTTCTTGGTAGCATTCATCCCGGTTGTAATCCTGCTCGCCATGACTACTATGACATGTTCATTGTTGTACTATTTAAATCCTGTACCTCGTCGATCAATGGCATGCGCAGTTATGGAGTCCTGTCTGCAATACCACCATCCGTCGTCCTTTCCGTCACTCGTCTGTCCTTTAGCATCGCCGGCCCCTACACGCCGCCATCCACCGGTTTATTCTGCCGCTTTGCGTATTTTTTCAACCTATTTATTGCTGTACGTACAGTAACGCCAGCGTGCATACTTGTCGGGCCAGATCTCCCGTCTTTACCGGTAAAACAAAGATACCGTGTCCCGGACGCTCTTTCCCCTCGTTTCCTCTCGCAATCACCGACCGCCTCCCTATCATATCCTAAACGCGGTCCGAAAATTGCTCCACCCGCTCAACAAGTCTTGATCCTTTTTTTCTATCGATTAGATCTCGACCCCGACCCTGCATTGAACCGGCTCGCGCTCTGTTCTATCCCATTCAATCCTTCACTATGTACTTACATCACGCAGTCTTCAAGGATACCTACTGGGGTAAACCTCCGCCAGTGGTGGCTTTCGGCGGCGGTACAATTCTCTAATTTTACGTGTCGGCGAAAACCATTTACTTTCAAGTGGAATGACTGACCCTGAGTGGTGGAGATCGATTATGTGAGCTTGAACGTTATGAGGATTCAAGGCCGCAGCTTTCAGAGAAACCCGGAGGCCCAGTCATCTGTAGAAACTAAGTCACCCCATCGAATCACCGAGACATCGGAGGTCGAGTAAGCTGGGCGCACAGATGAGACGAGACTCGGAATGATCGAAAACCTTCGCCAGCTCCTTGATGGAGCTCACCGGGACCTGTGTGGGCTGGAAATCCACCGTCAATTCAGAGGAGTGGAGGGGGATGGGAGGGCATCGTCGCTCGGCAGGCTCACAGGAGGGGGGACAACTTCTGCCCTAGGCGCCGAACTGCATTTTCGTCCCCATGCCTCTTTGAACTAAATTTTCCCCATTTCATGCCCAGTGTTTCTGTCGGGCGAATTAGTGCATGCATAACACTGGAGTTGTGCCCGCTGCGCGCTATGCTCCCTCGGTGACTCTCCAGTTCGTCTTCGTCGAACGGAAATCGCGACACACTTAGAATTCCAGAGCCCATGATCTTGTAGCTCGTGGAGCAGTTATGAGAACTCGAGCTTTGCACGTCCAATGGCCTTGTAGAACCCTGTGCCTATTCGGTCCTTGTGTGGCTAGATGATACAAGGTGTGTTTTTACGGAACGTAAATGGGTATAGTAAATTCAACGCGAATAACCGAATACGAAGCCAGCCGCACCAGGTCCCCGATCCATTTCACGAGACGCGTCCCTCAACTAAATCCGAACCCAACTCGACAACAGTTCTCACGCAGTCCCCTCGTCGTTTCTTCCCCTGTCCCGCTCAGTACTGAGATCAGAGAGTGCCACCTCTTCAGACGTTGTGCCACCACAACCTTCGGGAGGATCCCAAAATTCGATCCGCGTGGTATGCGTTCTTGATAGCGCGTCGGACGTCCAACCATTTCCCGTGGATCTCGAGGCCTTCTTGAGCGACAGCATCAACCTTGATATCATGAGCGGTAAGAGCCTGCTCCAAGAGATCATGAACAAGAGTGGGGGGTAGGAAATGAAAACGTGATCGTACACGAGGTTCCCGCTGCGGATTGTTCAAGGGCGTTTCAGGTCGTGTTAGTCTAAGAATATACGGATGATCAACTCACAGAGCAGGGAGAAGCTGAAGCGAAGGCTGACCAAACTGGTTATCCACCATTCAGATCGCCGCGAGGGTGGTAGAGCTTACCCTCACAACCAACAGCATGACAAGAGACAGCAGATGAGAAGTGAATCTGACTAAAAAATACACGGTGGAGTCTTCCAGGATCATTCGCAAGATAGTGGGCCGACCGTCGTGTAGTGACAACCCATTTTTGTAGCTGACAAAAACGATAACGGAAAAAATCATGGCATCTAAAAATGTTGGGTGGGTTTTCTCAGGGGACTGGGGCAATGGCTTACCGAAGAACAGGGACAGGGACATGTACACCAGTTCGAATCGGGGGGACCTAGTGAATATGCACAGGTTATAGGCCTGGAGAGGTATCGGCGGCATTTCCTGGGCTGAGCCGAGGATCAACACCGGGAGCAATCACAGAATTCATCACGTACCTGGTTTCTGGGCGGTGATTCCAACCATGTACATCCCCATGATAAACTGCGTCAGGGTAATCGCGGAAAAGAAAGCAACGACCCGCTTCCTCCTGAATGTCAGCGCATACAAGCTGTTGAAGGAATGAGTCACTGTGTCCGCATCCCCACTACCGAGAGGACTTACCGTATTATTAGTGAGACTTGCGCGAGAAGGGTACACAAGAAGAACGACAGGATTTGGAGGAACGCGGTTTTGTCGCACCTGTGTCCTTGTGTGAGCATTCAGAGACGGTGGCGGGAAGGGGCCCATACGTCTAGGACGGTCAGATTCGTTTACTATTCCTGAAACGGCAAACTCACTCGATACGTAAATTGTGGTAGAAACCCGACTGCGAAGTGTCAAGGGGTGAGCCGCGGGAAAACAGGAGCAAGGAAGAGGCAAACCAAAGAATACCCAAGTCTAATAGAGAGCCGGAGAATATCTATTCTGCGAAGGGGTCGGAAGGAGTTTGGAACTGAAGCGAATCGACTCACGAGGATGAAGACCAAGAAGACTGGTCCGGTCAGTGCGGTCGGATAAGTGAGGTGTCATATAGACTCACTCCACGTCTTTTTCCCCGTCCAGGCGTATTTGACCTATACGATAGGTGAGCGGATTGTGAGGTGAGCGAGGGGTGGGTAGTACCTCATCGGGGAGCGTCAAGAAATAATCGTAGTAATAGAGGGCTTGCGTTG
>Ga0307511_10006500_pt1 | contig 11771 bp, 11 predicted proteins | sample 13_EM_MG_FD_200266 | JGI IMG/M metagenome (GOLD analysis project Ga0307511, IMG submission 200266) | Populus trichocarpa ectomycorrhiza microbial communities from riparian zone in the Pacific Northwest, United States - 13_EM | ecosystem: Host-associated > Plants > Roots > Unclassified | place...
CCCCCGCCTCCGCTCTCACCCCCCCAGGCGACACCTCCTCTCGCTCCATCAAAGCCGGTTCTGGCTGGCCCTGTCCCAACACCGACGCCAACACCTGCCCCGGCTCTGCCCAAGGACACCGTCCCCGTCCAGTTCATGCTCGATTTCGTCGGCAACGGCATTGAAAATCTTCCGGCCAACCAGCCGCCCGATCTCGAACTGACCTGCGTTCCTCCGGAGACTTATCTTCGCGAAAAGAAGGTGGAAAAGAACACCTACGATAATTCCTGGCGCGTCACCTTCACCCTCATTCCGGCCAAGCGCAACGTCCCCATCGACATTCTCTGCCACCTGACCCATCGGGGAAAGCCTCTCACCGAAACCTGCACCTACACATGGCATCAATAAACCCGCCACCGGCCCCATTCGAAAATCAAGCCGCCTGGAACGAGGCCTACGAACGCCTGGTCCATTTTCTGAACACCTTCGCCCTGGGGGACAGCGCCCAGGTTTCACGACTGGCCCTGCACCTTCTCGACCAGGCGCGGCAACTTCACCGCAACGACACCTCCCGCAATCCCACCGTGCTGATCATGGAACAGGCGCAAAAACTTGTCTCCAGCTGGCTGGCCACCAATCTGGTCGAAGCCGACCGCTCCCCGTCGGAAATTCTGGCCCGCGGCTACGTCGCCCTGCTGCTCAGCCGGATGTTCCTCGTTGCTCCCGCCTCCTTTCTCGCTTCGCCGCTGCCGGAAGATTTGCGGCAGTCCCTGCGCCAGACCTTGTTGATCACCGGCCCCAATCTCAATATTTCCAGCATGACCCCGCGTCACTTCGACTATGGACCGATGCTCGGGTTGGCGCGCCAGACCTGGCACCGCTTCGATTTAAAATCGACTCTCCTGGCTCTTCTCTTTTGGGCCGGTGTTTACGGCGTGTTGTATGCTTGCTTCTCCAATTTCCTATGAGCGCTCCCTTCTCTGAAAGCATGGCCGGGGCCCGCCGGACCGTTTTTGTCGGCGCCTCGATTTTCCTCACGGCCAGCGGCTTCGCCCTCATGGTCAACAGCTACACCGGACAGAAAATGTTCGGATGGGATTACGTCGTCCTCACCCTGTTCCCCCTTCTCTTCAGCCAGATTGCCCTCGGCTTCATCCTCGCCCTCTTCGGCTTTTTCGACTGGCTGCGGGGAGGCGATCCCTTCCATCTCATGCGCCAATCCTGGCGGGAGCGGGAAAACTCCATTCCTCTCGCGGCCACCGCCATCGTGGTTCCGGTCTTTAATGAAGAAGTAGCCCGGGTCAGCCAGGCCATCGCCAACATGTGGCGGAGTCTCGAAAAGACCGGGGAAATTGACCACTTCGATTTCTACGTCTGCAGCGACTCCAACAACGCAGACCACTGGATCGAGGAAGAATGCGCCTGGATGTCCCTCTGCCAAAAACTCAACGCCTTCGGCAAGATTTTCTACCGCAAACGCCGTCACGCCATCAACGGCAAGAGCGGCAACGTGGCCGATTTTTGCCGACGCTGGGGCAAGCGCTACCGTTACATGATCGTCCTCGACGCCGACAGCGTGATGAGTGGAACCACACTGGTCCGGTTGGTGCGCGCGATGGAGGCCAATCCCTCTGTCGGCATTTTGCAGACCCAGCCCCTGATGGTTCTCGGGAATTCTCTCTTCCGTCGCGTCCTCCAATTTTCCAGCCACGTTTACGGCGGCATTTTTTCCCGGGGATGCAGCATGGCGCAAATGTCATCGGGCTCCTACTGGGGACATAACGCCATCATTCGAGTCGCCCCGTTCATTGAACATTGCGACTTGCCCATCCTGCCGGTGCCCAATCCCGGCAAACGTCATGTTCTCAGCCATGACACTGTGGAAGCCGCACTGATGCGCCGTGCGGGATACGAAGTCTGGATCGCCTACGACGAACCCGGCAGCTACGAAGAGGGGCCACCCAATTTGAGCGACATGCTGAAACGGGACCGCCGGTGGTGCGCCGGCAACCTCCAACATTTCTGGTTTCTCTTTGCCCGCCACATCGAGATGGGCAGCCGCCTGCAAATCTGGATCGGGCTTATGGCCTATCTCTGCTCGCCCCTCTGGCTCGCTTTTCTCATCGCCGGTTCTTTTGGTGCTTATGACCGGATTCGATTTTTAACCCTCTCGGCCGATCCGGAAGATTTGGGCGCCGCAACCTCTTCGCACGCCATGGCCTTGTTCATCATCACCCTGGTGCTGCTCTTCACTCCGCGTCTTCTCGGCCTCCTGACCGTCCTGCCCCAGGCCCGACAATACGGCGGCTTTTTCCGGCTCCTGATCAGCGTGATTCTGGAAAATGTCCTGTCGATCCTGCTGGCGCCGGTGCTGATGATTTTTCATACCTTGTTCGTGCTCCAGACCGTGCTTGGACTGCAAATCAAATGGACCACACAAAACCGGGCCGACACCGGACTCACGTTCACTCATTGTCTCGTCCTTTACGGATGGCTCAGCATTCTGGGCGTACTGGCCCAGGGACTCGCCTTTTTCTACCTGGATAAGGCATGCCTGTGGCTCCTGCCTATTTTTATCGGGTGGATCCTGGCCCCGCTCCTCGCTTGGGTAACCAGTTGGAGTCCTCTCGGCATGATGTTGAAATCGCGGGGCTTGTTCGTCACTCCGGAAGAATCCCAAACCCCGCAGGAACTCATGGGCCTCGAAGAAAACGACCTGCCCAGCTCCACCTCATCCCCGCTTTGGATTCAGGCCCTGCTTTGTCCCTACGTACAGGCCGTTCACCTTTCCATGGTGCGGCAACGTTCCTCCTCCAGCGACGACGCACCCTCCTCATCGCTGGCCGATCTTCGCGAACGCCTCATACGGGAAGGCCCGCAAGCGCTCAACCCCAGGGAAAAATTACGTTTGCTCTGGGATGCTGAAACCGTTTTCTGGCTCCATCAACAACTCTGGACCCTCCCCGCCCGGAAACTCCACCCGAGCTGGCTTCGGGGACAGGCCGATTGCGCCCAAAATCCTCTCCTCCTCAATTACCTCATCCCGCAAGAGCGTGGCTCCGCTTAAATCGTCTCCATCAATTACCTCTATGCATGGAAAAAACCTTCGGTGGCTTCGGAAAATACACACCTTTCTCGGCGTCTTTTTTTCACCCCTGCTGCTCCTCTTTATCATCACCGGTTGCTGGCAAACCTTTGTGTCCGATGACGACAGAAGCAAGGGTTACTTCAATGCCCTCATGAGCAAATTTTCTTCCATCCACACGGATGATTACTTTCCACACCACGGCGCAAACCAGCACGGGTCCGAAGGCTTTAAAATTCTCGTTGCCTCCATGGCCCTGGCCTTGGCCGTCTCCATTCTCCTCGGATTAGTCCTGGCCTTTCAAAGCATGAAAAAAGCGTGGTGGGTTGTTCTCACCCTGCTTCTCGGCATTTTAATCCCGGCCACCCTTCTCTACTTCGGTTAGAAGTCGTCTCATCTCCCTCGCTCCCAAGTTTCACTTGGGAGCGTTTCATGCACCCCGCGAAATTTTATTTCGCGCCAATTAGAGCATATTCGGTTGAGACAGACGCATGATCCGGCTTCATCCCCGATGAACAATCTGTCATCCTTCGCCTTGCCTTTAGTCCCGAGCCTGCCGAAGGATCAGGATGACGGGAAAGAGTGCGTCTATCTAAATCAAAAATGCTCTATTTCCGCCGGGACGCGTCTCATTTCGATTTATCTTTTGCGACAAGACTGGCAATCTCACCGCCGGTTCAATCATGCATCCGCTCGACCCTTTATATAAGAAGAACCGCGAATGGTCGGAGGAAATCCGCCGCCGCGATCCCGATTTTTTTCCCAAGCTTTCCCGCCAACAGGCACCCGCTTATCTCTGGATCGGCTGCTCCGACAGTCGCGTGCCGGCCAACGAAATCTGCGGACTCTTGCCGGGTGAAATTTTCGTTCACCGTAACGTGGCCAACATCGTCGCCCATAGTGACCTTAATTGTCTCTCCGTCATGCAGTACGCCGTCGACGTTCTGCAGGTCCAGCACATCCTTGTCGTCGGTCATTACGGCTGCGGCGGCGTCCGCGCGGCCCTGAGCGGACAAAAATTGGGTCTGATCGACAACTGGCTGCGCCACGTCCAGGACGTCCAACTCAAATACACCGACCATCTCACTTGCATTCGCGATGACTCCGCACGCATCGATCGACTATGCGAACTCAACGTCATCGATCAGGTCATCAATGCCGCGGAGACCACCATTGTGCAAAACGCCTGGGAACGCAACCAGCCGCTGGCCCTGCACGGTTGGGTCTACGGCCTCAACGACGGCCTGGTGCGCCACCTCGGCATCAGCATCTCCGGAATAAAGGAACTCGACGTCGCCCTAAAAACCGACTGGAAGAAGACCTCAGCTTCACTGTACTAAAAAGATCAAGCGAAAGCGCAGGGATCGAGAACCACCGATTTTCGGCCCGCAAGCTTCAGTCCTGACTTTGGCTTGGGCCGAAAAAATGGGCTTAAATCGCAACTGTTCAAAAGATATCGGGTTACTCTAATACGGCGATTTCACCAATCGCCATTTAACCTTTATCCTATGCGAATACCCTTGTTGCTTGCCGGCCTGCTCTCGCTCTCCGGCTTTATCACCGCCGTGGCACAGGAAACCCCCAATGTCCTATCCCCGCAGGAAAAACAGGAAGGCTGGCGCCTTTTATGGGACGGTCAAACGACCAAGGGATGGCGCAGTGCCCGTTCTGCGGATTTCCCCATCGGTGGTTGGCATATCAAAGACGGCGTCCTCACCGTCGAAGAAACTGGCGGCAAGGAATCGGCTGCTGGCGGAGACATCATCACCACGGAAAATTTTTCGAACTTCGATCTGAAAGTCGATTTCAAGATCACGCCGGGCGCGAACAGTGGCATCAAGATTTTTGTCGATCCGAACCTGAACAAAGGATCCGGCTCCGCCATTGGCCTTGAATACCAAATCCTCGACGACGTGCGCCACCCCGACGCCAAGCTGGGCCGTGATGGCGACCGCACCATGTCCTCGCTTTACGATCTTATCCCGGCGGCTTCAACCAAGCATCCCAATCCCATTGGCGAGTGGAACCATGCGGAAATCATTTCTCGCGGCAACCATGTCGAACACTGGCTCAACGGACAAAAGGTTCTGGAATACGAACGCGGATCGCCTGAATTCCGCAAGCTGGTCGCCATCAGCAAGTACAACAAATGGCCCCATTTTGGAGAACTCCCGGAAGGCCCGATTCTCCTCCAGGATCACGGAAATGAAGTCTCCTTTCAAAACATCAAAATCAAGGTTCTTCCTGCTCATTGAACGCCATGAATATCGTTCCCTCGCCTGATTCTCATTCCTCTTTTTCCCTGAATCGTCGCCACTTCCTCTGGCAAATCGGCGCAGCAGGAATCGGTCTTGCCAGCAGTAGCGGCATCGAAGGGATTCTCCGTGCCGCAACCGCTCCAGCTGTGGCCTCCAGCCTGAATCCTTCCTCCCGCGTTCGTTTCGCGGTGGTGGGTACAAACAGCCGGGGCCTTTCGCATGTCGATTCGATCGGCAAATTAAAAAACGCGGAGATCGCCTATATCTGCGACGTGAATGATCGCTCGATTGCCAAGGGCCTGAAAACCGCGGCCAAAGTACAGGCGACCGCCCCAGCCACGTCGAAGGATTTTCGCAAGGTTCTCGAAGACAAAACGGTTGATGCCATCACCATCGCCACGCCTGATCACTGGCATACGCCGATGACCATCCTCGCTTTGGCGGCGGGTAAGCACGTTTATGTCGAAAAGCCGTGCAGCCACAACCCGCACGAAGGTGAACTGCTCACGGCTGCGGTGAAGAAATCGGGACTCCATGTGCAAATGGGCAACCAACGCCGCTCCTTCCCCAACGTTCAGACCATTGTTAAGGAAATTCACGACGGCCTCATCGGCCGGGCTTACTTCGGTCGCGCCTGGTACACCAACAACCGCGCCTCGATTGGCCACGGCAAGCCGGTCGCTGTCCCGAATGAACTCGATTACGAACTCTGGCAGGGCCCGGCCCCGCGCAAACCCTACATGAGCAACTTGATTCACTACAACTGGCACTGGTTCTGGCATTGGGGCACGGGCGAGGCACTCAATAACGGAACGCACGAATACGACGTTTGCCGATGGGCCCTGGGCGTTGATTTCCCTATCCGCATCACCTCCAATGGCGGCCGCTACGCCTATGAAGATGACTGGGAAACTCCCGACACCCAGACCATCAACCTCGATTTTGATGACAAAAAATCGATCTCATGGGAGGGACGCAGCTGCAATAAATATCCCGTTGAAAACCTGGAACGCGGAGTCCTTGTCTATGGCACCAACGGCACCGCACTCATCAACGGCAACAGCTGCACGATCTACGACCTGAAAAAAAACGAAGTCAAAAGCCTGAAAGGAAATGAAGTGGTCGATCCGACCAATGTCCAAAGCAGCACCGGCGCCGGTCTCGACGCCTCCCACTTTGCCAACTTCATCGGCGCACTCCGCGATGGCACACCCCTCAGCTCGCCCATTGTCGAGGCGAACAAATCGGTGACTGCCCTGCAGCTCGGGAACATCGCCTGGCGCACCGGCCGCGAACTTCATTGCGACAGCGCCAGTGGTCGCATCCAGAACGATGACGAAGCCATGAAGCTCTGGCAACGCACGTATGAACCCGGTTGGGAACCCAAAGTTTAATCCCATCCCAAACAAGAAATGAACATGACCTTCCGACTTCCCGCCTGCCTGCTTGCCCTCACCTTGATGGGGCACGCTCAAACTCCGGTTCCAGCCGTCACCTTCGTCCCCAGCGATGGCGCCGCTCAAACTGTGGCAGCGGATCGACTCGGCTTCAAACTCGCCATCCACGCCTACACGTTTCGGAAATTCAGCCTCGACGAAGCCATCCAAAAAACAGCCGCCCTCGGCATCAAGTACATGAGCCTCGCGGGTCATCTCAGCTTTGACGGCAAGACCCCGCTCGAGACCGCCAACCTGACCGACGACCAGATTCAGGCCGTCCGGCAAAAAGTGACCGCCGCCGGAATCATCCTGGTCAACATCGGTGTCATGTCCCTGCCTCCCGATGAAGCCAAAAGCCGCAAAGTCTTCGAAATCGCCAAAAAACTGGGCGTTGATGTCATCGTCGCCGAACCGGAAGACGCCGCACTCGATACGGTGGAAAAACTTTGCAAGGAATACAACATCAAGGTCGCCATTCACGACCATCCTTTCCCCAACCACTACTGGAATCCCGACGTCGTCCTGGCTGCCATCAAAGGGCGCACCCCGCTGATGGGCGCTTGTGCGGATACGGGGCACTGGGTCCGCTCCGGCCTCGATCCCATCGAGTGCTTAAAAAAACTGGCGGGTCACGTCATCGCACTTCACTTCAAGGATCTCAACGAAACAGGCAACAAGGGAGCTCACGATGTCCCGTGGGGTACAGGCATCAGCAATGTGGTCGGCCAGTTGACCGAACTCAAGCGCCAGGCCTTTCATGGGGCCATCTGCTTTGAGTACGAATATAATTGGGATAACTCCTCTCCCGAAATTGCCCAATCGATCAAATTCTTCAACGCCACCTGCCTCCAGTTGGCACCCCACGTTCCCTGATTTTGGAGAGAAAAGTGGGCCCTATAGGATTCGAACCTATGGCCTCCTGATCCGTAGTCAGGCGCTCTAATCCGCTGAGCTAAGGGCCCGTCAAACAACCGACGGAAGGGAGAGTATGGGGAAGCCGGGACAACTTGGCAATCCCCTTCCATCCCAAAATAATGCTCTCGGCTCCCACGCGCCGGGGTGAATCTTGCCGTGGCCCGATTGCCTCCGTATATTAACACGTGCCGCTGTATCGCATCGAATTGCATAGCCACTGTCAGGGCGACCCCCTCGACCACTATATTGGCCACACCATCTTCGAACATATCGACCAGGCCAAAAAAGTCGGATTGGATGCCATTGCCATAACCTGGCACCAAAAAATCTGCGCTGATCCCAAAGCCTTTGAATATGCGCGCCAACGCAATCTCCTGCTGATCCCCGGCATGGAGGCGGACGTGGATCAAAGGCATCTCGTCATCTTGAACCTCTCCGCAGGCGATCTCTCCGGCAAGCCCACCTGGGATGAACTCCGCGCATTGCGCGCGCGTAAACCGGAAATCTTCGTGCTGGCCCCTCATCCTTTTTACCCCCACCCCACCTGCCTCGGTCATCGCATGAATGGGAACGCCGACTGCATCGACGCGGTCGAATGGTGCATGCTGCATATCAACTGGCTGCCCAATCGGGTCAACCCCAACCTGCGGGCGGCGCGTTGGGCCCAGCAGCACGGCAAGCCCCTGGTCGCCTGTTCGGATGCCCATTCGCTCTCTGCCATCGGCCGGAATGCCAGCACGGTCGAAGCCGATGCGCTCACACCGGAAGCCCTCTTTGCCGGAATCCAAGCCGGACGAGTTTCCTTTCATCGCCGCTCGCTTGAACTCGGCTCCCTGATTTGCGAAACCACCAAAGTGATCTCTTCCCAGCCGCGTCACATCAAACGATGGGTCACAGCCAAACTCTCCCCACGTCGGGCCCGGGCTTGAGGCAGAATTCTTCCCAGGTAGCATCTTGAATATGCCCGTTCACGATGCCGCTCTGTTGCTTTTGGGTCACGGCTCGACGCTCAATGCCGACTCAAGCGCGCCCACTTACCAGCATGCGGAAGAAATCCGGCGACGTGACGTATTCGCCGAAGTCCACGTGGCTTTTTGGAAAGAGGAACCCAATTTCCGGCAGGCCCTTCGCCAGACCAACCGGCGGCAAATTTACGTCGTACCCAACTTTATCAGCTCGGGCTATTTCACCGAGCAAATCATCCCCAGAGAACTCGGCCTCGATGGCCCGGTCACCCATCGCGACGGGCAGGACATCTTTTATTGCCAGCCCGTCGGCCTCAATCCTTCGATGACCGAGGCCCTGTTGCAACGCGCCCGGCAGGTAATCACCGCCTCGAAAGAAACCATCGCCAACCCTGCAAAAACCGCCTGCCTTTTTATCTGCGGACACGGCACTTCCCTCAATGACAACTCAACTAAAATCATCCGCGAGCAAGTCGAAACCATCCGTAGCCTTGGTCTCTATGCCGAATGTCAGTTGGTGTTGATGGAGCAAAAACCCTTCGTCAAAGATTGGCGCACTCTAACCTCCTGCCCGGATGTCATCGTCGTTCCTTTTTTTATCGCCGACGGTCTCCATTCCTTCGAAGACATTCCCGTCTTGCTTGGCCTCACCCACAACGTGAAGGAACAAGGCTTCACCAATCCGCACCACGAAAAAGAACGACACCTCTGGTACGCCACCGCCATCGGCACGGAAGCTTTCCTCGCCGATGTCATCCTCGTCCAGGTCCGACAATTTCAGGAACGGCACCCGGAAACAAATCCCGCGCCCGTTTCACTCCAAGCATCTCCGGACATTCACGCAGAACTCACCCGCTTTTTTCAGAATACTCCAGCCCCATGGAAAATCGGCGAAGTCCTTATTCGCCCAAATGAAAATGCCTCCTTCGATTTACTGCACCGGGACGATTTTAAAACGGACTCCGCAAATTTACGCCCGATCTCTTTTCCGGAAGGCTTGCGCGAATTAATCCGGCTCGATTCCAAAGGAAGTTTTCGACCCTTGCGCGCTGCACCCAACCTGCCTCGCGGCTGGCTTCATCACGCCTCCGACTTGCCCAGCCTGCAACGGGCCCTCGATTATCTTTATCCCTCTGCCCTGGCCAACTGGTCACTCCAACAACACGGACAACTCGCAGCAACTCCTTGGACCGAAACCGCCGAACGCCAGACCGGACGCTTCCGCGTCGTGCGCGAAATCGATGAAGTCGCGATTCACGAGTTAGTCACCTGCCATTGCCAACCCGGTTGCCTCAAACAGCGACTCTGGTCGCCCGCGACTCAATCAATCGAAACGGCGCCGAACGAAATCCCGCTATTCTGCCCCGAAGCGTGCAATTATCTCATCGGTCAGGCGCGCGTGAAATTAAAAGGCCCGGAGGAGGAATAGCTGAGACCTCTGCAAACGTCTTTCTTTTAGAATTTGTCATCCCGCAGCTTGTACCGGGAGAAGCCCTTTCCTCGTTCCCAAGTTGTACTTGGGAACGAGGGAGCTTAGATCTAACTCACGCCTCTTGTACCGATAGAATCTCTTCTCTACTTTGAGAAGAACGATGAAAGATCTGTTTTCTCAACGCGTCCGAGGCAGCGCACAACGCCTATTGTTGCTGGCGATGTTGCTGATCGTGCCCGGCCCGCGAGTCGAAGCAAAAACGGCGAAGATGCTCGATCTCGCCGACACCATGGCCAACAACCGCATTCTCACCAAGCTGGCCGGAATGATCCAGGGCTCGGACCTGGCCGCTTTTCTCAGCAGCAAAGGGCCGTTCACTTTTTTTGCGCCAACCGATGCCGCCTTCGCCAAACTCTCGCCCGACACACTCGACCTGTTGCTCCAGCCGCAAAATAAAGAACGTCTTCAGCACATCCTGCTTTTTCATGTCGTGAACGGACAAAAACTCATGGCCAAAGACCTGACGCCCCTTCCCAGCCTGCTTTCCTGCGAGGGAAATCCGCTCGCCCTCAGGACATCCAAGTTGGGCACTCAATTCGTGCTCAAGGCAAAAATCATTCATGCGGACATCAGGTGCGCCAACGGAGTCATTCACGAAATCGACACCGTACTGATGCCGCCGGAATCATCGCTGCCGCCGCTCTCTCGGACACCGCCGCCAGCGCCCACGCCAACTCCTGCCCCAGCGACGAATACTCCACCCGCCGTCAACGCTCCGGTCCGTCCGTCCACTGATACAAATGTTGCGTCCATGGCACCGCCGACGGAAACGAATGCCGACCCCGCCATCCCAGTTGCTCCATCGGCCGCGTCGGAAACCTCACCTCACTAATCAGGACATCGCAGCAAGCTCTTCCTTGAGCATGCTCTTGAGCCGGTCGATTCCCTCGTCCAGGTCACCCGCGATCGGAATGACCTTGCGCTTCACGCGCCGCTCAAATTTCTTCAGATTCTCCGCCGCTTCGGGCAAATCCATTTTATTGGCAATGATCTGGTAAGGCCGTTCGCCCAGTTCCTTCTGGTAAAGACTGACCTCCTTGCGCAACTGGGCGAAATCGTCGCGCGGATCGCGTCCTTCGGACCCCGCCATATCGATCACAAAAAGGAGCAGGCGGCAGCGCTCGATGTGACGCAAAAATTCATGCCCCAGCCCGATGCCCTCATGTGCGCCTTCGATCAGGCCGGGAATATCCGCAACCGTCACGCGGGAAAAATCGGGATATTCGATCACGCCAATCATCGGTTCCAAAGTGGTAAACGGATAAGGCGCGATCTTCGGATGAGCGTGGGAAAGCCGGGAAAGCAGCGTCGACTTTCCGGCATTCGGATATCCGACCAAACCGGCATCGGCGATCGACTTCAACTCGAGTTGAAACTGGCCACGCGCGCCCTCCTCACCATTTTCGTAACGACGCGGGGCCTGGTTGGTCGACGATTTGAAATTCATGTTGCCGCGCCCGCCCCGGCCACCGGCACAGAGGACAAATTTTTCGCCCGCCTTGACCAAATCGGCCACCGGCTCGAACACGGAGGGATCATCCGGCACTGGGATGAGATCGTCGGGAGCTCGCTGACCTTCTTCAACTGGAGCGCGAATGATCTCCTCGGGAATCCGGCTCACCACGGTTCCCCGCGGAA
>Ga0307511_10006501_pt1 | contig 11768 bp, 10 predicted proteins | sample 13_EM_MG_FD_200266 | JGI IMG/M metagenome (GOLD analysis project Ga0307511, IMG submission 200266) | Populus trichocarpa ectomycorrhiza microbial communities from riparian zone in the Pacific Northwest, United States - 13_EM | ecosystem: Host-associated > Plants > Roots > Unclassified | place...
AAGGATCGGGGAAGGTAGTCTTCCAGGACGGAAGGTTGTGGGATCGGAATACGACTCTGCTGAAGAGGTGACGGCGACACGATGGCACAAAGGTCCCCGCGGCGGTTGAGCAACTACGGAGGGAGATAGAGTCGTCCGCGAGGTGATCCATGATCTCATCGAGGAGCTCTTGGGGGAGACGTGGGGGTTTGGAGGGTCCGGACGAGGGTCGGAGTCGAACTCGACGACATTTGGATGAGGCGGAACCCATTTCCTAGTAAGTCTGTAGGGGAAACGAGGGGTGAGAGGCTTGGAGGAAGTGAGAGGGAACAGTACTTACCTAGGTACCGGCTTTTTATAGCCGCTTCCATAACCGTTTCCGACCGCCCAAGCCTGCGACGAAAGGTACGCGATGCGGGCTAACGCATGTATAGCGGCGGTATTGATCGTCGCATCCCGCCCAAAATCCCAGCATACATTTGGTTGTGGGTGTGTGCGGGGAGAAGAAGGACAACCGAGGCGAGTGTCACAGTGTGCTCCCCTGAGCGTCTCGGCGTCAACACGCAGCCTCTCTCTTTTTTCGACGAAACGAACAACTCGACCTGATGCGCCGTGAAAAGGATCTCACCGAAACCCTCAACTCACAATTGCAACAAGAAGTTGCCCCCTCGGCTCCCGTTCACTCAAAGGTTCCTCCGGGCGCGATGCGTTGCCAACTTCACCGGCCTTATCTCGACCATCCGAGCACGCTCATGAACATATATAGTTTGCCGTGGCCGGCAGCCTCTCTGAAGAAGGACTCCAGCGGGGGTTTGAGGATTTCGCGGGGTATCATGTGTTTGCAGGAGCTTCGCGCTTAGTGAGTTTTTTTAACGTGCTAATAACACCCTGACCAAGTTGCACTTTACCGGGGTAGACATTGGCAAGCCAAATCCAATGTTTCTCTCAGGTACCTCAAAGCCTGTCGGAATCTGTGGCCATTCCGTCCGAAGTCTCCGTTCTCCCTCCGAGGTAACTTCCAGACTGAACCTACTCCTCACACTCCTGTCAAGACTGAGCTACAGCACCCGACCACTGGGGACCTTGGGGAACCTTTCCTCTCGACAACGTCACGGGCCTGTCGCTACTCCATATATCCCCCGGTAAAGGCGAAGATACTTCGGGAAGACGTACACGAAACCAATCTTCAAGGAGCCAGCTGGTCGGTTTTGTTCGGTGAAGAACCTGCCTGGGGGAATAACAACCCATGACGGGGGGAAGGTGGATGGGCACACGTTGGTGTTCCTCGAGGCGGTACCAACTCACCGTTCGTTGCTGTTGGCGTTTCGTACCTCGCATCCTCTAACTTGCGTATACCGTGTATCCCCCCTTTTTTTCCTGTCGTACCCAAAGCTCTCAGACGGTGTTCAGGTTCACGTACACGACTACAACTTGTACTAACAGTACAATACCCGACATCAATACGATCATGCGCCCACGATAAAACGGATTAGCAATACACTATTCCCGGTCCTAAGTGGGATCTTGTGACAATTTCGCTCGCCTTTACCTTCAGCTTCAGTCACAGTTGTAAGTCCCGTCGTGACAGGGCACCAAGCGTGAAACGGCGCCCCGTCTTTGCGATCACCAAATCAATACCATAGTGGGTATACCAGACGAAAGCCCTTTGAGCTTTTGGGTTGTGGGTTTGATAGGTGTACCCGGTAATCTAGTCAGATTATCACTCCAAAGATTTCCAGTATACAGCTGCAATGAGTTGGGAAAGATCTCTGGACTCGGGTCTCTATGGGGTTCAGTAGGAACACCCGCCGATGTATTCGACTGAACTCAACGGATCCCCCCGGGAGATCTGCCGCCAAGTTCGGATCCCCAAAACCACTGGCCGCGTTCCCCTTGTGTAGGGCGGATGGTGGGGGAATGCTTCCGGATGCTCGGTCTGCGTACGGTTCGGACCTGGAGCCAATGCCGACAATGCCGACACCGAGGAAGCGCCGGCTCCCCGCGACGGCGACATCCGGATGTATTTCGAGCCACGCTTGAAACGCATGGCCAACTATGAATGCTCAGAAACGTGGGTTGCAGATCTATGAATTGTATGGTTCAAACCAGCTCCTGTTGAAACTTTACATATCCTTGTCTGAGAAATGCGCGGTTGAGTAAATTTTACGTAGGCCTACGGCATCGTGGGCTCCACAACCCAGAGCTCCGGCTGCCAGGATCCTTTGGACACAGATTCGAGGCGGGCTAAAAACATATTATCCAGGTGCATGTAGCCCTCGCCGATTTTCCATGGGATAGACCCGTGCGGCCCCTGCTGCGGTTCAATTTTAGCGACACTAGACGCACGATTCAACAACACGAGCTTACAGCCATGGTGTCTAAGTAGTGCTTGAGTTTCCTCGCGACGTGGTACGCGAGCTCACCACGCGTTATCGGGTCGCGTCCCTTGTTCCAGCGTGTTGTGGAAATCTGTCACCGTAATCAATGCATGATTAACACGTCCGGGACGAGCGTCCTACCTGGATGGAACGGTTGGATGGGTATCCGGAAAACTTGAGACGGTATCAACCTCTATGCAAGGCGGAGGTGATCACAATAAGCGTACCGATAGCCTGCATGAAATGACCCTGCCCGCATTTAGTAACACTAGATCGTCCCGCCCGACGAGATCCGTAAATCCCTTCCGTAGAGCATTTCCCATATTCATGCCCGGGGACCCGTTTACCTTAAAGGAAATGCATTCCAGCGGGGTATAATCCCACTGCTTCCGCCCGTGATCATACACCGTCTGCGGTATCTTGTGCCAGTTGGAAGGTGGTGAAGCTGGAGTCTGAGGTGGAGGTGCTGGTGGCTGCTGCGAAGTCGATGCAGAACAAAAGATGCAGATGCCCGTCCTATTGTCGACTGGAGCGATGGCTTGTGGTGGAGGGTTCGTCATGTCAGGAATGTGGGGAGGGGAGGGATCCGGTGGAGTTCCCTGGGCTGATTGTTGAGTCTCTAGGGGGACTTCTTCGAAGTCTAGTGCGGTGGGAGGTGGAAGTAAGCCGGGGGTGTTCTGGAAAGCGATAGACTCCGGATTTGCCAACAACATCCGGACCCACTAAATTCTGAGGACGAGAGTCGAGAACCCAAGTGGTCGAAACACTCACCTCGGGACATTCACTGGGAAAAGAGTTATCGGAGCCCGTAGAATCCATACCGATGAAAATGTGGAGGTTGCGAGAAGAGATTTTATTCGTGTCCAATCCGAGGGCTTCCCGCTCTCCGCTTGATGGCTGCTGAGATTCGCAAACAAGCTGCATGCTCTATTGGAAACCCTCGTGTGCGCGCCCACAGTCTGAGGACCGGGGCGGAGCGCCCCAGTTTGTATCGGTGAGGGTGTCCGGGGGTAGGGCGCCAGTTTGGACGGATGGGGAGATGCCATCATTCGTTATACTGTACCATTATACCTGAAAGAACCAAGTTGGTAGCGCCAGCCTGGTTCCGACCTCATTCCAAAGGAATACCAAGGGCACATGACGATCCCAGCGCGGCACTCGTTCCATCGTCTCCCGACCTCTCCCTCAGAGTATGTCATAGCGTGAGATGAGCAAGAAACTGAGAGTGCGTGAAGTAGGGTAGGACTACCGCCTAGGTCTTCGAGATGCCGACAATCGACTCAAATCCAATAATCATGGGGCTCATGAACCAGAGGTGCTTGCGCTGCAGATGTTGGGTTCAAGGGACGGGAGAGGGAGCAGGGAGGCGCAGAATCTTTCACGCGTGTACCAATGGTGCACATGGAGGACCGCTGAACCATGAAGAATGGGGGACGGGTTCGGAAGCGACTAGGAGTGAGAGGGGATGAAAGGGGGGATGGGAAGAAGGGAGAAGGACCAGTTGGGCAAGCATTATAAGGTGCGGACAAATTTACTAGAAGTTTAGCTGACCAATAAACCGATCACTCCTCTTGGACACAGGTTTTCCGGTTTTACAGGTTACGCGTTACGGATGGCCTCCGTCACATCTGGAGGCCTTTGCCCCTCATCTTTTGCCTTCTGCTTATTCTCTCCCTCGTAGCTGGCCTTGTCGGGTCTCCTAAGGGAAGAAAATACCCGTCGACTGGGGTGACAAAACAGATGGCCTCGTGGGAGACTTATTTCTGATTTTTGCCCGGCACGGTCATGGCAGTTCCACACGTTCCGCACGGCAGACGCGCTCTGGGTTCACTTCCATGACGTGACACCCTTCTTGGACGAGGAATATCCCTCTCTTTCGTCTCCGTGTACTCGTACTTTCATTGAGCTGACCGATGTGGTGCGCATCGTGTGAGGATCCCCCGGGTCGGGATTGTAACTTCTCACCGGCCCGCGCTGCCAGGGCAACGCTACAACAACGCCAGAGGTTCCTCAAGGAGGTCGGGGTATATATCTGGCTCGCACCGGAATAGTGTTCCGTTCCTCGGCGTGCATTCCACTCCAACCCACTCACTTGCTCCTATACGATGTGATGGATAACCCTGATCCCGTACCCGACGGAACGTCCGAACGCCAGCAGGCCAAAACTTGTGGGTATACCATCTCTGCTGTATATCCTCGGTCAACCCCTCAGCCTTTCACCTCACTAAAACCTCGCTTTCAGCCCGGGCGCCTGACGATCATCTCCGTAAACACTCACACAAACCATTTCTTTTGAGCCAGCGCAAGGAATACCGTCGAAAAGCACGCCAGAAGTTAGAAACCCGTTGGACGATGGCTGCAACGATGTGCATGCGATTGGTACACAGAGGGTAGAAATACAAAAATCACAGAGAATGATGCGTGTCATTGAGACAAAAAAAAAAAAAGTGATCAGACCCGTCCGGGGTGGGTCCCTTCAACATCGAATACACCCGTCGCCTTGCCCACATCTGGGGGTGGGAGGTGCCCAGTAAAAGCCTGACTCGCTTCGTCTGAGAATATACCCAGAAAGGTTTGTATGCCCGCGACTCACCTCCCAATCTATGACCCCAAAACGCGGACACGTTACTGGCTGACGTGGCGGACAACCGGGAGAGTTGAGGATCGACTAGTTCTTGGGCAGCACCGTTAAAGACCCTATCAACATCCACCCCTGGCACGGTGGATCGAACGGAAATCGCTCTAAGACCGACAATACGATCATGTCCACCAGCATCGACAAGGACGTTCACTCGGGTGAACACGAGCGCAAAAAAAAAATTGTCAGAAGAAGGCCCATACAATCTTACGGTTCCGGTGGACGACGCTGAGACTGTGTATATTTCTGCACGGAGCGCGGTAAAAATGGGGGCATGTCCACTAAAATCGAGATTAGAGCGATGATAACGGAGGAAGATCGAGGAGTCAGGGCTGTGCTCGAGTGTGGTAAGCCCCGTTGAATGGTACGACATGCTGGTCGGAGAGACGGGCATCGGTGAGTCGTCGGTGAGCACTATGACACACGTGACAGTACTGAATGACTCACCTTCAAGGTTATCACCGTGCCTCGAGCATCGATAGGACGTGTTCAAACCGCCTTTATGTCTCCCCCTCCAACCAACAGCAACATGGTGGCAGGAACGGCCGAGGTCGACCAGATGACGAGTGCGCCGGGCTCTGTCATGAGTGGTAGGTCTCGGGCTGTTCGTGCGGGTACCCACCCGGGCCCAGACGGGAATACGTCGCTCTTCTCGGGCTGTCCGTCCACGGGAGGGGTCAGGTGTGTAGAGGGTGGAAATGTGGAACTACCACCTTGTCGGATTGGAAGCGAATAAGTTGGCATCGAGGTCGCATGGGATACGGTGTGAGGCGGACCGCACCTTCCAGCCGCGCTGGGTTCCCACGCATCGAAAAGAATGATCCCGCGGGCCCAAACTCGCATCATAAGTATTAAATTACCGGGACTTTATTATTATACCAGGACTTCGAGAATCGGATTATGAGCGCTATCACCTTTGTTACATGTCACATGTCACATTTCGGTCACGCCGTCCGGGGCCGCTGGGCGCGGGTACTGTCCAGCAAGTTCGCGAGTAGCCAACTGGTATTTGTAACATACTCGTGTACCGAACCAGAGCCATCGGTAGTTCTCGCTGCGCGGCATAACCGTCCGTCCCGGGCTCGGCTGTGTGTCGGCCGTCCGCCGATTATTAAGTATGGTGAAAGCAGCCCACGAGAACCGCGTCATGCGCCCGGAATTATCATCCCCCTACTATTGGACTATACGTAAGGGTATAACCGTGTATAGATGAATATCCATCGACTTTTAAGGAAGGCGGAGAGAGTGAGAGACTCCAACCGCTCTGTCAGCTCGTCAGTAGAGCCAACCTGGGCTACCAGCACCCTTCTACGACGGGTAGTCACCCACCTCCAATGTTGATTATTAACCTCCCTCGCCACCCTCGAGGAAACAGTTCTTGCGAGGATATATTTCACAGCTGGGCTTCGTTCGGCGAGTCGGTCTGCCTGGGTCTTGGGGTAACAACCCCATACGTAAACGGAAGGCACGGTAACGGAAAGGAGAAATGGGCGCGCGTCGGTTTCCCGTGGTTTTATCTTATCAATTCATAGTTTGTTGCTGTCAACGTTGTCGTTTCGTGCCTTACGTCTTCCATGGGAGCGTCTTGTGGTTCTCAAACCCCCACAGAGCCCACCGCCGGCTGGGTGGAGCCGCATTCAAACGGCCATCTTTAATGGCAGCCCTGTCACATATGTCATCCAGTGGGTGATAGGCCGGCAATTAAACGGCCATTTTAACGCTATTTATTCTATGCTGAATCCGTATAGGATAAAAGGTGCACGTAACACAAGATTTCGCCAATAACCTCTTGGGAGATTCCGGGGACGACGACCGCCTCGGCCCGAGTGAAGGGGTACATTTTAATGCTGAGACTTTTGAACCCGTCGTAGGTCTGGTAAATGGAATGGAACGGCCGTCGCACGCGATCTGCATCCATGGTAAATACCGCTCCCTCCTCCTGTCCGGCCGGTTCCAGCGTTCGCGCTGATGTTATCTCTATATGTAGACGTCGTTGAGGCTTCCGAGCGCTCTTTCGAACTCTTCAAACCTAACATTCAGGAAGTAGATTGAGGTCCGTTGGGTCTGCTCTGGATCCCTACTGCCGCCAATAGAACCACATAAATCTTGGTTATGGACCTGGGCAGTGAACTTCGGTGGATCGCAGGCGAATTCGCCAGAATCGAATGTGAATTTGAGGGAGCAGTGTCTTTGACTGTGGTTCGGGATCCAGGGTTCAAGGCGGTGTTGGATATGCTTAGTGTGAGGCTTTGTTTCGTGAATAACAACCTGCAAAGATACTGATTCATTTCTTGCAGATCCTTTAGGATTATGTTCATTGGAATGGGATCCGCGTGTACTCACCCCATCTGTCTCCCTCAATTAGTCATTTCGCGGCGTTGGATCGTTCGGTCACTCATGTCGCCGGTCGGCTTGCCCGGACACTGACTTCAGCACGAGCTCGAGTATTTCCCATACGTGCGGGAACGGTAAACTTCAATTTCGGCTTGTTCGTAGTAGTCTTCCCCTCCTTTTTTGGCCACGGTATGCCCCCAGCACCGCCCTTGTTACCTTTCCTGTGGTATTGTACATACCACACGCCCCCCCTTCCCTCTCTCACGTCTGGAGCTCCCAAGGCCGATATTCAGGCGCACGCTCACGATCACATCTTGTCCTAGTTGTACGATGTTTGCTCTTACCTTCAGCTTCGGCTGCAGTTGCAAATCGCATCACTTGATAGCACAAGCGCCAAGCTTGAAATAGCGCCCAGCATTATCTACCCCCACGAACGACTCCTTTCATGGGTTCGAAAGTCTCAACAGCAAGACGTCCCACCCTTGCAAATACCGTGACAGCAAGACATCCCACCCCTGCGAATACCGTGACACCCGTGATTCCTGAACTCCCGCAAGAGATCATCGACGAGATCTTGGGTCACCTCGCTACCAACAACCCACCATACTCAGCGATTCCCTCCCTTCGATCGTGCTCTCTCGTATGCAAATCATGGGTTTCCACATGCCAGCGGCATCTCTTCTATACCGTCATCTTCTTCACTTCAAGAAGCATAGATGGATGGGTCAAGGCGTTTCCGGTCCCGGAGGAGAGTCCCGCCCACCGCGTCAGGGACTTATGTGTTTGGATTGGAGGACGTGACTGTGTGCGTGAGGAGGAGATTTTTGGATACACCCTGTGGTTTAAGAACTTGGAGAAGATATCTCTGTTTGGGTACGGGAGCTTTTCGCTTTCGCGGGCTCCCTCGTCTTGGAGGTTACCGCAGTTTGTAACCTCTTTGATCATCAAAACGAATGTGTTCACTCTCGTGGACATCCGGGATATTCTGGCACAGCTACCGAACTTGAACAATTTGTCGCTATCCGGGTATGTTGCAGGGAGTAGGGTGCCACGGGGGATTGGAACGGCCCTGAGGGGGAGGTTTGGTGGGCAATTGGAACTCGTCGATGGACCTGCTCACGAGGACGTCATGAATATGTTATTGGAAATCCCAACCGGGTTGCACTTTACCGAGTTACAGATTTTTTGGGCGCGCAAGTCCCTCCTCTCGACTATAAGGCTCGCAGAAGCATGTGGCGAGACTCTCGTGAAGTTATCCTACTCGACCTCTGTCAATGGTACTTCCAACTTTTTCCGGTCTGGCAGATTCTGACGACTCCACTGGTGTTATCTCTCAATGTAGATCAGGTCAAACGATCTTTCGACTTTTCCAAACTCCCAAACATCCAGAAAGTGGATTTTGGGGTTAGTTGGGTGGGTGGGGGTCTACTCTGGATCCCCTCAGCCCTTTCAACCCTCAAACCCGCCACGTCCTCAAACTTATCCGCCATACGACTCAACTTCGCCTTGCATTCCACCACCAACCGACCCATCGGAACCTTGCTTAATGACGTGGGGAGTGGGCTACACCTGATCGCGGACGAATTCTCCAGAATTGAACGTGAATTTGGCGGAGCGGTGAATCTGACCGTGGTTCTGGATCCAGCGTTCAAGGCGGTGTTGGGTACATTTGGTGTAAGGTTCTATTTCTGTGGAGTAAATGACACCCAGCGAGCTTATTGATTCATTTTTTGCAGATCCTTCGGTGTTATGCTCGTTGACAGACTTTGCGGATGCCTATCCCATTTCCCTCTTTCGATCGGTTATTTGCAGTATTGATCCATTCGGTCATCCACGCCGCCGGTTGGCTCACCCGGACGCTGACTTCGGCACGATATTGAGTGCTTTGGATACATGATCGAACGATAAACGTTTAAAACACAATTTCGACTCGTCCGTCGTAGTAGTCCACCCTTCCTCCGTTCATAGCACGAATTCAGTACCATCTTTAGTATCTTTCCCGTGAGGGACTTGGTATCTGACGCAGACGATCCATATTTGTTAACCTCCAGACCCACTTCGTGGAGTACAAGGGCGCGGACCTCGATGGTAGTTTCGCAGAATGAGGGATTGGATGGGCTGGCAATCCCCTCGTGGTCTCGAGTAAACGACTCGCATGGATGGAAGCTACGTCAATGAAGTCCGTACTTGCGTTCGTGAGTCTGATGGTGGTGCCTGGCGGAGGTGAAGCGGAGTCAGCCACCTCGGTTCTCATCCAAACCATCCTGCGTGCCATCCACAGCCGCGTATACCAACGGATACTAACGGCTGCTCGGATCACCGTGCATTCATTCCCCCTGCCAAGAGGCTCGACGGGGATTCAACTACTCAGATCATCAGTGCCCACCAAACAAGGTAAAAGCGAAATATAGAGAGAACTAACTTTTATTTCTAACGGTCTCAAGCACCCTGACACCTTCCTTGACCGCCGCTCTTGCACATCGTTTGTGATCCGGGCGATTGATAGACAGTGGCGATGCAGCACTCACACAGAAGGCCAACCTTCCTGATCTTCGTGGAAAATTCGATTGGGTTGAGGAGTTGGGGGTCCCGAGATCACCCGCGCCCGAGGTTGTGACAAGTAGTTCGTCCCTAAATATTAAATACCAGGTGATGCAGCACGGTGTAAACGGCCAAGCAGCGGTGGCGTACGGTTCCTTAACGGGTCGATTGTGGTGGGGGAGGTGGACGGGCAGACCGTTTCTGCCACCTTGCAAGGCTGACCTATGAATACTCCAGAACCATCAGCAACTCTCGCGAGACCAGACACTTATGGGGGAGGGCCGCGTCGCGAGTTGTAGAAACTCGTTGGAGCAGGACCATTCTCGTTGGGTGTTGGATGGGGTGGCCCTGGTGACGTGGATATCGTCGTGGTATGTGGCAAGCATATGTAACTCGCCTTTCCCGGGCTCGATCATTAGCGTACACCCAACCATGGCCCCAGCGCAGGCAGTTTTTGGGTTGGTGTCCAATATTCAAATCCAACTCAGTGAAACACACATGAGGATCTCTCTTCGCATATTCCGGCAATCAAACTCTCTGATCCATTTCATCTGAGCCGGCCTGTGCCGTCGCTCATGGACATGATTCTAACCTAGCACGCCTTGGGCTACAACTCTCCTTATATGATACTACTATACATAGGAGCGCGTGAGAGGTGGGGGCGGTGGGGGGCAGAGGGCGCGTGGTGGATTGCCATCAGGTCCGGTCCTGGTGCGGCTTGCGCGACTTCAACTGATGAAGGGTTATTTCTGCCTCGAGGATGGCGACCACCCTAACAATCGTCTTGCGTTGAGATGGGACAACCTTCCAGCATCCATTGATCATCTTCCACAAACGATCGGAAAGCTCGGGGTGATGGGGTCGAGCCGGCCGGCGTCCTTTTAACATGGAGAAAACCGCTGCAACCATATTCTCGTCGGAGAATGGAACTTTTCCAGCGAAGATCTGACGACGAACCATTACATTCAACGACTTATCAAAGATGGACTACGAACTCCAAACTCACCTCCAAAGACAGGACGGCAAACGCGTACACGTCGCTCGCTTTTGTAGCTTCAGTGTTGGAGGACCCGAAGCGTCGGGGGTCGACCAGTTGGCATCAAGGAGGTTCTTTTCCAACGCATCTATTTTCACCGCTTCGAGAATGATGAAGCTACCATTTCTGGAGTTCAGAGAAGTGGTCGTAATACCCCAAGACAAAAATACACAGAATAGGAAATACACGGGTCGCGGCTAGCGTCAGTTTAATTCTGCGTTCAGGATAGCGATGACCTCGGCGATCGTTTTGCGTCGAAACGGAATGCACTCCCAGCATCCCTCGATCATCCCCCACACACCGTTGGAGAGTTCGGGGTGGTCAGGGCGGGGCGGCCGCCGTCCGCTCAACATCGAGTAAACCCCTGCGACCACACCCTCGTCAGAGAATGGAATTCGCCCAGCAAAAACCTAAGAACGGACCCCACTCCGTTGAGCAATTCGCTCATGAGACATTTAAATGTTGGACTCACCTCCAAAGCTAAGACGCCAAACGCATATATGTCGCTGGCCTTTGTAGCTCCGGTGTCGGTCAACCCGAAGCGTTGAGGATCAACAAGCTCCGGAGCTGCCCCGTGGAAGAACCTGTCGATGTCCACTTCGGGCCCAGCGGATAGCAGAAAGGCGGTTCCAAGACCTGCGACACGAGCATGTCCACGAGCATCAACGAGGATATTTATCTGGGCGGATGTGAGCGCGTGGCTGGAGCGTGAATGGAGGAAGGAACATACGATCTTAAGGTTTCCGTGGACGACATTGGATTTGTGCATGTATTCTACACCGCGTCCTATTTCCAATAGCTAGCCTCGGGATGTTAGTATGATGAGCTGAAACATGATGATGGGAGCGTACAAGTTCACGCT
>Ga0307511_10006502_pt1 | contig 11768 bp, 11 predicted proteins | sample 13_EM_MG_FD_200266 | JGI IMG/M metagenome (GOLD analysis project Ga0307511, IMG submission 200266) | Populus trichocarpa ectomycorrhiza microbial communities from riparian zone in the Pacific Northwest, United States - 13_EM | ecosystem: Host-associated > Plants > Roots > Unclassified | place...
CCGAGCTCCGAGCCACAATACGACTCCGAGTCCCCACCCTCATACCTCTCATACAACTCCTCATGCTCCGAGTCCCCACCCTCATACCTCGCATACAACTCCGCATGCTCCGAGCCCCCACCCCCAAACCTCTCATCACCAGTCCCATAACCAGTTTCTAGGCGTTTATCGCGATAGTCAGCATGCCCATATATAGAGCCCCAATACTGCACTGCTGCTTCCACATGTTTGTGCGTTGTTGCTATTTTTGAAGTCGAAGGTGGCTCAGGAAGAGTTGGATAGTTAATGGAACTCCCAGCGCTCGCGGTAGTTGGGAGGGTCACCGAGCGCCTCCTCCCGGCAATGCTACGAGGATTCAATGCCTCAGCTGTATCTGTGAGCTTTCCCCTCTCGCCTCCCGTAAACGGTATGTCACTGCTGACGGTCTGACCCGTAAAAGCAGGGGTATCACCATTGCCGTTACGGTCTGGTAACGTCGCTGGAGGTAGGAAAGGAGAAGGACCAAAAGGACCCTGCCAGGTATAACTCTTACCACCCATGTCAGAACAATTTGATTCCTTCTGGTGGGGCTGGTATACATACATTTAAAGTTGCGTAGTACGGATACCAAAGGCCTGGATTTGGATTTATATTCTGCCAACCCTGCCCATAGCCCATATTGTAGGGTTGAGGTACAAATTGGCTCGAACCCCAACTATTTTGCATTGGATATTGAACTTCCGGAATAACACGCGGGTCCCAGTCCTTCGCATGCCCCGTTCTAAATTGTGGTGACCGAAGCGCCGCAAATTCTTGTGCACTGTAGTCCGCCACTACACCCCAAGAGGGGATTTCAGTCAGAAAAACCCATTCATCTTGTGCTGATTTTGCAGCCCTTTGCGGAATATTGCGTCCTGTAAACTCTGATAGCGCAACTATGTGAAATATCTCCGCCCCACACTCAACCGCGCGTGCTGTATTGATTTGCGAGACGCGAACATTCTTCCTCCCCTTTAACTCTCGCTTTATAGCGTGGTATTGGATCCAGCGAAAGTTTTGTGAGCTTGATATGAAGACTGTTTTTGCTGGACAATACCAGTTTAGATGTAATTTTATTTCTACACCTACAATCTGCGGGTTGCTCATATCGATGGTTCTGTCTGGCGACCCGGCAAGAAAGCCGCCATCGGGGAGCCTTCGGGAGACTGAGGTATCGTTATATATTCTCCACAGTGTTGGGGGGAGGGGTTTGCGACTTGTGGTACTGGTGAAATTATAGCCACTATAGCTACTACTGTAAGCGCTTCCGGGCGTGAATGGCGCAATTTGCGGCAATGGCGGATAGCTAATAGTCATGTTCGCCATGATGTATGTCGCAGTTAATGAAGCCAGAGCTTTTTTGATAAGTTGCTATCACAGTATATATACATCTAGCTAGGGTAGGGCACTGCTTCTATCTTTAGGGTCCCGGCGAAGCTGAAGGCTGCAGCTGCCTGCACCCCTCAGTGTAAAGGGTTATGTACAGAGCCTCACATTGCTGGCCTGAATGTCGCATCATGGTTGTAGCTGCCGCGGTATCTTTGGTTGCCAAGGCGATAAATAATATGGTCGAAACAAGTGTAATCAAGAATTTAAAATATATACAGTATGCTCTGATAGATATAGAGAACATGGCACTTATAAAGCAAGAGAGAAATTAGCTGTTATTTATGTATAAGCATCATGATTAATACGCATATGCATGCTAGGCTATTCTTGCCGCTGATAAACCCGTAGAAACCGAGAAGCCAGCAGTCGGATTCTATGTCCCATCATATTGACATGGAGATCTTGTGAGCGGTTCAGGCGGTTGAGACGGATACCTAAATCTATTTGAGTTAGTCTGGCATATGTGTTGTGCACTAAAACTTAGCGTGCACAGTCACCTGCGTCGGAAAATGTGACGCTGTTGGCAGTATATAGTGGATATCTGTATGATTCTCTGACTCCTATATGTCTTTTCAAGGAAACATATTGAGGTCACGAACCTCATTTAGTCCGTGTTTCCGAAGCTCAAAATTTGAAGACACAGCCACCAGGGATAGCATTCCAACCCCAACCAAACCACCAGCAAAGCTATGCAACAATGAAAGTTGAACTACAGTATAACAAAACTGGTATCGCTCCCCATATGGCGAACTAACAGCGTCACATTTTGCGACTGGTCACGATTGACAGATCATTTCATGTTGCTGGATCGAACCAACAATCAATCACTCGAAACTGTGCATAATAAATTTTGATCAGCTGCGCATGTAGTTTGAAGGTGAATCGGCGATGCCAAATGTGTTTAATATAACAATTAATCAATAATATCTAGTAGGGCCCCTGCTGTTTATAGAAGATTTTTGCAAGTGTAGGTATCTGAAGATGACGTTGATGTTGGATCATGCAGTATGTCGGGATCATGTGATTATGCTGGGAACATGTGACGATAATAACGAGATTTTCATGTGCTAAGAGACCGACAAAAAGGATGCAATCATGGCAGAACATATTCGGTTTGAAGCTGAAGCTCGCTCAAGCAGTCGGTGCTAGCTCCTCTGTCAAAGGCTCCCTAGCAGAAGATACAGCGGTCTTAAGTTACCCGCTCCAATGGATGGAAGGCTACCCTCCTATTGCAATTGCCATATCCAGCCATACCACAACATTGTTGACAACATTCACGTTGATGGAGGAGAAGCCTTCACCACTACTCAAGCCCAGTACCAATCCCAGAGGTTTTGCGGATACTGCAAGAGCAATGGATGGCCACGAACATGAAGGACCAAGAAGCGTGACGCCAACAAAACCCAGCAAGCTCATGCCACCGAGGCGACCCTAGGAACCATGAAGAAAGGAACCCAGTTACTATGCTACAGACAAACCTGTCTAATTGCATACCTCGGGACCGGAGAATCCTATGTTGTTGACAGCTTGCGTTTATAGGGGCGCTAGTAAGGGTATGCCAGCTCGAATTGGCGGTGTCAGGGCTAAGAGGAGATAGGCTCGAGGCGAGGCCTAAAAGGGAATCAGACTACTAAAGGGGCAACCAGACTACCTTAAAGGGCTTCGTTTTGCTAGCCAAGAATCCGTAGCCTTGTTATGCAGGTCTAACTTACTGGGTTGAGACCAGCAAAACCCTATGCATGCAATTCGAGGGGATGTAATTATCATAGTCCCGAGCATGGGACCGGAGGATCTGATGTGTTTAGGGAGGTTATACATTTATAGGGTATGCGCAGAACCCAGCAACCATGGCCACCCCAAATGATGGGAGAGCCCGGAGAGGTAGCAATCTAGAGCTACATAATAAGGAACAGAAGCAGAATATCTCTTCATTTCGAGGGGGAAGAAGCGAGCTCGAGCTCGAGCAGGCAATAACAGCAGGCCAAACGGAAGGCTCTACAGCCGCCGCTACTCGAAGAGGCCCTGATAGCGACATGGTGCTGGCTGGCTAATCAGCCCAAGACGTAGCAAGTACATACTCGTCGTCCTAAATTGGAAGGCCGCGGGACCGGTAAAGGTAACAGTAGGGATGATGGAAATGGCAGAAGGTGAGAACAGATAGACTAGATTTCCGCAGAATTCCATGGTAGTGCCTTCAACCCTCCCCCGTGGCATCTCCCTTCTGGGGCGTAACCCCTCTACAGCTCCAAACACTTGTAGCCCTTTATTCTTACAGGTTATGAGCTCGGTGCTCTGCTGAAGCACTCACCGCCTCCTAAAATACGGAGTCAAGCAAGAAGCCCCGACTCCAAACTCTCCGGCATACCATCACTTAATCCCAGCTGGAGCGGTGCCTATAGTAAGGGAGCCATATGTATCAAGCAGGTGGCGAGAGGTTTATGCATGGGCAAATTCGAATTAGGATGTTTCCTGATGGGAAATTCCAATATTGTGTCAATACGAATCGGTCGGATTGTAGGACCCTTATGCTGTCGGATGACAAGTACAGGAGAATACCCAAGCCTAGCCGAGATTGAAGGGAGCCCGTACCTATAGGCAACTACACAATAGCCAAAGGAGCGTATGAAGGGCCGAAAACGGCATATAAAGCACGCACTATAACTGAGTATCCTGCGCTGCTGAACAGCCTCACAATAGCCTTCGATGACCGAAAGGACTCCATTGGTAAATACACCTCCGGATACAAACGAATGAATATGGAACACAATTGTCGGGGTCACGAGCAGGGTGTACGCAGGCCTAACCAAAGACACCGATATTGGAAAAGGAGTTCTCAAATTCTCCAACGGCGACAGAGCAAAAGCTGAGTTTTGCTGATTAGAAATCTCCCCTCTGTTCTACTCAAAACATACGAGCAAAATAATACGGGTATGACGACGTTGTACGAAAACTTAAAGCATTCATTTCGTAAAGGCAGAAAGGAAGGAAGGCTGAGGGATCAAGGGAAATTCTAACTGTGTTGAGAACCAAAGGCCACAGGAAAAGGGCAACAGAAAGAGATAGACTATTGCATAGGCAATGGTAGAGAGGCTTAAACCATGCCGAAGCCGAGTGTTTTACTAAAAAGTGGGAACCTGTTGGTAGAGGATATTCAGGTTTTCAAGCCACATCACCATCTTGTCATTGGAATTGCCTTCACTACCAATATGAGGCCATGATCCGATTCAACCTATTCAGTTGTATATCAGTATTGCACATCAACAACTAAGGTGAAGGTTATCGGCAAAGGGTATTGATATTGTCTAGCCAGGATATCAATTGCAGCAGATAGTAGTCTAGGGGTTGGTCTTACACTGTCGAGCGCTCTCATCTATGAGAGTACAATCATTCGGCCTATCGCCTCAAAGATGGATGTCTTCGCTTAAATTAATGGAAACAGTGGAAAGGCTTGTCATGAGTTCAGGGTAATATGTCAAGGTTCAGCATGATGGCAATATTATTTATTCATCGACAATTAATCTAGGCACTAGTGGACATTACTGTCAAGTTATGCAGGAAGCATATTAGCCTTGGTTGAGTAAACCTAGGCTTGAAATTGAAGCCTGAATTATTTCTGTCTTAAGACTCATGACTCTGCGTGTCCCAAAGCGGGATATGACAAGTAACTCCGGGCATAGAGTCCAAAACGAGGAGGTAATAAAAGTGATAGCGCGATATAACAGGACAACGGGAATTCGTTGCTTTCTCTCATAGTACTTTTTTTTGGGGGGGGGTAAATCAACGAGGGCACGCATCCCGGGGTGGAGGCCCCTCCAGATTATCCAACCTCTGAGCCGTGTCAGCCCCGTATCTGCGTACAAGAACAGATATCCCTCAGAAACGACGAACAACAAGTCGATGAAAATGTCAACGTCGCCAAAAATCCAACTCTCCTCGCAGATGAAAAACCACTCCGTCAAAACTCAGATATCAGCGATAAGCCGAACAACAAGCTGGTGAAAAAGTGAAGACCGCCAAAAATCCAGTTTCAAAACCCAGGTATCAATGATTCCAATCATAACATGTGGTAGGGAACAGCCTCCTATCTCATAGTACTTGACGAGTTACTTATACCAAACCAATGAACTTCTGTGCCAAATAACCACATTCCAGACCAATGCGTATACACTGATCAAAATACAAAAATAAACTTGGAAAGAAAACCACCGAGAAAACGAATTCTAGGCTCAAACCAAATCCTCCTCGACGCTATTGCTTCTGTTCTCATGAATGAGCTCAAGGATGTCATGGTGATCCCCTTCTGGCTTGAGCGTGGCTTCCGGTTGTGTGGTAGCCACGAGTAGTCCTATCTCCTTCAGCAGTTGCACAAAAGATTCAACCTCCCTCGAGGGCAATAGATATTCAGCCAACTTGACATCTGCTTGACCTGGATTTAACTCAAATGCCAACTGTTGCAACCTAGTCGATGGCTCGTGTGTGAAATACACAAAACATATTTTAGCGGTCATCCAGAAGTAATCCCCTGGGATAATCTTTTGAATGAAGCGATCAGCACTCAATTGACGCTGGGTATTTTCCCACATGGAGACTGTAGGAGAGAAGAGTCGATCTCTAGATCTACCGACGCAGGAGAGGTTGATATTTGAAATCCGCTTTGCGTTAGGTTCAACATTCCTAGTAGTATTCCCAGTGGCCTGCGCGCCGTCACGGATTGCTGTTGCGCGCCGAAACCAGGAACTTAAGTACACCATGAAAACATCAGGTTCGCAGCGGACCATAGCTTCTTCCTTGACGAAGACCTCGAATGGTTGACGCCAAACACCGTCGTGGCAAATGATATCTGAAAACAAGATTCGTGCAGCAATCGTTGGCTGCTGGTGGCTTCCAAGCTCAGGGATGATCAAGTCCACAGGCATAAGCCTATCTCTTCGTATCTGCTGTACGAGATGAAGCCCGTTCAACACCAGTGACAATCTAATAGTCTGTATATCTTGTTTATACTGGCCCCCGGGGCGTGAATATAGTCTGGTAGATGAGAGCCCTTTATAGTGTATGGCCAATGTATGGTAAATCGGACCGGCAATGGCGGGGGCGCGGATAAGGTCACTCGGGCCAGAAGTCTGAGTAGCAGGAATGCTTGGCCCGAGGGGTGGACTTGAGCTGTGCAAGGTAGCAGCGTTCACTGGCGTATAGGTATACTTCTTGTAATTGGTAGTAATGTCGTGTGGCCAGGGTATTTTATCGCTGTTCGGGTCACGGTTTAAACTAGAATTATCTGTAAAGTCGAGGTTGTCGGGTACCAAGAAAACTCGGGCAACCGAGGCCACAGCAGAGGTACATAGGATTGCTAGTGATGCCCACCATTCGGATGTTCTGAGCCCGAGATAGAGCGCTATATATCCTATCGACATCACCATGACCGAGACATTAGTCAGGCTTGCGAGCATAGCGCTATAGCTCGCCTTTTGCCTATCAGACGAGCTCACAATGACCTTTGGGCAAAATGGTAGCGTTACCCCCCACGATATGTTTGCCGAGCAGTATCCCGCAGTACTAGCTTCCAAAGCACCTATATCAGCCATGTCTTCGGTTGAAGCATTGTCCACTATCAGCGCAGCAAAAAAGGCTCCGAGCGTGGATGTTGCCAGGCCAATGGAGACAAGAACGGTGTTCTGGATGTCGTGTTGCAGGTTCCAGTTTGCCACGATAATAGCGATATATCCAAGAAAACAAATAATTGCAATAATCAATCTTGAGGTTTCTTTGAGTATATTGTCGGCGTGAGAAGCTGCTGTTAGCGGCAGAGAAATATTCCGCCACGCTGCACATAACTCCAGAGAGCCATTACAACCAGGAATCTCCACATTTGATCTCTCTACCTGATTCATGAACATTCTCGCAGCAGTTCTTGCATTGTCAACCGGGTTATCGCCCTTATTGAGAGCCTCGCTACGGAAGGACCCGACGACCGTCCACCAAGCCACAGCATTCCCAAGCACTATTGCCCCCATACCAATCCGTGTCTCAAACCAGTCTATTACCTTCTGTGCGTTACCACGTACATCCTTTCGGATATAGAAGTATGCTTCATCGTCTTCATTCGGTGTGGTTGTTTGCTCCAAAACACCACTCTTGAGCTCAAAGCGTACCATGCCAGAAGAAACGCTGGTAACATCCGCTAATACTTCGCCCCGCGACTCATACTGACGCCCAATAAGGCGCTTCAGCGTCCTTGAGCCGTGCAGTCTAATCAACGTCGTGATAGCTGTGATAAGACCAATTGGTCCGGCTGCATAAAGCAGGTAGTGTGATGGTCGGCACATTACTTTGAAGTAAGCTTTAACATGCTTTTCGCCGACGAGGATAAGCAGAGGAGCGATGTTTGCAACTAGGGTAGCCCAGACATCCGATGAGGCACCAATAGAAGAGTCCGCTGCGAGCGTAGGTTGAGCAAGTAAGAGTAATAACGTTAACAGGACCATCATTTGGAATGTAAATAGACTGCCAGGGCAGAGTTCAGCCATTTTAGTGATATTTAACAGTTTAATGTGCTACATGCGATTGTCCCGTTTTTATAAGGTCCGCAAAATATAGTTGCCAAGTGCTGCCATGAAATACATGCATATGCTTGCATTGCCTGGCCAATCAATTATATTATCAACACTCAAAACCGAGGCTGCAGGCAGTGAAACACGGGTTGCAAACTGCCAGAGCAGCTGTACTTATTACGATTGTAGGTTTAGCGCTGTTGAGTTCTCATCCTGCCACGTCGTACTAAGTTTCTCCAGTCTCTAGCTCAAAGCTGAGTTTATCAACGTTCCTGTACAGGATTCAAGTACCGGTACCGCAAAAACTCAGAAATAAGAGCCCTTGTCGAAATCAAGAGCAACACTGCAGCCGCAGTTGATGCGACGTCTGTCTTAGATGTCAACCAACCATACAATGCAACGAAATACATAGAACAAGAAGCCAGATCACGGTCCCAAGGTAACCAGACGATGTCTGAAGTCAAATCTTTGGAGCAAACCGGTATATCTCTACCCCCAGATGGCAGTCAAGATCCAAATTCGTGGTCTTCCGGACTTTAGAATTAAGGAATTGGATGCTACGGAAGAGATTGGAATTTGACATACTGCAACGAGCGCTGCAGGTGATGCTGGCCTAAGTAGAATTAGTATTAGTTCTTTTTGTAACATTAGTTTCGACAAGGGCTCTTATTTCTGAGTTTTTGCGGTACTGGTGTGAAAATGCTGGACTCGAGCGATGTATTGGGCCTTTGAGGTCGAGGAAGTAGCAAAGTGAGGTGGGAAGAGATGCAATTATAATGGGTAGAAGACCCTGAAGTATACATATGATATATATGTACAGTACCTACACTATGTACGACTCAAAAAAAAAAAACCTGTACAGAATCAGGACCAGTACTAGTACTTCACTATTAACGAAACTTAAGAACTGTCTGTTGGCACCCATCCATTCATCTCAGAAATCTCTTTCTTTGCCCTCAGGCTCCAAACCTAGAAATATTCCCCATGAAATCTACTTCTCATGACCTGCCAATCACCGCTACCGATATCTCTCTGCAGTACTAGACCTAGGCACAAAACTAGCTAGATCCAAGACCCCCAGATACAAAAACTACCAGAACGGCAGCATAAGCAGCCGTTGCTGCAAAAACCTCTGCTCTTTTTGCATTCGTAAACAAGGCTATGCTGACGGCGAAGGATATTGTAAATACTGCCATGATGCACAGTCGTGCGGTGGGCAATGTGACACAATAGAGACACATTATCGCCCCAATCAGAAGGATAGCAGCGACGATGACATTGATGATAGCGACCATCCGTTCGACACGTTTCTCCAAGTAATAAGTGAATAGCTCGTCGGGCTCGGACTCGGATCTGGACCCCTTCACTAGATTATTAGCGGATTATAATATGTTTTGCGCATGATAAGCTTCTTGTATATATTTATATTATAAGATCTCTGGATATCATGCTCATGAAGCTGGGAGGTATAGATATCATACCTGAGAGGGCCAATGGTTTTGAAGAAACTGTGACAAAAGGTCTTTTTCAGCAGGGACTTTCAGGGCTACAAGATCGTGCTCGTCCTCCAGCATATGCTTCGCTCCTCCGCTTAACATAGGCTCCGACGTTGAATTTTTCTGCCCATTGAAGAATGCCCGGAACGCACTGAGGGCGCGAGCTGGAGGATGTTCCAAATGTGCTACCTGGGACTGCAGCAATAATGCCTCCTCTGCACAGATACAATGAGCATGCAATTATCTCAGAGATGGATGGACACTCACTCACGATACTCTTTCAATCCGTTTTGAAGGTCAATCACAAGTTTCACGCGCTCATTAACTAGGCCTCCGGATCCTGTGCCGGCAGTCATTGGGTCTCCAAACCTTTGAACAAAGGATTCCCACCGCCGGAGGGATTGTCTCACTTCCAAATTGTCATCTTGCCGGATTTCCTCGTCCAGTTTCTCCAGTCTAATTTCTAGCGCAATTAGCTGGCTCTGTAGATGAAGTAAATTTCGTGCACTGAGTTTCTTGAATCGGCGGAAAATGAATGTCTCGTGGTCGGGGTCTCTCGAAATCCATTTCGACAGCGCGGGATACCCGTCGCGGTTGGATGGATTATGTGCCATGCTTTAAAGAGCAGACAGAAGTCCCACAATTAATGAAATATTGCAGCACGATTTCGAACCACTGTGGGCGGTGATTGAACGTCTACTGCTCAACCTCCATTAACACGCCGATTCTGGTGACTGGTGTAGGTACGGAGTACTGCCACCCATATGCATAGGCGACCTGGTGCCTCGTCGAACATGATTAATATTCACCTGATGTGATCAGTATATAGACAGGGTTCCATGGTCCGTTTCTGGACTCACATGTGACTAATAAATACAATCAATCAATCAAAAGTATCCGCGACCCCTGCGTAATCTGAGAGTGACATACAGCTGTGGTAAGAAAATGAACAGCCAACCGCTGCATAAAAAGAAGGGATACTTTCCCCCAGGCATTGTACATTATCTCGTAGAGCTACCGCCCTCCAGTATAAGGCTCTAGATCTCCTTATTGAATGTACTGTATATAAACCTGTAGGTGGGCTCACCAGCTGTGAAGGACGGAGGCCGGCGCAATACCCTTGCATCCATTGGCTGATGTCCCTTTCTTGGATATCGATGGGGCTGTGCATAAATTACTTCTTTTTTAATTGCGCCATGTATCTGCAGGCGGCGAGCGCACTTTTGCACCTATCAAAGGGAGCCGGCCGGTTCAACTACCTAACCTGAACATAAAAGTAAGATATATGCATTTAGCGGTGCCAGCACCCCGTGGAATTAGGGATCACGCTCGGTGTAATGACGTAATATTAGCGAACTCTATATAGTATGTGTTTTAAGTTATGTTGCACTGCCTCATAGCATCCTGGCTGCATATCATTTACCAGCCAGCTCTGGTCAAACGTCGACCACCTTCGGCGTACGGTAGGGGTTTAAATGATCTTGCCGTTCCTCATCAACATTCACGAGAGCAGGTTATTATACCGCGAATACTGGTGAATAAGGTCCCTTGTCTGTACTGAGATATTCCAAGCGCTAATAATAATACTACGTACTTGGCAATTTCTGCAACCATGTAGGCACTGAATCTCTTCATCAGGATCCAACGTATCAGTAGTATCTTCCATCTGCCATGGCTTGACTGTTATATCTTCAGTCCCCACAGGAGATATAGAAATATCTGCCTGGGTAAAAGACCTAATGATATTGTCTTTTTCTCTGTCGGTCATGTTTCATAAGTACTTAGATACAGCTTGGTGGCAAAATTTCCCCTACCCTGCATAAAGAGGTCAGAGCATGCAGCGAATGTCTTACTCCTCTGCCCATACAAAATGGAGGCCGATGCGACACATATGCAGCGTTTAGGCCCACCCTATGCAGCAGGGGTACGGGAAATTTTGCCACCAAGCTGTATTAGCGCTTAGAATGTCTCAGTACAGACAAGGGGCCTTATTCACCAGTTTTCCTGGTACTTTTGGTGATATGGTGGTTTTGCATTCCTTCGGGAGTTGGCCGTCCGCTGGGTTTTAGTAGTATGCGTGGCGGGAATGGGGGAAGCCTAACCAGACTAGGGGAAGCCGGCTATTAGGATGTAATGAATAAAGGGAGGCGAGGTTTGTTTTTTTCGAATAGAACTATTTCCCGGTCGCCTGTAGTCTGGTTGGGTCGCCTGTAGTTTTTCGCCTCTAGTCCAATACCTAGTACTAAATAGGTACTTGTACTGTGCAGCCCCCTTCTCACAACCACCGAGCTTTCTCACCAACCAACCCAACCCATAC
>Ga0307511_10006503_pt1 | contig 11765 bp, 8 predicted proteins | sample 13_EM_MG_FD_200266 | JGI IMG/M metagenome (GOLD analysis project Ga0307511, IMG submission 200266) | Populus trichocarpa ectomycorrhiza microbial communities from riparian zone in the Pacific Northwest, United States - 13_EM | ecosystem: Host-associated > Plants > Roots > Unclassified | place...
CATTCATGTTTCACTGGGTGCCGATCGCTGCATAAAAAGGAGTGCGCGGAAACTTTCCCCCAAGGCACTGTAGGTAGCTCGGAGAACCATCGATTATGTCTTGTTCTATATTCTCCTTGGCAATTTTTTAGGTCTGTCAAAGGTTCTCTTATGTGTGGCCCAATATGCAAGAGCTCTCATAACGTACACTACAAGGGTAGATACTAACATGAATGAGAAATTCCAGCAGATATACAATGCCTGGGGGAAAGTATTCGCGACCCTCATTTTTATGCAGCGATTGGCTGGTCATTTTCTTAGCACAGCTGTATGTCTCACGCTCAGACTATGCATGGGGGTCGCGGATACTTTCCCCCACACACTGTATATAGTCGTCAGAAAAAAAGGGAAAACCGTACGGTATAGGGCCACAGAATCATATCATACAATTCCCACAATCTCAAGTAACTTTACAATCCACTTCGCCTCCCACTGTGGTTCACTAAGACTAAGTCTACAGCTGGTACTTCCTCCTCTCTTAACCATTAACATATGGCACTTGAGCTTCAAAATACTTCATACAAGAATCCTGTTCATCTTCTTTAGCCGTCCTCTGTGGACTTAATAGGCATCCTCTGTGCGAGCTACGCATTCCTGCTGACTACAGCACACTCGAAGTCACTCATGTATAGATCATGTATAGACTTCGTCTACAAGTACACGTGTACCGTAGCCCATGAAGTAAGATCATATGAGCGTACGTATACCATCGGTGTCGGCAAACCCCAGTGATCACGTTTTGTCCTAGTGGTTACACTCTCCAACAGATCATGCCATACTCGGAGTATTACGGGCTTTATTCACCGAAGAAGCTTTATCTACGGAAGCAACCATTAGATCTATACAGAAAAGTTGCTTTTATAATAGGCGCTCCCATTTCCCCGGACTAAACAGCAACGGCCCCCTTGGTTTTCAGGCATGACATCGGCCCATCCGGCCCTAACGACTATTATGTCTTACCTACCGATATCACAGAAGAAAATCTGAAGACCGATATCTCTGGCCAGCTTGGAATCTGTACTTAGCCAGTGCGAACAGCCAAGAGTTGTTAAAGTCAATACGGTAGCCGATGGTAATTTATATGGCATAAAGCAGTTTGTCATTTTACCCATGGTGATTCAGCCAGAGAAGGGGGGGGTATTTTTTATTGTGGATACGGGTTCACTAAGTATGTACCCACGTATTCTTTGTACCTAAACAGGAGAGCACTAACTACTAAAGGCATGCACGTTGCTGGGACTGAAAGAAAGTAACATAGTTCCAGTCAAGATTGGGGGGCATTTGACACTGGTATGGCAATCACCATCCACAAACTATTTCGCAGATCAATATCCTGGGTATGGACTTCTATACGTATAGTGTAATATCGGTAACAGACTTCAAGGAGGGAAGGGCAAGGCTATACATTGGCAATGAATGGAAGGTAGTTCCGAAGCGTTAATCTAAGCCTTGTTATATCAGTCCTCGTATGTATTCTGGTAACAGCTAGCGTGGTGGGGTGGTTTCTTCGGGGTGGAATATATCTTGGGGATGCTGTCTCTCCCTCCTCTCTCTCTTGTTCACTACACACAGAATATATCTATGAAGACTGTGGCACTTGAACCTTATTATAACCGAATTTTTCCTTACAGGAGTGAGGAGTGGGTGTGCATCTTGGACTTTCTTTGGAATGTCAAGCAGTTATATCCGAAAATTATTCAGGCTGCTGGTACAGCCTTACCAGAGCAGACTATCACTACTCAGACTCATAAATGAATTCTTGAAGTAAGTACTTCAATATCTTTTGAAGTGTGTAAATAGCCGACAAGTAGGCAGGATGATGGACGACTACATTTGATTCACGAAGGGTGTATATCTCTTTCCTTGTATGAGTCACGAGTACGATTAATGCTTTCGGCGAGTATTACATAAACGCGAATGCATGAGTAAATCACAAGGCAGAGTAGGTAAATCATAGTCTGGTTGGCACAAGCCCCTCGGAAGAGGGGTAAATCACAGTAGTCTGTAGTCTGGTTGGCACAAAGTAGTCTGTAAATTCATTTTTCATTCTTGCTTATTCAGCATGCCAACCAGACCATTAATCAGCTGCTTCTGCGCAAGAGCTACCGGTACCATGATGTCAGCCCTGCATCGGAAGGCCTAGGACCACACAGACTAGGACCACACTGTCGGGCACGCCTGCAGAGAGGCTCTGCGGAAGCTAGGTACCAGATGGAAAGGCTTGGACTGCTCCCCAGGGTGCTAGTGTCGGATCCGCGCTTCATCTACACGATACCCTTAGCTTCCCTCGAGAGATATGAAGCACGGAGGTTAGCCGTTTTGATTTCAATAAGGCCGGGTGGTGGTGGTAAGGCTTTTCCTTTGCGATAGATTCCCTAACTTAGGGGTAACACTCCAAACCCAGTAAACCCTGGAGACATTTACTGTGATCTCAGGGATCACCATCCGAATGTGGCGCACCAATGCTTTCGCATGTTATGCCAAGATTGGGTATTATTTAGTCGGCCCTTTCCCAGACCAGCTGACTGCCAGCGAGATGCCCCTAAAGAAGCGAGGATAAGTGTGGTTTTTGGGTGGGAAGCGCCGCCTGGCATGACTCGGCCACGCACAACCAGAAAACATTTTCAAGATGATTAATGCCGGTGTTTTCTTTTGCGGGATCCTCGAAATGCTCTCATTTGCTGCTACTGCAAGTGAAATGGAGGTGATCTGGACAACAAACCATGATTAATTGGGTGACCCCCAAAACTCGAGATAGCTTTGGTAATTGGTGTTGACGAATTTGGCCGGCGTACTGGAGGCAAGGTTGAGCTACCCCAGACATCAAAGACCATGAACAAAGAGAGCCCGATCAATAGCAGCGAGTATCACTCTAGGCATTGAGAGGTTCGCGAATTCTTTCAGTTGGAATTCCAAGGCCCAGCATTGCTGAGGCTCGTAGATCACAGCGAAAAGTATCGATGTACATCTCCGTGAAGAGTAGTAAGTACAAGTGGTGTAGGAAAGGCAAGAAGGCCACAGTGATCACACTACACCAAGTTAGCAGAATTCATTCGCAGCTCCTGGAACCATCTTGTGACCTAGCGTCCACGCCGCGTGCTTCTGGCTTGCCATCGCTTCTGCTGCTCCAACACAGGCAGTACTGTAAAAGGTGACGAGGAAGCAGAAAGACCAGACGAGGAGCCAAATCGAGATGCGTACGTTGTTTGCTGCTGGTGTGTAAAGCACCAGATGGGCCGGTAGCAATTGTGTGTCTCGCTGCCAGCTTCCCTGCCAGCGTCCCACGCCCCCTACCGGGCAGCTGCAACACCCTCGCTGCGTCAACTCCCAAACCCAAACGTCCGCGAAAAAAGACGTCCTTTAGCAGCAGCGCCCGTAGCATATGGTACGGTAACCTTTTCCTTTGGGGGGACACACAACACCCCGAAAAACCTTGGAGGCGGAAAATGGAGCAGCCTTTCTCTCCACTTGCGGCCAGTCGTCTTCATTTATTGCAATTTCCATCCCTTTCCAGCCCGTCAGGTTTCATGTCCTCGCTGCTGCTAGACCAACTCTGATAATCAAATCATCTTCACTTCACTACCCCCATTGCCCCCCCAATCCGTCCAATCTGCATCTCCTCCCTCCACGATATACAGAGTGCAGCACTGTGCCGTCACGTTTCTCATCCGTGGCTCGCCCTCGATCACGCACAAAAGCTACAGGGCCGCCATCTACTAGAAAGTAAAGCCCTGTGACTATAGACTATCCTCGCTCTACTGCCCCACACCAATCGCCAGATTTTTTAGCATCAGGCCTGGCCACTCAAAAAAATCCGTCGCGGGCAAAACTTTCGCTCGTGTGCTTCTCGTCGAGAGTTGGTCCCTGTCGGCAACTCGCTCACTCTACGCACCAGCTCACCTCGCCCTGAATGAAGAGGTCCTTCTGCTAGGCATCAACCAAGCCTTAGATTCGCTGCGTGCACCGCTTGCGTGCCCAACCCAATCCCCGTCCACCATCCTCTTACTTCCTGTCATCCTTTAATTCAAAGCAAACAAATTGGTGCCTGTGTGTCTGCGTTGGCCGGCTGTGTCTGTCGGAACAGCAGAAGAATATATAGGAGACGAAAGAAGAATAAGCAGCGGACAGGGCTTCGTCTGAGACGAGAGCTTCGCCCATACTGCAAGCAGCTATGTCGGGAAACCAGCGTTCGCCGTACGATGCTAGACGCTCCCCGACAACATTACATTACCGGTCCTCCTATTCATCAGATGGCCAGCACCCACACCCAAACCAATACGATCCAACTACGCCAGTACACGCCCACTCGCCAGTTACATATAACGCCAACAATCACCCCTCTGCCTCCTCGACACGATTGCCTCCCCCAAGTACTAATTCCACTGGGACATTTTACGATCCCACTCAGGCTGAGCGCTCAGAGCCAAATTCGAATTGGGGTTGTTATTCAGGATATCCACGGCAGTCTTCACAGTCACAGCATTCTCCAGTGGTAAGGTTGCCGGAATTATTATTCTTATTTTGGGAGCGTTTTAGGTGCTGACGATAATTTGGGTAGCAACCATACGGCTACCGCGAGAGTTCATTACCGAGTAGAAGTGTCGAGCCCACCGGTTCGAGATCTAGCTTTTCCATCCACTCACCCATTTCGTCTGCCAGCATTCTAGGGCGTCTGGAATCAAGAGCAGTCATGGATTCAAAATCGTCTTATCACGAGCCGGTATCGCCGAGCTCAATCTACGTATGTGCTCAATTAATTGAATCACCTACTTAACTGACTTTATACTAATTAATTGCTTATAGAAGAGCGCTGCACCTACTCCTCGCCGCGAGGCTGCGATGTCCATTTCATCGCTCCTTACTTCGTCTGATGAGCCTGCCATCAGTGAACCAAAAGGCTCCAAGGTGAAGATGCTTACGGCGAAGCGACCGTCTATTGATCAACACCAGCATTCCGAGCTATTACAAGCAGAGAACAATTCTACGAAGGCTAGCTTACGGCGACCTTCTATCCAGACCCAACCACCTGCCCGGACAAACGAGGTAGACCTTAGAGGAAGCATAGATACGACGTTTAGTGGTGGAGCTGGGAGCAGTTTTGGCAAGAAGTCTAATTCGTCATTCAAGGATTTTAAATATCATGACTCTATGAAAGTCACAGAAGATGCAGATAAGTCTGATACAGATGTGGATGATGATGTGTACCAGGTGGAAAAGCAGGCCTATGTAGCGAAACGACTTAAGCGAAAGGCGGAAATTGCCACCAGTGAAACTGAGAAGCGAAAGGTAGGGTCATTGCTACATGAAGCGTGGGGATGTTTGATGCTGACCTCAGTAACAGCGACGACGGGTACTTCTACAAACAAAGTTACACGAACAGCTCGATGCTCTAGGAAAGGCAGCGAGGGAACGTGCGAAAACCGCGCTTTATGCTGACGCCATGGCGGAGGTGATGAAGAAAGAGGAAGAAGATGAGAAGGAGCGTAAGAAGGATATGCAACGAAAACGGCGACGGGAGAAGGCTGCAATTGAGCAGAAGGCTAAGGCTGAGGCACAGGCCAAGTTGGTTGCTGAGCTTGCCGAGAAAGATAAGGTAGAAAGAGCCGAGAGGGTCGAGGCAGCAAAGAAACTTGCGGCAGAGCGAGCGTTGAGGATGGAGATTGAGGGCATCGACTCAGACCACAGCCTTGTCGTAATCGAGGAGGAAGGGCCCAAGAGTAAGAAGCGGAAGACTATCAACCAGAAGAAGGCTCGACAGCCGAAGGAAGGGAAGGAGGCAAAGGAACCAGCAAAGGAGAGGGAGCTAAAGGATGTGGAGATGACGGATGCGAAGGCGGTGAAGGAGGATGAGGAGTTTAAGGCTATGGAGGAGCCTAAGGAAATTGCACCACATAGCTCGAGGGGATACAACCAGATGTACGACCAGATTTGGAAGGATATTGCAAAGAAGGAGATCCCCAAGGTGTACAGAATACAACAGGCGTCGTTGTCAACGAAGCAATCTAACCTTCGGAAAACGGCGCAATTGGCGTCCAAAGAGGCTCGAAGATGGCAGCAACGCACTAACAAGAATGTCAAGGATACCCAGGCTAGGGCGAAGCGCTGTATGAGGGAGATGATGTCGTTTTGGAAGCGAAACGAGAGGGAGGAGAGGGATTTGCGTCGCCGTGCAGAGAAGGAGGCTCTGGATCGGGCTAAAAAGGAGGAGGAAATGCGTGAAACTAAGCGACAAGCAAGGAAGTTGGAGTTCTTGATCTCACAAACCGAGCTATACTCACACTTCATTGGCCGGAAAATCAAAACGGATGAGATTGAGAGGTCCACTGATGATGTTTCTGGCCCAACTGCTGAGAATGCCCCGGCTCAACAATCGAAGTACGGAGATTTGGATGATAAGCGCCCAACAGGACCTACGACTACTAGATTCGAGGACTTGGACTTCGACAATGAGGACGAAACGGTACTCAAGGAGGCGGCAATGAACAATGCTCAGAATGCTATCCAGGAGGCTCAGGATCGAGCTAGGGCCTTCAATAGTGGGGCACAGACGACGGAATTGTCGAATCTCAATTTGGATGAGGGTGAAATGAATTTCCAGAATCCCACTAGTTTGGGTGATATTGAGATTCAGCAACCGAAAATGCTTACGGTGCAGCTCAAGGATTATCAGTTGAAGGGTCTCAATTGGCTGTGTAATTTGTATGAACAAGGTATCAACGGTATTTTGGCAGACGAGATGGGTCTTGGAAAGACGGTCCAGTCGATCTCGGTGATGGCTTATCTCGCGGAGGTACACAATATTTGGGGACCCTTCTTGGTCATTGCACCTGCTTCAACACTACACAATTGGCAGCAGGAAATTACACGCTTTGTGCCACAACTTAAAGCTCTGCCGTACTGGGGTAGCGCGAAGGACAGGAAGGTTTTGAGGAAATTTTGGGACCGTAGGCATGTAACCTACGGTAGGGACGCCCCTTTCCATGTCCTAATTACCTCATACCAACTTGTTGTCGGTGATGCTCAGTACTTCCAGAAAATGAAGTGGCAATACATGATTTTGGATGAGGCACAGGCAATCAAGAGTTCGACAAGCTCGAGATGGAAGGCACTATTGGCTTTCCACTGCAGGAACAGGTTGCTCCTTACTGGTACACCGATTCAAAATTCTATGCAGGAACTATGGGCGTTGCTCCATTTTATTATGCCTAGTCTTTTTGACTCTCACGATGAGTTTAGCGAGTGGTTCTCAAAGGACATTGAAAGCCATGCTCAAAGCAATACTCAACTCAACGAGGCGCAGTTGCGTCGTCTGCACATGATCTTGAAACCTTTTATGCTCCGGCGTATAAAGAAACATGTACAGAAGGAGTTGGGAGACAAAATTGAGTTGGACATCTACTGCAACCTTACCTACCGCCAGCGAGCATTGTACAAGAGTTTGCGGGACAAGATCAGCTTCCTGGATGTCATTGAGAAGGCTTCTAGCGGGGGCGACGAGGGGACGCAGACATTGATGAACTTGGTCATGCAGTTCAGGAAGGTTTGTAATCATCCCGATTTGTTCGAGAGAGCTGAGACTAGGTCACCGTTGTCGTTTGCTACTTTTGCGGATACGGTGAGCTTTATGAGAGAGGGACAGAATGTCAACCTTTACTACACGAGCCGGAACTTCATCCAGTACAAGGTGCCAAGGCTTGTTGCGAGAGAGGAGAGGTTGGATGTTCCCGGGTATAAGACACAGGCGGGGTTCAGGAGGAGGCATTTGGATAATTTGATGAATATTTGGACGGAGGATTACATTTACAAGTCCATGTATTCGGATAAGGGTTCGGTCTTCTCGTGGTTACGATTCGCGGACACATCGCCGCGGGAAGCTGCAAAGACGTTTCACTCAGCCATACTTGACAGGGCTGTTACGGTGGCCACGGAATCACGGGAGTTGGGACGGTTCTCTGCGTTTTACGACGACGAGAAGTTTGTCCCGCTACATACGATGCTTCTGGTGTCGAAATTGCTTGATAAGCAATCGCTCAGCGATATGTCTGGGGAGAAGCACCTGACTGAGCTGACAACCGTATCTACACGCATTCTCAGGAATGAATACCTCCAGGCTATGGAACCTCTAGCATATCCTGCTGTGTTTGCACCTCCTATTGAGTTTGACTGCTCTGATCCAGGGGTTGTCAATGAACAGGACTACCTGTTATTTAGCCCCAAGGTTCGAAAAGTTCTATTCGGGCCTACCAAGGGAGAAGAGGAGGCGGTTATCGAGAATAAGCTGGAGGTTCCTTTAAAGACGCTGACTAAGGCTTTACCTGAGCCGTTTTTGAAAGCGTCAAGTTACGCTGCAATCCAAGTTCCTCTAATGCGACGATTCGTCAGCGACTCTGGGAAACTAGCTGCGCTGGATAAGTTGCTTGTCGAGCTTAAGGCTGGTGGTCATCGCGTGCTACTCTATTTCCAGATGACCCGAATGATGGATCTCGCAGAAGAGTACCTCTCCTACCGCAACTATAAATACCTCCGTCTCGACGGTTCCTCCAAGGTAGAAGACCGTCGAGATATGGTCAACGACTTCCAAACTCGGCCTGAGATATTCCTTTTCCTCCTTAGCACGCGCGCTGGTGGGTTGGGCCTCAATCTTACTGCCGCGGACTGTGTTATCTTTTACGACTCAGACTGGAATCCTACCGTTGATCAACAAGCTGAGGATCGTGCGCATCGTTTGGGACAGACGAAGCAGGTCAGGGTTTACAGGTTACTGACGAGGGGAACCATCGAAGAGAGAATCAGGCAACGGGCGTTGCAGAAACAGGATGTGCAAAAGGTAGTGATGTCAGGTACTGGGGCAGATCTACATGAGAAACCGGTCAACTTTAGTAAAGGTGGCGGAAATAGGGATGTGGCTGCTTGGTTGGTGAGTTCTTATTCAATTCTCCTGACGTGAAGTGGCAATATGTGGTTAATTTTTACTGTGTAGTTCGACGATGAGCAAATGGCACAGCTTACCGCTGCAGAAAAGGCGAAGGAGGAAGCAAAAGCCGCTCGGGGAGCGAAGAAGCAGACAAAGAAAGCTTCCGCTGCGGCCGCGGCTGCTGCTAAGGAGGCTGGTAATGCAGATGCGACTAATCTGTTAGAGAACATGTATCACGAAGGTACTGACCAATTACCGAGCTTTTAAACGATTCACTAATGTGTATATGCTGTAGGGGAGGGCAAATTTGAAAGCGAGACTGCTACTCCGGCGAATGGTGCTGCGGCTCCGGCGGACGGAAAGAAAAAGCCTGGACCTAAGGGGGCTGGGAAGGGGAGGAGTAATAAGAAGAAGACGACGAAGGAGAAGTTGCAGATGGTGGGGGATATGGGTGAGGCATAATCTTCAGTATCTGGCCACCCATTCATAACGCAACTTTTCTTCGTGGCTGCTCTTTTTGATTGTAATATACATACCAATCGCTTCGGGCGGATTTTAATTTTTTTCTTCCTTTTTGATACTGTGGATAATTTTTTATTTATTTAGTTTTTTTTGCTTGTCCTGTGGTTAGTATTGTTGCATTTTTTATCCTGTTAATTTCGTTGATTAGACGTTTCTTCCTTGCTGCGCTGCTTCTGTTTGGGTCCTTGATCGGTTCATGTCCATCTATGTCCATGTCTCTCATGTTAACCGAAGAAAGAAAGCCTTTGGCCTCTTTTGCTGTGCATGTTTGCCCGTTTCGTGTATCATTTATCCCCCCCGACCCCCCCCAATCTTTGAATCAAAGAGAAAGAGAGTTACGTGTATATACAAATTTTTTTTTTTGGAAGGGTAGAGAGAATGAGAAGGTTAGGTGGAGTTTATTTTTATTTTTTTTGTGGGAGGTGGTAGTAGTAGTTTATGTACTTAGTAGGTAGTAGGAAATTGATATGGAGCGTACCGTAGTCTGGTTATTGGGACGTACTTTGGTAGATTGTTAGGGATTCTGTATTAGGCTGAGGACTTGTGGGGTGAGGAATGATGGACTTAAAGATAGTGGTCGAACCCACTTTTCGCCATATGGATAAATAAAGCATAACAGCTTGATGACATTAGATCTCAACATTTGTCTTTCTACACGAAACATGAATAAACCAGTCTAACTCAACAAACCAAGTTCCAGATTTTTCCCAACCAAAAAACTCCACATACAATTAAAAACAACGAAAACCCCACCTACTTATCTCATCCTCCCACTAATTCTCGCCCCACCCAGGCCCTTCCTAATCTCATCCAACTGCTCCAACCCCGTCTGCTGCTTCCCCCGCTTCACCCTCTGCCCATACTTCCCCCCCACGCTATAGTTCTCCAAAAAGTCATCCATGATTGCATTAAAATCCTGGCGGGACTCTTTAAACCCCTCTGGAGGGGGTGGTCGTGAGAAGGCCTTTGAAGTAGTAGAAATAGCGTCGTCACCGTGGTCCCCGCCGTCACCGTGGTCCCCGTCGTTGTCGGAGCCTTCGTCAGATTCTTCATAGAGGGCCTCGATCTACGGGGCAGTTAGTGGGAGGTTCAGGGTAACAGGGAGTGGGGGGAGTGGGGGGTTGACCTTATTGAATCTTTCATCAAGGAGAGTTTGGCCCTCAGTGCGGCTTAAGGCGGAGGAGCTCATCGAGTAGACTGATTCCGCAGCTGCCTTTTTTCGGCGACGGCGGGATTTGGAGCCGCCCAGGGAGTAGACGGTGGAGAGGCCGCCGAGGGAGGAGAGATCGCCGATTGAGCTGGCGATTTCGGAGTCGGGGGCGGTGGGTTTGAGGGTGGACTTTTGGGCACGTTTAAACTTGGAGAATTCGGATAGCCAGTCGCCGGTTGGGGGTGGAGCGGCGGGGATGTGGGAATCTTGGGTCGGCGGGGCAGTGGAAGAGAAGAAAACAGATTTTGATGATGGGGGTTCTTGGTGTTTTGACGGTTTTTCTGTGTCGTCGGTAGCCCACCCGTCGTCTTCGTCTTCGTCTTCTTCCTGGCCGTATCCGTGGTCGCTGTAGATGTCCAACTCCTCCGATTGTTCAATAAACTCGTCTAGATCGACTTCCTCCCGGTCACCAGTAAGGATCTCACCAAAGATATTCTCGTCATCATCAGCATATTCCTCGTCTTCAAGTGCCTCGAGGACTTCCCTTAATCGGGGGTCCATATCTGGTTGAAACCCTGCAAGCTCATCAGGGATATTCTGCTGGTCCTGGTAACTCCGCTTTGTGAGCTTCTCATTTGGTAAGAGATCCTTGGGGAGGAGGATTTCCGGGCCTGGGGCTTCTCTTAAAGCGTCCTCGAGTTTCATTTGTTTATTCTTGCCTCGCTGTTTCGAGGCGGCTTGCGGAGCCTCGATGAAGACGGCTTCGGTGCTGGCACCGAGGTCCCTCAGATGCTGCATGTAATCGTACTTGGTGTCGTCATAGAGGATGCCGAATTGCGCGGCTTGGCCTTCGTTGGAGCGGATTTTGGAGGTGATTTCGGGGCCGAGCTCGGTGGCTAGGTCATGGGTGGATTTGATTTTGGAGGGGGGGTTGGAGGAGGAGGATGGAGGGTAGGAGGAGAAAGAAGAGGATGGGGGCTTTTCATTGCCGGGCCCGATGGGCTTGAAGACCATGCTAGAGGCACTGTCATCGTGGATGAGGGGGTCGTTTTGCGGGCGGTGGACGAGAGTGAAGGTTGTTGCGTTCTTTTTGTCACTGGAGGGGAGAGGAGGGCAGTTAGCCTTTTATATGTAGGGGGT
>Ga0307511_10006504_pt1 | contig 11765 bp, 18 predicted proteins | sample 13_EM_MG_FD_200266 | JGI IMG/M metagenome (GOLD analysis project Ga0307511, IMG submission 200266) | Populus trichocarpa ectomycorrhiza microbial communities from riparian zone in the Pacific Northwest, United States - 13_EM | ecosystem: Host-associated > Plants > Roots > Unclassified | place...
ATACCACTTGAGTGAAATACAGGGCTGCAGGGTATCTAATCACTCAGTTGTGTTGACAGCCTGTACTGAAATTGGATTTCCGAGTGCCGCTTTATTTGCACACATTTGCCACGGCGAGTCCGCAATATCGTGCATTTTCTCATGTCCGACACCAATTATAGCACGGCCATGTGGTTGAGGCATCCAAAAGAGGAATCCCACATGGCTCAACCGCTCGACGCGACGCAAGCGAAATACTCGAATTACTCGAACTACTCGAAACTCGCGGCGGGTAAGTTTCGTGATCTTTTCGGTGGCCAGTTCTTCTTTGATAATAAACGAGATTTCTCTATCAGCGGTGATTCAGTGCGGAAGTTATCGTTGGTCGGCCATGCACTGTAGAGTGGGCTCCTATAGCAGCGTCACCTTTTTTTCGACGTCCGCGCCCGTCATTATTTCGATCTCCGTTCCATTCCTTCTGCTCGAGTCCACTCTCCGACGTTTGCTACAGCGTACTGGGGGAGTAAACAAGGTGTTTGCCGTCGCCACGGCCTTTTTCTAGTATATAGCATGATGGATTGAAATTCGTCTCGGGAATACATACGTGATTGTAGCGTTGGTTCAAGACCGGAATTGCGTTGATGTCTGCTATAATCTTCTCTGCGCGTCATCTGGAATGCTATTTCCGTTGCTTCTGCTAGCTCGACGTCCATTCCCGTTTTGAAATTTGAGTCCTGGAAATGCAACCGAATCTGAAATGTGTACGACAGTGAGTGCTAACTACACCGGGTTTTTACCGTAACAGGCTCTATCTGTTGTCGAGTCAACATAGCCTGTCAGCATATAGCAAGACGAAATTCGAAAGCCTATACAAAATTCTTCCGGGGCGGCTGCACTCATTTGCTTTGATTTTTTGCCGATACTGAACTTGGGACGAGCTGGAATGTGAGTATATGATATAGAAGAAGCTAGCTCAGACTTCCTCACATTAGCCTTTACGTAATTATACCCCTGAAGACTTCAATGTGGAGCAGCTAGGAGCGGGACTCCATCAATGACCCACATCACCTCCTGTAAATACAGAACATCCTACCGTAATCTATAAAGCACATACGGGAACTCAGCACTCCTGAACCATCTACCTTCACGGTGAATACCAAGTAGATACGTAGTTGATAGGACTCAAACGGCCAACCTGTGAATTTTGGTAATGTTGTATGACCTTTTCATACTTCGCCTTAGTCATTCACAGGGACTGGATCTCGATTCGAACGGGGAACTTGTGCACAAGAAACATGGATAAAGCACTGAAAAACCTCCAGATTTTCCTAGCCTTCTCTCGGTCTCATATATTCAACCAGTCACTACATCATCTTAAAACTTCGTGATGTCTTACCCAACACGAAAGATAGGTGATGATGATGTATCTGCTATTGGCTTTGGTGCGATGGGCATATCTGTGTATTACGGCCCAATCGCACCAGACGAGGAGCGGTTCAAGGTGAACCTAGCCTTCCCCCTTCTCGAAAGAGAGTGATTGATTTCATCGTTCCTCAGGTTCTTGACGCTGCGCTTCATCATGGCTGCAACTTCTGGGACACGGCAAACGTCTATGGAGATAGCGAAGAGCTTATAGGGAAATGGTACGTTCGCGACCTATCCCCAGCATTTTAATTGGTGCATCCAATTGTATTCCAGGTTCAAGCGCACTGGAAAGCGCGATAAAATCTTCCTTGCTACTAAGTTTGGCGCCGATCACACCAAGCCCCTTGGCATCGATGGCAGCCCTGAGGGTGCCAGAGCTTGCTTGAAGAAGTCACTTGAACGACTTGGCATAGAAACTACCGACTTGTATTACTTGCATCGGTTAGTGATCTTGCAGTGTCATTACAGCGCTGTAACGTAGGAATTACTCACATGTACGGGTGGTATAGGCCAGACACCTCCGTGCCGATCGAGGTGTGGAAATAATCTCTGATCACGATATCTATTGTTTGAACTTAACCCCAGGAATCTGTTGGAGCTATGGCCGAGTTCGTCAAGTAGGTTGGGATATGCCTCCGCTGTCCGTGCAAGCAACTTTTTTCAGGGCGGGAAAAGTGAGTATATGAGAGAGAACCTGAATGCTGTCAATTTACGACTTACGACTCAAGAAGTTCAAGAGATCCGCGAATTGGTTGGGAAAGCAAATGTAGCGACTGGAGATCGGTACCCTGCCGAAATGATGAGAATGTCGTTCGAAGACACGCCGGAGTTGAAATAGTCATACTGCACCTTGGGTTGTGTGGCTCTACACAAAATTGTACTGTCTGGGGAATTGGCTACTGTACAACGAAGTTTAGTCTGTATGCTTAGTCCCCGCTCAGCAGATCAAAGGCTCCGAGAGGACACCAGTTGAAGCACAATGTGAAGTCTCGAAGATTATAACCTGTAGTGCCACTGAAGTTCTTCTAATAATACGTGAGATATATTCCACAAGCTGCAATCAGAGCGACACCCGAAACGCACAAACAAAGCGTCCAGTCTAACCATATCCACATCCTAAATATCGCCTCCACTGCTCCAATATTATATGCTAACGAAGGATCGGACGGCTTTCTCTTGATCTGTGACTCGGCGATTCTCCTCATCTGGACGGTGTACCAAGATATGCCAACGGATGCACCTATCAATCTAACCTTCGGAAACCAAAATGGTGGCTTTAAATCATCGTCAGGTTCACGAGCGAACGGTTCCGTATCAAACACCGTGTCCACTCTTTTGCCTCTCTTCTGCAAGATGGCAGGCAGGTCTGGACGTAAAATAGATCCACGACCTATACCAAGAAGGTCCGCATGGTCGTTATTGAGTGCGGTTTGGAGATGTGCAGGGGAACGGAGGCCACCCGTAAGGAGGATAAGGGGTACCGGGGATCCATTGCGCGATGGTTGTAGGCGTTTGACATGTTCCTTGGCAATCGTGGAAAAGTGGGCGAAAAAGGCCTGACGAGGTGTCGTTTTCCTCGAAGACATAAAATCTGAAAGTATACTGAGATTACATACGTGCACGCGTACATGAAGCTCTCACCTGGTGATTCATAATCTCCCCCACTAATCTCTATGAAATCGACAGTCCCCCAATCGGCAATCCTGCAAACATAATCTAACACGCGTTTCATCTCCGTTTGGAAACGTGCATCAGAGGGAGATTCCTTAGCTTGAACGTTGTCAGCTGAGTTAATCTTAATGCCTAGCACGAAATCGGGAGGCGTTAAGCCACGGATGGCGTCGACAATTTCACGCAGCATGCGGAGCGCATTCACATGGGGGGTGATGGAGTATCCATCCCGACGGAAGTTTATCTGTAGAAGTGCGTCAATGCACGCCGAGACCGATAATGCGGTATATACTTTGGGATCCAGGAACTGAGAAAGGAGATCTGATGTGGTGTCCCAGTCTATGATTGAGCTAACGATGATATGGGCGATGAGAATGATACTGACAACCATGTGCGCAGTGTAGTTGAACACCATCAAAGCCAGATTTTAGAGCCACCAGTGCGGCAGTGACGAATGAGAGTTGCACGTTTGCAATATCGTCTAGAGTCATCTCGCGAGGTACCTGAAAGAGCATACGAAACACAGGGTCGGAAGAGTTTCGCCCCTCCCTCAAGTCCTCTTCCTCTGGAAGTTGCGCTGATGAGCTAGTGGTGAAACTGGGCTTCGCTGCCAGTGTGCGCGACCCAACCGCAACTGGGCTTGGGGCTACAGGAGGAATAAATGGCGGGCGTCCACCGATCAGAACAGGAGATTGGCGGCCAACATGCGAAAGTTGCATTATAGCCAATGGACGGATTTTCCCATTCTTACAAATAGAATTTTGACCGTCCAAGCCATCTTCGGTGGCTTCGGCATCATCATGAATGGCCTGGGCTAATTTTTTGAATGGTTTCAATGTCTCCGCAGTCAACTCCGTAGGTATCACGATATCACGCCCCAACGTCAGATGTCGCCTGTCGACCTGAACATTTCCCGTAATGATCATTCCCCAGCCATGCTTTGCCCACTCGCTATAGAGTCTCAAGTGGTAAGGATTGGGTGGCCCACCGAGGAAGGTAGCCAAGTGCTCATACAAAGCAACCTTGAGATGTGATTGCATTTTAATCTTGGTAGTGAAACAGACAGCTGTATGCAATGGTACTTACTTTGACAAGCCGGTTAGAGATAGTGCGCCCGCACGGCAATGGTACTGGAGAGAAGATATCCGTCGTCATTTCAGTGCTTGAGGTATCGTAAATTTGGATTAGTATGGTTTCAACAGTCAACGAGTCACAGGACTACCACGCAGCATACTACCTCGAGTCACCATGACATTGGGTTGTTGAACGGCTTTTTGTCTGAAGCAACCAACTTACATAAGCTAGTATGAATACCAAATTTGTTCCAAAAGACCGCTGTCTACTTCATTGACACTAACGATCTCAGATCGCTGTTCTTGGAAATGTATCTTCTCCCTATAAAGAAAGTACATACATGCGAACATTTCTGTCACCTTATAAGTGTCGGTGTCGTATGGGCACTATTACCTCCTTTCACTATTTCCGATACTGACCATTCATGCGTGGGGCTATACTAGTGTTATCGCTTACTACCGCTCTACTTGCCAATGGTACGATGGTCTAGAAAGAGAACCTACAGGAGGAAGGCGAAAGCGACGACCAAACAAACTTTCTATTTCACACGCTCGTCCAGAAAAGGGAACACTTTCCAAACCGGCAGGTTCTCACGAAATAACGTTCTCCCAGATTGCTTTGCAAGCAAGGGAATTCCCATCAACCATTTGGCAGTTACCATCAAAAGCATCACCTGTCGCCAACTTGTCGTGGTTGTGGGTGTAATTACTAACTTTACACCCTGTACATGCAGAGACCCTCATAATCACGGCATCCGAACTAGCCGAAAAAAAACTGAGCCAAATTTGCAGTTTGAAGGCTAGATCTCATTCAGACTGCACCGGTGACCATCTGTGAGCAACCGCGCTGCAGAATTGAAGTCTCTGTAGGGGGATCGAAACGTGACGGTATGAGTACTAGCTCAGATGATTTCCCAGCTCCATACACACGAGTAACCCCGCTTGCTCACTAGGCCATCATGTCCATATTTTTACCCTCGTGGTTCTCGTTTCATCACTACGTATATACGTAAGTTTGTTTGATTTCCACTCTGCACAGAAATCCCTTATACTGTTGTAATTCCGGGGGCACAAAATCGTCCTTTCTGAATACGCACCGTGATCCACCATGCTTGGATGCACGCTAGTGGTCTTACTCGCTGCTGTAGCACTCAGTAATGGCGGGGAGGTACAGAAGAATAACCTACAGCTCCCTTCTGATGCCCTTGAGAACCGAGAGATGGTGAAGAGCATCTTCAACGTTTCATATACTGCCTACAGGTGGGTTGTACTGCGTGTCTGTCCACCAGCCCTATCAGAACTTGCACAGGACATATGCATGGGGCCATGACAGCCTGCTCGTCAACTCACGTTCCTACAAAGATGACCGTAACGGATGGGGTGCGACCATCGTGGATGCAATGGATACCATGGTATGTAGGTAAAGACAGTCAAAGGTTATTACTGAGATGCCTCATAGTGGATTATGGGTTTCAATACTTGGTTCGACGAAGCTGTCAATCGTACTGCGACAGTAAATTTTAACCAGTCCCAAACGAACGATCTTGCAAGGTAGGGTATTGGTCCTAATAACGATTTGCAAGCTACTACTACCCTCCGTTTTCATTAGTGTTTTCGAGACTACCATTCGTTATGTGGGCGGTTTATTGAGCGCCTACGAGCTCTCGGGAAAACAAAGGCAAATTTTAGTTGACAAAGCCCAGGAAGTCACCCAGCCGTTGACATACGCTTGGGTCGGGGTTGGTTACTTCAATGTTCCAGTTGCTTTATATTCAGCACAGCCCATAGACCAACGCTCTTCCCTTTGGGGAAGTGAACTACACTACCAGAAGTCCCGAGCAGTCGGATGTAAGTGGTGTGGCTCTTCCCGCTGTCTCGGGTATAACGCTGAGTGATCCCTCAGACGAACATCGCAGAGGCTGGTACTGTGAGTAGCCCCTGCCATGCTTCGTGAGCCGCGACACATTTATTCGGTAATGACAGCTCACAATGGAGTGGGACCGTCTCAGGTGCGTGTTGTGATTCCATGCCATGATGGAGGCTCAACGGACTTGTTTTGTTGTAGCCTTTACACTGGTAATGATACATACCGCCAACTCGCTGAAAAATCCGTGCAACACATGATTCATATGGTATGGGTCATACCTTGGAAGTCCGTATCTCCGTAGTAATACATTTCATAGCCGAGCGTCTTTCCTGGCATGCCTGGCCAAATAGTAGATCCTTCGACGGGAAATGCTGTCAATAGCTATGTGGTATGTCGTCCCCCGTGCATTCTGCTGACTGCTTAAGTCTTAAAGGAAACTTCCAGAGTTGGGGTGCGATGTCCGACTCTTACTTCGAGTATCTCATCAAATACGCCCGTCTCACAAATACCAATGACACATCGTACGCTGACGCTTGGCTGACTGCTGTCAATAGTACTATCGATAAACTTCAGAGAGTGATTGTTTCTTACTTGGAAAAATGAACACTCTTCTTATCCTGACTCGTACAGCGGTCTATTGTAGGAAACTGGCTCTACCTTGCCGACTACGACGGTAGCAACATCCTGCACGTCGGCTCCCACTTGGCCTGTTTCTATGGGGGAAACTGGATCCTTGGTGAGTAGCTGGGGCATATGGTTTTCTGCAAAGGTTGATCGATGACTCAGGAGGAAAGTTGACCAACAATGCTAACATTGTCAACATTGGTCTTAACCTGACAGATGCTTGCTGGAATACATATGCAAGCACCGCGTACGTTATGTATATGTACCTTCACAACAAAACTGACTGATTGTATGGCCTCCATACCAGCACCGGCATAGGTCCAGAGGAGTTCGCTTACATCTCAAGTGATGGTAATTATACTGGCGGTTCACCACCTGATGCCAATCAGACTGCATTTTATAACAACCATGGGTTCTACATCACTACTGCGGATTATATACTCCGTCCGGAGGTTCTCGAATCCAACTTCTATGCATGGCGCGCCACTGGTGACATCAAGTACTGGAACAACGCTGTCAATGCTGTCAAGAGCTTTCAGGAGTATCTCCGTACTTCTGTGGCATACACTGGTATTACAGACGTTAATGACCGTAACTCTAGCCGGTACGATGAGATGCAGAGTTTTTGGTTTGCGGAGACGCTAAAGTACTTGTGAGGGCATCTCTCTGGTTTCTTTTTGTTGTCTGCTGATCCCTGCGACAGATACCTGACCTTCGATGATCCGCAACGCATCTCCCTGGATGACTGTGAGTACAAATCCAAAACCTTGGTTTAGAATGTGATGATGAGTTGCATTTTTTTAGACGTATTTAACACCGAGGCCCACCCATTCAAGGCTCCCCCTGCTGCAGCCACCTATGGGTCCGGTAAGGCATGAGCGAGCAGTAGAAATCAGTATTATTTTTGCTTGTCAACCTAGTCAGTCCCGGCTCAAACAGTTCAATACGATCAAATTGAGACAATTGGATCTGTTACATATCCCTGGAGACATGATTTGGAATAAAGTAATGAGGCCGCCATTATATCATCGAGTCAGTGTTAAACCTCCAGAATCATTTTGTGCGACATGGGATGGCTGATTATGAGATTGTAACTTACACTTCTATGTATGTACTCGGCCAATTGTGTAGAGCTTGGGGAGGTTTTGGTATCTAAGAATGTGCCTGGAAGACCTCGAAATAAGCCGTATACTCGTCGGGTGTCATCAGTTCCTGGTCTTCTTCGGTCACTTGAGAGAATGGTTTCGGGGCGCCATTGACTACGGATGGAGTTATTTCAATTCAGAAAGTCACAACACCAAGCAACATACCGTGGACAAGAGGATCATCCGAAGTGCCGTTTACTTCAGATGAAACATTTGCGTCTGGATCTGGAAGTTTGGATTCAACTTTTGCCAGTTTCTTAACCGTGGTCCCTTCGTCCTCCACAGAACGTGATCTCTTGCGAAACTCATTTAACGACTCCAGATATTGGACAGTTGGTTTTTGTTCCTCTTCTTCTCCGAGTTCGCTTGCAAACGCAGATGGAGTAGCTTGAGCGGATGCTGCGTTTGATGCTGCTAAGGAAGCATAATATTGGTCGTAATCTGTAGATTGTATGCAATGCGCTTCCTAACGTGATTATGGATAGCTAAGGACGTACAATCAAATTCATCATTAACTTCTGGTTTCGCAACTTCGACAGCTGAAGGAGCTGTTTGAGAAGTTCGGGTTGGGCCAATTATTCCTAAACCCTTCAGCGTATCATCATTGGATGAAGAAACCACAGATCCGCTGGTCTTCATCGAACGCGCATGCTCCTGTATTCCGAGCGCAGTAAGGTCGCCAGTAATGGTACTTTTGAGATGCCATTTCGGCAGCGCATTTTGCTGCCGCTTTGCTGCAGCCTCTGCATCTCGCTCCTGCCGTCTCGTGGCTTCATCCTTGTCCATCGACATCACAATACCAACGCCTTCGTCTTGTCTGGGCCCAGAGGATGATCCGGCGATCTTGAGGCCAAATGCCTGGCCGTTCTTTTGTTTGTCCGTATCCATCGCGTTATTCTTAATCCACGACGACACATCCAACCTAGGGGGATGCCTGAGAACAAGTGGGTAGGGAAGGAGAATAAACGTACGCGGGGATAACCATGGACTCTGTTTTTCGCAAGCCCTCGATTATGAACCGCATCTGCCGATTGAAACGCTGCATTCGATCCTGACTACCTTTGACGCTTTCGGCATTTTCATTATCCACCAATTCAGCACCACATATCTCGCATACGAAGACACCGAGATCCCAATTCATGAGCCTGTCAACTTCCAACGGTGTGTACGACTTGCCGCATTGTGGACAGATGTATCCTTTGTTATCTAGTTCCTATAGCTAACGAGTGAGATTGAACGGTGTCAAGTGTGTACGAGGTATGGCAAACTGACATTTCGTAACCCTGAATCGATTATTCTTCGCATTTCTGCGATACGCCACTTGACAACGTCACAGAAGTGTTTGTAGTCTATATAGTAGTATTGTCTGCCGACTGATCTTTGAGCACCTTCCTTGAGTTCATTTTGGCGATACCTGACCAAGACGAAACCTCGTCAATTAAGGATGAATGGTAGAGGAGGCATACTTGCACTTGAATGAGGCGGTCATTGCCAAGGACAGCCATAAGTTTATTTAATTCCTTCGCCTGAAGTCCCATTCTGCCAGCCAGTTCATCGTCTTTGAGACTGATGAGGTCCTCGATACGTCATGCAAGGTTAAGGAAGTCGAAAGGGATGAGCAACGACATTCGACCAGAGTTCAGCAACATTCGCTTCCATGCTGCAGGTACTCACACAGGGTGTCGCGCTAGCTGGTCCAAAATGATGATGTACTTGGGTTCGTAGAATGCCCGAGAAACCTGCTGAACGAGGAGACGAAGAGTCTCTTGCTCTTCCTTGGTTGCCATCCGAATTTTGCGTCACGTCAGCTAAGACGCCTCGACTCAGAGGCCCACGATAGCGAAAGGCGCCTCCTCTGCGCGCGCACGTACGCCGTGATGCCAAAGTGGCAGCTCTGCCTGTTCTGGTCTGTGATGCCTAGCGGAGTGCGCAGAGCTTTCCTCGCTGCCAAAACATTTCGTGGACTGCCTATTATGGAACTCGAAATCACTGCTTACTGAATATTCTATGTATGTAATTCATTTCGTCCGAGGCGAAGTACGTCTCATACATATTGCCCAGCGTGCACATTCCATCGTCTAGATCAGTGGAAGACGATCTCACCGATGGTATGATCGAGTGACAATAAACATAAAATTCCACATAGGAAACAGAAATATGAATGCTAGCAAATTGTGCATATATATGGATTTGAAACCACACAACAAACGCATATTCTATCCACATCCCGTAGAATTGGAAAGTAGCGTCGCCTGACGGACACTGATTCCCACTGGGCTTGACGATGCACTGTCGGTGTCTCGATGTACCCGTGCATCTCCGCCGGGTACATGCACTTGTAGACCTTGAGCATGTCCGTTGGGCAGGTTGCCATTTGGCAAAGAAACAGAAATGTGACGCATGTCCAATTCCTGCATAGACCCCCTCTCGCTCTTTGCAGAACGGTCCTCTTCTAGAGTTTTGAACCATGTAGAAACAAAACGATATGTCCGTTTCGTCAGCCAAGAGCGGTAAGATACCTCGCTCTTTGTTTGATCTTGATCTTGAACGACGGTGAGCGACGGTTGAAGTGGATCTTCCTGGAACCACCAATGCGATGATCTGTCCCGTGCAGTCCAGATACACCATCCAGCTAGTGTGAAAATGACCACCATTGCCATTCCGACGGATACCCACGACACGAGGTCGCCTGGGTGCCACCATTCTGCAGAGAGAGCTACGAAGAAGAGGATCATCCTGAATGATAATGAACAGAAGTAATTGCATTGATGAAAGTTTGCATTTGAATTTGAATGACAACCGGTCAGGATAAATCTGTCACAACAGCCATAAAGGAAATGATACGCACCCCCAGACTAGAAACGCATGCGGAAGACTGTATATGATAGCCAACGTTTCCAACCCGTGCTTTTCATGCTGCAGAGAAGTAAGGAATCTAGCCTATCATTATTCAAAGTGCCAGCATCAGTGTCAGGAAAACCCGCACACGAAGAGAGGCACAAACATACAGCAGCAAATACCGAATTCCGACTTTCTGTGCGGTTATACCCGACAAAGACTAAACCCAGCATGATGCTCGCAAAGCTAGTCATAAGTGACATATAACTAGCGATTTGCCTGAGTGACACCCTGTTCCCATTGTCCACCGACTCGATGGCCAGAAATCCGACGTTGGCATTCAAGAGCACTGTGGCCTGTTGTACAGGGGTGCATCAGAAACAACGGGCAAAAGCATTTAGAACGACGGAGACATACAAGAAGGTTCGTATCCTGCAAGTGTGAATTCAGCTGGTTTACGAACGCATTCCATTTTTCCTTGCTTGCAATCCCATCAACGAAGATTGTGTGAAGATGCCGAATGCTCGTCATTGGTGAAAAAAACAACAATGGCGCACATATTGTCATTGTCTTGGAAGGATGATATTTCCAACCGTGAACGCTCTGGTTAAAGTTGAGCCGGGCACATTCTTCACCATGGAAGTTCATGTAATAATTCAAGTCTACAGAATGTTCAGGGGGAATGCAATATAATGAAGGTAGGCTCATACAGAAAATCTTCATGATTCTGCCTAGAGGAGGTGAGTAACATGTCTGCACACAGTCGAACAACGACATGAGTTACCGAAGACAATTGCGCCATGCCCTTGATCATTTTGCCGATCACCTTTAGCTATAAGTTAGCATCTAGCATTGTACCAGAGAATATCCATACTCTTCACACTCCCAAGGAGGGAAAGCAGCCCTTTCAGTTCTTCAGGATTCAAGGGAGATGATGACAGAGATGATGTGAGATGGTCTACCAATATTATCAATCAAATACATCATTTACATGTTGAGGAAACTAACTCACCACAACTAGCATGGATGATCATGTCCTCTGCTTCTTCTTTCATATGTGAGGTAACTTTACATAGGGTAGGAAATAGATCCCAGTGACCCCTATACAAATATGGAGTGAGCCAACAATCCCGAGAATGCCTG
>Ga0307511_10006505_pt1 | contig 11765 bp, 16 predicted proteins | sample 13_EM_MG_FD_200266 | JGI IMG/M metagenome (GOLD analysis project Ga0307511, IMG submission 200266) | Populus trichocarpa ectomycorrhiza microbial communities from riparian zone in the Pacific Northwest, United States - 13_EM | ecosystem: Host-associated > Plants > Roots > Unclassified | place...
AAACAATCTGAAAGAGCCAGGCCAAGACCCGTATGAGTCCGTTGGAGTTTTTTTCGATATTATCTACCATCAGATATCTTAGACAGCTCCAATTACATCGATTTTCCACTGCGTTCATCGCAATTATGTCTTTACGCGAGCAGGGCTTAATTTCCTATCGTCTTGAGTATTCTGTACATAGTTTGCATGGGAGGGCTAGACTAACTTGGCATCCCTTGCATCTTCCCGCACTTCCAAGAGCCTCACCATCGCCCCCCTATCGAGGCCGCATATGAGTAATTAATATGTAAAAATGTAAAAATTTAAAAAAAAAAAACCGTAGAGTGACCGGTGTCAACAACCTATCTATTTTCAGCAATCCTGTGATGCTAGGCAAGCAGAGTGGTAAGAGGGCACTCCAACTAAATTCACATCTATGGAAGCAACTACGCGCTACAACATGATAGCCCTCATGGCCCGCCAAAATCAACCTAATCCCCAATACCTCTAGCGTACGATATTACCTACCGGTCGACTACCTATCTACCGCATTATATAGACCGAATATCAGGTGAGCCTATGAGCACTAGGGGGCCTTCACTAAGCATCTATTTTAATATTAAAGCTGTTTATTATGGCAGCAGCCTACAATATAGTGAAACGGTATGCTACCAAATAAGCAACTCACTGCTGCAGATTCAGCTATTTTGAGAATTCCGCAATTTTCCTTCATTTATGCTTCCTAAACCTCCTGCGCTCAAGCTGCTGCAAACCACACATACATACTAATCTCAACCTCCACGGAGAGGCTTCCAATAGCACCAATATGTCCCTGGATGAAAGACCACCGCCCGCAACGACCCTCCCCATCAACTTCACCCATAGGCCGAATTCTCCACCAATAGGCCTATAACTCAACTAGGTTACCTATAACCACTAATACCCTGAATTAGCGTGCTCTGGTTCTAACGCAGCTTATTATCTAGCGCCTATCCTAGGTTTCAACCTAGCGTCCAACCTACTGTCTAACGTAGTGTCTAACCTGGTCCCAAACCTATATACTGGTATCAGTCATGTGTGTGCTAACGAGATCTTGTTTTAAGGGGGTTATAACGCCCCAGAAAATCACAGCATACTCCCATGGCTGAGTTAACATGAATATAGAAGTTAGATAAACGCCTTCTAGCGGATATAGGCCTATTCGTGCAATATTCGGCGTAAGGGGGCAGTAGAGGGGTGGGCGAGAGACGGTCGTTGGGGGCAGTGGTCTTTAATGCGGAGACATATTAGAGCCATTGGAATCCTCTCCGTGGTTGTTGAGAACACTATGAATGAGTATTTCATAGCAGATTGAGAGCAGGAGGTTTAGGGTAGCATAAATCAAGGAAAACTGGCAAATTCTCAAATAGCTCATTTTGCAGCAGGCAGTAGCCTGTTTGATAGTATCCGGTTTCACCATATTGTAGGCTGCTTCTATAAAAGCTGTTTCAATGCCAATATAGATGCTTGGTAAAGGCCTCCTAGAGCTCATACGCTCAGCTTGCCAGATATTCGGCCTATATAGCGAGGTGGAGAGGGGGGGGGGTGGTCGATGGGGAAGTCATAGTGTAAACTGGAGGTACTGGGTGTGATGTCCATTTTGCTGGGACGCGAGAACTACCATGTTGTAGGGCGTAGTTTTTTCTATAGATCTCAATTGAGCCGGAGTGGTCAGCCAATGGTAATGTATGTGAGCGGTGTCGCATGTCCCCTGGGTTGCTTGTGATTGTTTTTTTTTTTACATATACTCTATACTCGAGCAATGCTTGTGTTATTAAATAATATGAGAACATGGTGATTTTCTCCTTGTGGTGAATCAGTACTGGCAGTTGAAAGCTTCGGATAGGGGTCGTATCCTCCGGTTAGGTCTAGTCTTACACCCATCACACGCACACGTTAGCAAAACAGCGCGAAAGCGAACAACCCGTGCCCATGAGCACCACCGAGAAACGGACAACACCACGAGTTTCCTCAGATCGAGTTCTACCAAAGCTGTTAAGATATGAGCGGAAGAATAGGTTTCATAGACTTGCTATAGAATGATTTATTGAATTATCTTTATCGGTGGTCTTTACCACCATATATATACATGAATATTCCTACACGTTCTGCATACATCATATCCCGGCATTATATGCTTTTTACCATAATATAGCCTTCAGGCGGTCCCTGCTTTTATACTTTCACCATAATATAGGCTCTATGCGGTTCATGCGTATAATGCCCCAACTTCTCGAGTGTGATCGGTAGAGTGTATTCCTTACAAAAGCCCCCCTCTATCTCCTACCTCCCTCATCTTTCAGACCCCCTGTCCCCGCGATAGCCTGCACGACTTTCCGCACTCGGTGTAGCAGACTAACTTGCCAGCTCAGCAATACCACGATATCACCCTCCAACCAGAAGAACCGAAACTCTTATACCACCTCTATTCCAAACCAGATTCACGGGTCACAAACACATTTACGTTCTAGACGACCACCGGTTACCTACACACCCAACCATCATCTCCCACACCGGCCCGATTAAGAAGAGCCAACACAGATACGGTTCAACACAGACACCCATCGACCCAACCAGGACACTCGTAACTCCTACACCACACCGATGCCGGCCAAGGGCAAGAGAAAGAACAACCCCGGGAAGGCAGACAAGCTGTGTCCTCCACTCAAGACACGCCAGCAGGTCACGGGCCACCCACCGCCACCGACACTGACACCACCACTACCGCCACAGGTCACAGATAACGAGGGCGATGACGAAGCCACTGATGACCAACTGATCCTAGACTATGAAAACCCAGAACACATGAATGCCGCATTTGTCGAGATCGCCACAAAATCAAACACATTCAGCCGAGCAGTTTCGCCCCATTTTTGATTCAAAGAGTTCCCACAAGGCGCATGGCATCTCCTCAACATCAGATCACTCACAGAAGGGACCGTCGACCTCAATCTTCACCCGAGCTATGAAGAGTCATACCAAACGACAGACCTCAAACGCGACTCATAAACGGCCGAGCTTTCCAGTCTACAGGTGGAGATTACGGAGAACGAAGTAAGGTACCAGGAACCACGAGCCGCATGGGAGGGGGCACGAAACGAGCTATTAGACAGACTCGAAAATATACAGAGGACCTTAGAGAACCAACAAGCGGAGGTTGAAAGTCAACGAGAAGACATGGCGAGATTTTTTTTTTTTTTTTTTGAAGTCATTACTCGTATTCAGCCTTAGGCTATGACGCGCCCCCCGGAACGACAACCAGAGGGTTTCCGACATCGGAGAAAACAGAATTCGACAGAGCGAAGCGAGCACATCACGAATATCCTATTTTCGTGACGATTTGCAGAGAATTACAGAATCCCCCCGAGGGTCAAGTTTCGCAAGAACTCGAGACGTGTTTGGTGGATTCTACAGGAGAAAAGCGGCGCGCTGCAACCCTTAAAGCAGCGCAAGATCTCGGTGTCACCTTGAGCAGCGGCTTCGCAATTTTTTGGGAAATTAGAAAAGGATGCCAAAGCACCGAAAAGGCAAAGGAAAGGCTACAGCCCCTATGGCTGTCCCCTCTCTAGACAACAGACCGAGATACCGCACTCCGGAGGTGCAGGTGTCTGTACCTCAATTACCTACACTGGAACCTACTCCAGCTGTTAAGACTGAAAACCGGCAGGTATCAGTGGAGAGGAAGTTGGTGGCGGAGGTGTCAGTGTCAGACCGATTGGTCAGGGTACCGGATGCCATTATGAGAGAGGCATTAGCATGGGTGCACTTAAGGAAACCAGTGGCTAGTGTCCATGAGGAGGAGGAGGAGGAGGAGAGTGCTCGTGGGGAGATTAGTGATGAGGATCATGAATTTTGTGGTCCTTGGGTGTCGAAGGGAAACCCGACCGGGTTTCTTTACAGTGATGACGAGGAGCTTTTGAATAAAGCGGGTCGTAGTTGGATGCGGAACAGGATGAGTAAGTTGACGGTGGATGAGTGGGAGGAAGTGGCGAGGTTTCTGTTGATACATACGGTCGACTTGGTAAGCTCAGAGCTGGTGGAGTCAGATCCGGAGATGCAACAATTCGACCTAGTAGTCAGAATTCTCGGTGAGGATGGTAGCGTGGATGGAGAAGGCCGAGAAGCGATGTCCAAAACATTTCACAATCTTGGACGGGAGAGGGACAAGGTCCACCAACAACAAGACGATATGGAGGACATGCTCGAGGCACAAGATGGTATTATCACAGGACTCTAGGAGCGACTGAAAAGCTTGACAAGTAGGAACGATTCCTCCGAGTTAGAAATGCAACTCGCCGATCAGACTTATACGGTAACCATGTTTGCGGAGCAGGCAGGGCGGATAAAGGAGAAGCTACAGGCTGCTGAGCGGAGGGTAGAGGAGGCAGATGAGAAGGCAGATGAGAAGTGGAGGACATGGGCGGAGAAGGAGGTACAGGTGAAGGCAGGGAAGGCGGTTTCAGCAGAACGGAAGAAGTGGCAGGCAAAGGGTAAGGCAGTACCAGTCGAGATGGTAACGACCGCCACCCAGACCAACCACATCCAGGAACTGATGGTGGTATAGGTGGATGACGGTACACATACGGAAGTGGGGTTGGGAGAGTTGGACAAGGCGATGAAGAAGAAGAGAGAGAGGAAGGGGGAGGGGAGAGGCAAGGACAGCGAGGATACGGAGATGAAGGATAGGTCAGACAATTCCGATAGCTATCGGGAGATGTACGAGGACCTATCCGGGTATGAGGATGAGGGCGAGGCTCTGGTAGCGGCATCTCCGGCTGCCAACAAAAAACAGGCTGCTCCACGTTCGGCAGCGAAACCGGTTGGGAAGCGATCCCGACCAGCCAAAACACCCCCTCCATCAGGAAAATATCACCAAAATATTTTTATTGTGTATTTGGTGGAATTCAGTGGTGTCCGGGCGTATTATTGCGTCTCCAGCTGGCGCCCGTTATTTTGAAAGTTTGTCTCCCGAGAGGCATGGGAGACAGCTGGGAGACACCAGGAGACAGGCAGGAGACACCGAGAGACACCGAGAGACACTAGAGGCACTAGAGCCATTCTCAAAATATGTTCCTGATGTCAGAGCATATCGCCTGACAACAACGGACCGTTGGTCAAGGCGATGGTAATCCATGGGGTCCCCTGCCAGAGACCCATGGCAGAAATGATACAGGATGTGGGAGTGAAGGGGATAATGGGGGCACGTTGGCTCTTGGGAGGTATGCGGAGACTGGGTAAAGCCACCAGCTCCGTTGTGGTGTTTTTCAATAGGAAGTTGGCACTCGGGAGCCACCTGAAGGTGAGGGGACATTGGCTACCGATTGAAGCTTACGACTTTGATAGAGGAAGGAGAAGGGTGGAACGCAGTGACTGGTGATGGAAGAATCTTGATGTTGGCTTATATATCACGTTTCTATTACCCCGACTGGTTCTTTCTTTTCTTATACAGTGGATTTGGGTCTCGCACAGTTTGTATATAGTTGGTTTTCTCGGGGGTCAACCGCTCCCAATGAAGGTTCCGTCAAATGTTCCAGGCCGCCGCACAGCCTAAGGCTGATCAGGCGTATAGACTTCAAAAAAAAAAAAAAAAAAGAGCCCTCCGGAAACCCGGGAGGATTCAGAGCGCACCCCTACTCCACCACTACCAAGACCATTTGGGACTTAGCCAAGACTTAACTCCGTAGAGTGTCTGAACTAAGACAAAAGGGGGAACCTCTTTAGGACAAACCCATGCTCCTTGGCTGTTAGAAAATACATGGCGAGATTGAAGCGGCAGGGAGAAGAACAGCGAGATATAATCCTAGCCGAATTAGCCAAACAACGAGAGGAACTAGACGTGCTAAAGGGCGACGCCACCACCACCACCACCACCACCCCCGCAGACGGACTCACAAACGAAGACCCTCCGCCGCCAACCGCACAAACATGCACACATGTGGAAGCAGCAACACAGGTCGGCACCATCCACGAGACCGCAACGTCCAAGGGCAGGGAAAAAGAGGCGACCACACCACTCACCCTAAAGACCATGACCTTACCATCATTGACAATGACCCCCTGCCACCAACCCCACCATCGAAACTAACCTACGCGGAGGCAGTGGTTCATGGCACGCAGACCACCCAACCAAACCCAGTCAATAGCTTGTCCACCCAGACCGCACTTCCATACAGCACTCACAGGCGACGTCTGTCCAAACGCTAGTACAACGACGAGGACACACCAACAATGAGAAAGGAAAGACACCACGACAAGAGACACCACCCAGACGACCACCGCCAGCCACCACTAGAACGATGGTATTGCATGGCGCTGCCCTCCATTACAAACCGGGAACAATGAGGAGACGGATCGAGGAGGACAATCAAGGGGTCGAGATCGAAGGGATCCGGTGCTTACTAAAGGAGATTCGACCGGGGAAGACAGCGTCATCCCTGGTCATCTACATGAAGAATACGAAGGAAGTCAGGGGACTGAGAATGGGGAGAAAGCTCTTCGGCACCCCGACGTACAATTGGAGCCGACCAAGTCGGGATACAAGTTCCACCTGGAGATGGGAGGAGGATTTTTTGCCCTTATTTGTCTGCTTACAGAATTTATTTTCAGCGGCGACACTGGGAGATGCTCTTGCCGAGATTGTTTTTCACCCGCGCCGAGATTTCGTTTGTCCGAATTTTTGTTCTGGTCAGTTTGTTTGAAGGATTTCATTGGAGTATTACGGGGATCACGATTTCCTATGCCTACGGGTACGTACAGCGCGGGAGTGCCAGATTAACTTGGCCCACTGTTGAATCCTCCTGGGCTTCCGGGAGGCTCATTATGGACCCCCTCCTCAGGACCGGATATGAGTAATGAGTTACCAAAAAAAACAAAAAAACAATGTCTGGTAAATCCGCTTAAGTTCTCGGACGGGACTGCACTATGCTCCCAGTACGGTGGCTTAGCCAAAATATATCTCGGCGCCTTGTAACCGGCTGCTTTCTTCCTATCCGCTTGCTTAATCAGGGGTACCCTCTTCTTACCACGGGTGCTCCACATATGATTAATGAATGTGTAAAAAAGAAGATTAAAAAAATACCACGGGTACTTTCTGATGTGTGGTATTCTACTCCGGTCTTTTAAATCAATACATCCTCCCTACCACCCATGATTAAAAAGAGCTTTCATTGTATACTCGAAGAAATGTCTTCTTGCACACTGCATACATGACATTTTCCTCCATCACACACTGCCTACGTGTTTTCCACACCTTACCAATAATGCTCAGCACGCTAAACAACCGCAAGGTGCTGGGTGTAGGGCTGGAGAGGCCCCGTGGCATTTTTGATGTTAATTCATAATGGCTGTAGCTGTAGCGCACAGATTTGTCGCACTTCACGGTTGTGTTTCTCTTCCGGGTTGTATATACAATACCTGTCAATGGTGAGCACGATGAACTTACTAGGTCTAACGTTACATACAATTTGCCCTACTACGGACTAGGCACACCTGTGTGTGCAAGAGAGTTCACGGGAGGGTGACGTAGAGAAAAAAGATACGTACAATCCCTACCCAAAAGTCTTTGTGAACCATGCCGATCGCGCGATGAAACAGTGTAGATGCAGTGACTATTCGGTGATTTCAACCTCCATAGTACAACAACCATGCCTCCTCGGTAGCCGACGCAGAACGCCAGGCCCTAGCCATAGACACCACCCGCGAGCATACCGACACACTGATACCTCTTACCGACTCCATGGCAGCCGTCGACATGAATCCACCCGGGTTTCCGGGTAGCTCATCGTGGTCCCCTAACTGGGACCGAATATGAGTAATGAGTATTTAAAAAAAAGATTTTAAAAAAAATCCCCGGATCCAACGAGAGATGACAGTGGTTGAGATGGGCATCACCCTCGTTCCCTTGTATCTACAATGTTCAATTACCTTGATCCCAGAGAATTCTGGTGTTCTTATGGTCCAATACCCAATATTTCCTAAATCCAACAGCTAAACCGGATTGTATTAAAAATGCTCCTAGTCAAAGAGGTGAAGGAAACTCGGCAACCAAGATGACAAGGAGTAGAGTTAAAGATGGAATAAAGAGCAGACTTGGGAGAACTGCAGTCTACATGGTAGTCATATGTTGATACCTTGGGCCACTACCTCCAGGAAAATGGGCTACGCAAGTGTCTATCAAGCTTAAACAAGACTTGCCTGGGCCTGGTAGCAACAACACTAGGCCCCAGAGGATTTTGGGAGTAGAATTAGGAGTACCTTTAGAAATTTGGACTGATAAATACAGGGTCGGGCAGTCGGCAAATTTAGGTATTTTAAAAATGGAAGGAAAAACAGTATAAGGACTACATTCATCTAATTTCAAAGAGCAAAAGAGATTTGGGAGTATTTTGTACTCTTAGTGGATCACTCGGTTAACTCTCATGTCTATTAGTTGCGCAAGATGCTGGTCCTCGCTGTTATTGACAATATTAGTTGCTAACCAACCATACACTTGGAGGTGCCAGACTCCCACAAGACAATACTCCAGTCCATACAGCAATATTAATTACTAAATTTCTTTAACACAGTTCATAAACACCCTTCATACATCCTACGGTCCCACCACTATGTACCATGCATAGATTCACTTTGAAAGTACCTTCTTGCAAAGCATCCTATCTTTACCAATATACCAGGAGGACCACATACACATCATTTTAGACTTGCTGAGGCCTTGCTTGAAGCCTGGAACCAATTCTGAAGTCAGTATCCAAGTAGTTGTGGAGAAGCAGCCATGACCGAGTGCCAGCTGTAACTGGAGTGGAGGGCTGGTATATGAGCTGCTTGGCACAGCTTTGCTTTACATTTCGCTCCCAGTTTTCCTTTAGTCTTGTTGCAACCTTGATTTTCTATTCCTTTGGTACCTGTATTTGGCTCATCTTCAATCTCAGACGGTACCGATATATGGTTGTTAAGTTATTCAGGAAAGTCAAAGGCATTGAGGTATTATAGCGAGCCGCGTGTGAGGCTCAAATCCGTGTTCCACCAAGACTGTTGGGTAGGGATTGTACATCTCACAATAGAAAAAGACTCAGAACGAGCCCTTGGTTGGAACTCGATAACCAGAGCGGCTAACAAATAAGCGGACAGCACCACGACATAACTCTCGCCTCTTACATTAAGATTATCTACACAGATCTCAGGGGAACAACTATTGCGATCCCTTCCCCCTCGTTTGAAGAAATTTTGCCCGTCGTCGCCCCGCTTCTTCTCAACCCAGAGTAAGGCCATTGGCAAGAACGGTGGTGCCTCAAGTACTGCTTCGAGCAGCGCAGAGCAACATGCCCCAAAGCCAATTATATACCCTTAGTTGGCCAACAACGATTGGAACGGCAACAACCGACCGACAATGGCAGAATGTGGTTTCTGTGAGAAGTTTGGGCAATACACCGAACGATACTGGCAGCGGAAGAATCAGCAGAGTTATGAGAGTAATATCTAAGAGGTCTTGGGAAAGGATTCGGACTCCGAGGTCGGATCAGGGATGGACCAAGTGGGCAACGAGAGCGACATGAGCACCACCAAACCTCTACCTCCGCCAATTTTAGCAGTCATTGGATCCCTTCTCAAGGAAGAGGACGAAGAAACCTGCCATGCTTGGCAACACCACGTCATGAGCTTTATCGACTTCACAGAGAAGAGATTTGTGATGGAGCTCGTATTGAAGTCAAGAGAATGGAGAGCAGAGGCGGCAGCGAGATACCGTGACCAGATAAGAGTGACCAGACAAGGGGGGGTACCAAAGCACAACAGAGTTCCAGCACCCAGACCCCAGCAACCCTGACACCACCCAGAATCACCTGCGCAACCCAAACTGCACTACAACACAGAGCCACAGTCAACAGCATAACAACGCAGAACCTCGGAGCATCAACTCCGGATGCCCCCACGGAGTTACTAGCTACAACCCCAACCCGCATCTACGCGGAGGTGGTATTCCAAGTATCGGGTCAGAGCAACAGCAGAACAGCGAAGAGAGCAGAAAAAGCGGCACCACCAAAGCGTCAAATACCACTCAAAATCCCAAAGCCGCAAGGCAAGCACTACCAACCACACAAGCGAGGACACAAACGGCGGTCATGCATGCAGCCCCACTACGCTACAAGCCGGGGATGATGCGACGATGCTTAGCGGAGGACAATAAGGGGGTGCGGTTCACGGGTATCTGGTGGTTGTTGAAGTAACACTGACCGGAGAAGGTGGCATCCTCTCCAGTCGTCTACATGACATCTGCAGAGGAGGTGGGAAAATTATGGATGCGTTGGAGGCTCTTTCGCACAATGCGACATGACTGGGGCCGAGTCCGTAGCGACAAGGCAAACGAACATCATACAAACGATAGAGATCAAATTTTTACACGACCACCCACACGAGAGTGATAGCGGGGTTTTTTCTCTACCTTTGTTCTACTTCCAGGGAGTTATTTTGGAGGAGGCAGAACGGACATAACACGGAGGATTTCGTCTTGAAGGGGGCCAGCTGGGGTTGGGAGGGGGGAAAACATTTTCCACAAGCTGGGGTTGGTTTCTTAACTGGCCGGGGAGTGAGGGGTCTGATTTCTACCTGCGGGGAGTGCCTTGCCCTCTTTCGTCTTTTCGGGAGGTATCTGGTCTTGTACATAGATACAAGGTAGGGAACGGCCCAAAGGTTCGATACTGTATCCGAGTCCCCACTCGGGCATGCTCTCCCTCGTCATATTCCAATCGTATGAATATAAGTACTGATTCACCAAAAAAAATAGAAAAATAGAAAAAGACTGAGTTGTGTGAAGTAGGATGGAAACTAATAAATCATTTAAAATGAGAATTGCAATGTGTAGGTGCGTGAAAGCAGTAGCTAAACAAGTCCGATGCTAAACGTTCAGTTCCTCTGGGAAGTCCATTGTACAACCCAAGTGCATTACCACCCCCACCCTAGTTCTATTACCAATGGGACCGACCATGTAGCCATTATGGACTGTGAAATAGCTGTGAGCAAAGATTTCTAATTCATTCATTCCGGGATGGAAGGTTTTACCTGAGGGATAGAATTTTACTCCACCCCATGAATCCAACCAGGTTTCCAGGTGGCTGAAGGGAGGAGCTGAATATGAGGACATAATTTTTAAATAACCAAGGCCTTATACATACACTTTTCCTATGTTCAGGGGTTTCTTGCAATTGCCTATTACTGTGCGATGATTGCCATTATTTCACAACCTGCATTTAAACGGCCTAGTCAGGTGAAATAACTTTTTTTGAAAAAGAAAAATTTCCTTACTAGTTTTAGTTTGGGGGAAATCAGCCGAGCCAATAATACTACACTGCAATTTGAGTTGGAGAGACCCAGCATGAAGGCCGAAAAGATTTTATAATATTCGATATATTCTAATTACCCATTCCTGTTTTTTAAAGTAACAACTTCTTATTCTATAGTTTTATTAATACAATCCCTTTTTTTGAGAATTATACCTAACAAGGAAATTGTTACCGAGGTGATAAACATGCATAGTAGGAGTTGCCATAACAAGCCGGTGCCATAAGCGAGTTAGAATACCGGTCGCTAGAATACCAATTGCGATCTGTTATGACGTTTGTTGTGTCTAAAAAAATACCCCTCAATGCGGGGAGAGCTAGCATAAACTCGAGTATCATATTGAATTTGTCAAAGTAGGAAATGCTGCCTTCTTTACCAACGGGCGAACCCGGAATGGGGAGCGGGGGGCGAGGGGG
>Ga0307511_10006508_pt1 | contig 11764 bp, 5 predicted proteins | sample 13_EM_MG_FD_200266 | JGI IMG/M metagenome (GOLD analysis project Ga0307511, IMG submission 200266) | Populus trichocarpa ectomycorrhiza microbial communities from riparian zone in the Pacific Northwest, United States - 13_EM | ecosystem: Host-associated > Plants > Roots > Unclassified | place...
GTTATATCCTTGTTGGGATTTTAGTTTCAAACCAGAAACTGAATCGCTCATTAAAGGTTATTTAACATTAAAATAGGCTCTAAATCAAAGCATGATCCTGCTCATCCTTCCTCTATTAGGGGAGAGGGTGAGACTATTCCTAGAGAGACCTCAAACCTTAGGATGAGGTGCAAAACTTTGTATCATATGAGCAAGTATCCCTAGTTAATTCTAGGCAACTAAGGGACTATATGGTACTATTACTTGAGGCCGATGACCATGTTTCCCAGGTCACCAGTAAACCTGTTGGGGGAAAATCATTATTGCTGCATATGTATATATAATTTTGGGTACTCATTTCCCTTATAAAGGTTTGTAAATGGTGTTTTTTGTTATTACAACTAGAGTTTGGCTCAGCTCCACCCCAATAGGTGGACCACCTTGTCTACTTTTGATAAATTATTGAGAATCCTTAAGATGGATCATACAATTAAAGTATTCAAACATTGCTACGTGCTGATCAGTAGTGCCGAGGAGGGGTTACCATTCCTCGGCTCTTTACCTTTTCCACTAGGCCTAGAAGGCCTATAAAAAGTACTTTCCAAGGTAAATCCATTCATGTAAAGAAGTGGAGGGAAAAATGGGTGATAGTGAAGTTTAATGGCATGACGAGACCTCAGCTTAACTATATTGCTATTTAGGGTTGCTCCCACTTTTGGAGAGTGCCCTCGGTGAGCGTGAACAATAAGTTTGGCCTCAATGAAAAGGAGAAAGATCTATGTAGTAGGATATGTCAACTCCAAAACCAAATATGAAATCAACAAGTGGCTTAATGACTCTATCACCTTTTTGTTACTAGTATGGCATTTTTTTTAATTGTTTACTTTAGTTTGGCATTGTTATTCATCATCTGACCTTTTTCTTGTGCAGGATCCTTGACAAGAATAGCTAACTCAGATTTCATTGAATCTACACCATCTATGCCTAGCCATGCAACCACTTTAATTCTCAGTCATGCCTATTTATCCGAAGTCTTTTATATCTCCCTCTTAGAGGAAGTCCTTGTATTTAGGAGGATAGATACAAAAGAGGTTCTTATGGATGTTAAAGGGATCCTTGTATCTGGATCTTTTCTTATAAGAAGCACTTCGTCAATTGAGATGGTACCCAAAGCTACTATTGAGGGCAGTTGAGTTGTAAAGGGGAGTCGATCTTCATGGCCAGGGTGTCCGAAAACACCTATTCCCACCACAGTCATCCTTGATATTGCCTCTCGCTGGAAGAGGTGAAGGGTTGTTATCACTTCTAACTCTGATATAGAAGTGATCACACCTCCAACTAGTATTCCAGTTCTATTCAACCTAGTTCCTATAGTTGCTAGGTCTTTCCACTAGACATCTCTTACGAAGAGGATGAAGGATTTCTTCTTCAGCCATCATGCTCCCCTTCACTTTCCCAACCTTAATGAGGAGGAGAGAATGATGATGAAGTTCATCTTACAAGGTAGATCCACCTTAAGTGCTGGTGGATTAGAGGTAATGAATACCTTAAACATGTTACTCACCTTTCAATATGATGTCAGTACTTTGATAGACCCTAGCTACTAGCATTATTTGGCTATAATTGGGCAAATGACCTTTTAGGTATGAAGATTCTTTTTATACAATATTTTTTTTTTTATGAACAAGTTTTGAATAACTAGAACTTTATCTTTTTTTTTTTTGGTCATTTAGATCTTCATAATCTGCGCTCATTCGATAAGCTAATGGATTGAGGAGATAAAGGCCATAAAGGATGCCATTGAGTAATATCATGGTGATAGGACTGAGGGGCGTAACTTGAGGGAAGAGAAGGTTGCTCATGAAATTGAGCTAAAATTTATCAATCAAGGCTGCCCATGTTCAGCTGCAAAGAGAATTGAAGGGACATGCCTACATTTTGAGCTCTACTGAAGAAAATCTTAAGGAGACACACAGCCGAATAGACTTATTGAAAAAATAGATAGCTAAGCTCAAAGTTGCATATCATTTATATAATTTCTCTCTCAAAGATTATTTTCATTTGTGGAAATCATATAAACTCTTACCTACCAATAATGAATTTTGCCAGCTCTCTTTCTCTCTCCATAACATTCAGACTAAATAATACAATTTTTTTCTTTTTGTTTTACCAAATACTTTTTTAACCTTGTTCCTGCGATTGCTATTTCACCATTGTTCCTCAAATTATTATTCTTGTTCGGGATTTACACTAATTTACTCTGGGTTTTAAAAATAAAATTCTCGAAAAATACTTCTTTTTTTTGTTTATTTTGTTGCTATCAACACTAATGATGCTAATGGTTATGCATGAATTTTTATCTAATGTTTATTAATTATGATATTAAATACACTTTTCATCACATATAATTTTTATTTGTAAAGAAAGAGAAATTAGAAAGATGAGAGATTTGTGTTTTCTTTTAAGAGTATTTGTTTTTGCATTAAGTTGGGGATTGAATAACCTATATGATAAAGGAGGATTTGAACACTCGAATACAAACATATTGCAGCAAAGTAATGTGGAAAGCTTAAAATATATATTTATGGAATATATGAATATGTTAAAGTCCAATAAAAGATGTGGTCATGCTAAATAATATATCAAATAAAAATAATTATAATTTTTTATTTAACCAATAAATTATGCTTAAATTTATTATCAAATTTTATAAGCTATTTTCTACAGTAAGGTCAATTGAATAACGCTAATAAGGTTGAGAAGTTTTTAAAATTAAATTCAAAAAATATTATTTTTTATCAATTTAATCATTTTAAAACAGTCATAATTTTTTATTTAACCATTTATTTATACTCAGATTTTATCATTAAATTTTATACACCATGTTCTATAATAAAATTAGCTGGATAACGTTAAATAAAGTCAAGAAGTCCTTCAAGTTAAACCCAAAAATATTGTTTTCGTTAATTTTATTATTTTTCTTTTTAATTTTGAAATTTTCATTTTATTAGGATTCGATTTTTTTCCTTTTCTTTCTTTTTTTTCTTAATAATTAATATTTGATATTACAATTAATTTTTAAAGTAATTTTTATATAAAAAGAATATTTTTTATTTTTTAAAATTTACTTTTAAAATAATATTTTTTTAAAAATACAATTACACCACAAAAACAAACTCTACTAAAAATTTTGTTTGACTTTTCTGTGATTTTTAAAATTCTTGTCGTTTGATTATTCTGTGGAGGTGCGGTTGCCGTCACTATGCTTCTAGTGTTTAGAATCTAAGCAATCAAACTCCTCATCTGCAACAAAAAATTTTCCTTTCCTTTTGTCTATTTTCACCAAAAATTCTCCTCAAACTCATACCCCTACCATGGAAGCTATAGCGGTTGAGATTGGAAAAGCATTTCTCAATAGCGCTGTTGATATTTTGATCAAAGAGTTTGGTTCTCCACTGGTTCAGGGCTTCTTCAAACGCCGAAAGCTCGATAAGGAACTGCTGGAGAAGTTGACGGAAACACTGAACGTTGTGAATGGCCTGTTGAACGACGCTGAGGAGAAGCAGATCACTGTGGACGCTGTGAAGAACTGGCTTGATGATATTAAAGATGCTGTCTATGAAGCTGAAGACTTGTTGGACGAAATTGATTATGAAGCTCGATCATCAGATCAGTTGGAAGCTGGATCTCAAACTCGCACTGCTCAGATGCGAAACCTTTTGTTCTGCTGTATTTCTCCTTCTAGCAAGAATCTGGAGAAGGAAGAGTTAGCAGAAAACTTGAAAAAGATTTTCGAGAGGCTGGAACGATTGGAGAGAAAAGCTAATACCCTCGATCTAATAAGGCGTGTTGGAGTAAAAAGATCTTACGATCCTCAATCACGCTCTTTGCCAACAACTTCTCGTCTTGGTGGTTCTCGTGTTTATGGTAGGCAGGGTGCGAAGCAGGACATAACGGACCTTCTGCTATCAGATGATGCAAAATTGAAAGGCTTAGAGGTGATTGCCATAGTCGGTATGGGTGGGATTGGTAAAACAACACTTGCAAAGTTTGTCTGCAATGACAGAGCAGTACAAGAATGGTTTGATTTGAAAACATGGGCCTATGTTTCACAAGTATTCGATGCTCTCAAGCTAACAAAAGATATTCTCAAGGGGGTTGGTTTATCAGACTGTGATACCATGACTCCTGATCAGCTTCACTGTGAGCTCGAGAAGAAGGTTACGGGCAAGAAATTATTGCTTGTCTTAGATGATGTTTGGAGTGATAATCAAGCTCAATGGGACTTTTTGCTCACACCTCTGCGGTCTGGGGCGCGAGGAAGTAAGATCGTGGTTACAATACGCGAAAAAAATGTACTGTCAGCCTTGCAAAATGTTTCACCTTATCCTTTGCAACGAATGAGCGACGATGAGTGCTGGTCATTGTTTTCAGAATATGCATTTAGTGGAGAAAATTGCAATGCACGCTCACAGTTTGAAGAAACATTCCGTTCAGAAATAGTGAGAAAGTGTGATGGCTTACCTTTAGCTGCAAGATCACTCGGGAGTCTCCTGAAGTCCCAAACAAATGTCAAGGAGTGGACAGAGATATTGAAGAGCAATGTATGGAATCAGCATATTAAAGACGTTCTTCCTGCTCTAAGAGTAAGCTATGATCATTTGCCATCATATCTAAAACGATGCTTTGCTTACAGTGCAATTTTTCCTAAGGGTCATGTATTTACAAAAGAAGAACTAGTCCTTTGGTGGATGGCTGAAGGTTTTATAGTCCAACATGATGGAAGTATGGAGATGAAACTAGGATACGAGTATTTTCAAGATCTTGTATCGAGGTCATTCTTTGAACAAATCGATGACTATTCTCCAAACTTTATCATGCATGACCTCACAAATGACTTGGCAAAACATGTGTGTGGAGGTTTTTCCTTTAGTTTGGATGATGATGATAATGATTTACGTGTGATTTCTAGCAAGACTCGTTATCTATCATATGCAATAACAAGATATGAAGACCTAAAGAATGTCAGCGGCATTAATGAAGTTCAAAATTTGCGCACTTTTATGTCAATGTCAAAGAGGGGGTGGTCTAATGGAGGCTTTAATAGCGAGGAAATTCATAATTTGTTGCCAAGATTCAAGCGTCTGCGAGTGTTATCTTTGTCCGGGTATGATAATGCAGGTCAACTGCTGGATTCAATTGGCAACTTGAAGCATCTACGGTTTCTAAATCTCTCCAGAACATCAATGGACAGGCTGCCTGAAGTGCTTTGTGCCTCGTACAATTTGCAAACATTAATCTTGTGTGGGTGCAAAAATCTTGTTGGGCTACCGACCAAAATGATGACGTTAACCAACTTGTATCATCTCAATATTACAGAAACAAGATTGCAAGAGATGCCACCACAGATAGGAAAACTGAAAAAGCTCCAATTGTTGACTGATTTTTTTGTGGGCACGCATGAATCGTCCAACATCAAGGAGTTGGGAGAGCTCAAATATTTGGAGGGAGAACTTCGTATTTGGTACCTTCAAAATGTTCTTGATGCTCAAGATGCTTCGGATGCAAATTTGGGGGGCAAGAGGAACCTTAAAGCATTAAGCTTGGTATGGAGTGTTGATACTGGTAATTCACCGCATGAACAAGGCATCCTTGAGCGATTACAACCTCATGAGGATGTTGAAAAACTATCTATTGCTGGTTATGGAGGTGAAATACTTCCAAAATGGGTAGGAGACTCTAATTTCTCAAAACTTGTATATTTGAGCCTCGATGGATTTAAATGCTGCCGCTTCTTACCATCACTTGGTCAACTATCGTCTCTAAGAACACTCTTGATCAAAGCATGGTCTGGAGTTGAGGTTATCGGTCATGAGTTCTATGGGAGGCGCATTTCCACCAATAATCCCTTCGAATCCCTTCGAACCTTAATTTTTGAAGGGATGCAGCAATGGCATGAATGGATACCATATGATGACAGCAAAGCTTTCCCTCGCCTCAAAGTGCTACAGATAAAAGAATGTCCCAAGCTAAGAAGAGCCCTGCCCTGCCACCTTCCTTCTTTAATAGAACTCGAGATCAAAGATTGCCCGCAGCTTGTGCTTTCACTTCCAAGGTCTCCAACCATTAATAAAATGATGTTATCGAATGACTCTGCAGAGGTGAAGCTAGAGAAACTGACTTCTGGGTACAGTCTCAAACTTTTCTCATTTCAAGCCTTACATTCCCTACCGATGGAAATGGGGAAATTGGGTTGTGTTTCCACTACTTTACTAAACATTGATATCGTTGGTGTTTCAATCAAGTGGCTCCCACTAATGTTTTTCCCCAGGTTAAAGCAACTTAACATCTGGATATGCTCAGACCTTGAATCTCTGTGTGTACAAAAGGAACCTTGCAGCAATTCTGAATCTACCTTTAGTTCCTTGATGTGTCAGAGCCCACATTTGGAAAAGCTCTCATTACATAATTGCCCAAAACTGAAATCAATCCATTGCTCCTTCCCTTCCCTGGTGAAACTCGAAATATATCACTGTGATGAAATTGAGTCATTTCCGGGAGTTTGTTTGTCCTCCAAGCTAGAATCACTTAAGATCCAAGGGTGCAAAAAACTGCTTGCTGGCCGGAAGCAATGGAATTTGCAAAGATTCCCTTCTCTTTCTCGTTTCTGTTTCGGTGCATGTGAAGAAGTGAAATCCTTCCCTGAGGAAGGTATGCTCCTACCCTCAACCCTCACCTCTCTTGGAATCTATAATCTTCCGAACTTGAAATCTCTGGATTGCAAAGGGCTTCGGCACCTCACTTTCTTGAGAGAATTGATCATCAAGTACTGTTCAAAGCTCCAACCTATTCCAGAAGGGAGCCTGCCCTCTTCAGTTGCTGTACATACCGTGTCCTGACCCTTTCTGGAGTAAAGATTGCTCCAAGATTTCTTCAGTTGCTCTAAGCTCCAACCTATTCCAGAAGGGAGCCTGTCCTCTTCAGTTGCTGTACGTACCACGTACTGTCCCTTGATGGAGTAAAGATTGCTCCACTGCTGGATCAATTGAACAAAACAGTCTCTCCTTTTTATATCTCATCCACCCAACTTGAAAGAGGTATTACAATTGAAATGTTACCTTTTAAGTTCTTGATAACAATTCTAGGGAAAGGCCTTTCATGCTATGTTATTAATTCCTTGTGTATTCTTGGCAGGATTTTGATCAAAATTTTCTTCTACTACACAAATTTGATGCTTCCAAGCTGTTCTTACTTCGAACCTAATCCGTTTCTGGTTGCCAACTACAAGAGCACCAGAATTGGAACGTTTATGTCAAGGTAAATTACACTGATCAGTAGCATTTATATTCAAGAAAAACACACGGTATTGACTTGATTAGGATTATCATATTTCCACATAATAGGCAACTCTTAACAATTATTCTGTTATGCCAAACATTTTGGTGGTTCCTGCAAAATCAGTTCAAACATGCTTTTCTTTGCTTGTTTCACAGTAGCCGCTAATGAAATTTCTGAGGGCCGTGTTGTGCGGATTTTCAGATTATTTCTTACTGATTTAAGAATCAAAATTCCATTCCTGCTTTAAGGGTCTCTATTACGTTTAACAGATAGTGTAGTGAATGTGAAAATTTGCGGCACTGATTTGTTTTTTTATTTTTATCTTGTCTTTCAGGATCATGAATGAAAGTTCAAAGTTCTTCAAGCATATTTCTGTTGAAGCAAAGTAATCCTTACCGCACTGCCTTCATGTTCTGTGTGAGCTGCAAGTTGACATCTCTTCTTGGCAGTATTTTGTGTTCTGCGTGTCATACTTCACCCTGGACTTTTCTCCATTTCTCTTTTTAATAGAGCTTGTAATGTACATGATCAATTTAGCAATACCTTGAATTCTGAAAGACTATTTTTGCACCTAGATACTGAACTGCTTTATGATTCCTAGTCTCCATCCAGAATAAAAAAATTCCAAATGCTTATGTACTCTCTGGAATCATTTCCATCAGGATTCTGATTTTTGGCAGGCTGCAAAAATGTTTGATCTTGATTATAATCCTTCAGGCCTTTCGCTTATATATCCTGCAATGACTATATTTCTGATCCTCGCACTGTTTATCAAATGAATATATTCTGGGTTTTTATCCAACCATTTAAAAGATTTAGAATATCTTACCAGCAAGACGAAGCCGAAATTATGCAAGCTGGTATAGTTTTGATTTCTTAAATTTTGTTTCCCTCGTACACTCCACCTTCACTCATAATCCTACTCCCTCTGCCATCCCTCTTGCTCAATAATGGCTACACTTCCACCACTGAATCCCAAATGGTCCCTCTTAAAAATGGCCACTCCCCTTCTTAGACTATCTGAATGTTCCTAGAATCAGAATACTTAGGTCTTGTGATGGCTTGCTTCTCTGCTATTCCACCTGTCTGAGGAAGCCAGGTGACCAAAGGTGGAAAGAATTCATGACTGATAAGAAGTTTATAGAAGCTCTGTAGTTACCGTTTTGCTGGGGAGATCTGCATTGGGGAGTCACTAAGGCTCACACCCGGGCTGCACACGTGAGAGCTCACTGTTTGGAAAGAAGTGGTTGCAGCAAAAGATACATTTCAGCTTTGTGATTTGCATTCGAAACCTAATTATGAAAGGGGTAATGCCTATGAATACATTGAGACCCTCATTAGCGTTTGAGCACAGCACTTTGTAAGCTAGGTACATATTCTGCTTTCAAGTTGATTATTTTTATCGTAACATCTGCAGCATTGGGATTTATACATGCTTCTATGTGCAGAAGCCAACGCTCTAATGGATAGGAGCATTTTAGGCTGTTTTGATCTAGAGAAAAGGTGTATTCCCTTGTTTTTTTCATTCACTACCTGCCCTGTCCACTTCAAAGACCAGCCGGTGGATCTTGTTTCTTCGACTTTCTTTTTTGCTATTGCATTTTAACTAAGAGGAGTACACTGAACATTGTGTAGGTCCTGGTTATTGCATTTTAACTAAGAGGAGTACACTGAACATTATGTAGGTCCTGGTTTTCAAAGGCTACGTAGCCTTTTTTTAGCAGAGCAGATACATTTCGCACTCTATGGTCTATATGTTCTGCAGCTTGGTAGTTGGTGCCATATTTTTTAACCTAATCCGGCCCGGCAGGTCGATCCGGGATCCGGCGACCCGGTAAAATCCGGTCAAAAACCTGATTATAACTTATTGATATTTTTTTTACTAAAACAATGTCGTTTTGATTTAAAAAAATTAATCCAGACGACCCGATGATCCGGTCAAAATCCAAAACCCGGGTTTTGAACCGGGCCGGCCACCAGGCCAGGTTTAAAAACGATGGTTGATGCTCAAGTCTTCACTTGCTATTTGAGATTATGTTCATATTTTCTCTATCAGAATTACAGCAAGGGTTTTTTACTTGTGAAAACCCTCATTAATTATCAAAAAGAACAATTATAATGTAAATTTTTTTATTTTAAAAGTATTTTTAAATTAATTTTGCTTTATGAGTTAGTATATTTGTTTCGAATTGATTTCTAATACATGTCTACATAATATAGTATTTGTTAATAATTTGTCTTCTCATTTAAAAAACTCTATTTCCGCCACTGCCTGGCAAGACTCGGTCAAAAACCTGATTGTAACACATTGATTTTTCTTTTACTAAATTTGATTTTAAAAAATAATTGACCCGAACGACCCGATGACCCGGTTAAAATCCAAAACCCGGGTCTTGGACCGGGCCGAACACCGGGCCGGGTATAAAAGCTATGGTTGGTGCTCAACTCTTCGCTGGCTATTTGAGATTATGTTCATATTTTCTCTATCAGAATTAACATGGACAACAGCAAGGGTTTTTTACGTGTGAAAACCCTCACTAATTATGAATACCATAATTATAAAAATATTTTCAAAATATTTAATTTTTATTAATCACTATCTTTGCTAAAAAAACTATTACAATTCTTTATATATATATATAAACTAAAATAAAACCTATTAAATAAAAAAGAATATTCCCTTCAAATAAAAAATAAACATCATCATAAAAAAAATGAATTAAATTAGAAAATATTTATTTTTCTAAAAAAACTCCTACATCAATATATTGATCAAGTACCTTTTAATTGGTTTCTCTTTTATTGCCAGAAAGCTAGAATTCACTATGGAATCTCACTTGCACTTCCTACTAGTTTTGCTCTTGAAACTGACTGAATTTTGTGTAAGGGCCTACTCAACTGGTAGTTTCTTTCTAAAACTATGGATTCAAAATATGAATACAGGCAAAAGTTAGCAGTTCACGTGTAAGAGCAACGTTAATTGTCAAATTATTCTACATGTTGCTTTGTCTCAACACCTCATCCCCGTTAACCTTCCTTTTGGGTGCATTTCTAGGTCAAATAAGTGTGCCGCAACTCATATCGCGTCGACTCTAAAAGTATTTAAAATTAATGAAAATTATAAATTTTTGGTATTTTAATTTTTTTTTATGGGGAAATATTTTGTTTAAATAATAATCAAGTATTCTTATCAACAAAAATTTTATAGTATAGAATTGATTATATAAAAATAAAAATATTATTATTCCTTAAATATTTTAACTGAAACAGGCTGCATTGTTAATTTTATTTTAAATTATTAAAATTTTGTTGGTTTATGTTATAATTGTTTGCTTATAATATTTTTAATATAACATCAATTTAATTATTGATATTTTTAACTTTGATATTGATAAATATTAATTATGTCAAAAAATATATGATATTTCTGACTATAATATTAATAAATAAACCAATAAATGATTTCAAAATTATTACATGTATTTTTTTTAAAAAAATATATTGTATACTAAATTTATATTTCATATAAAAATTTACAAATGAGTTATACAGTGAAGTATCTAATTCACACGTGTTGCTACAGTGTTCACGAGAATTAAAATTCACTTGGAACAGTGCGATGTTAAAGAGTGTTGTCTTATTGAGAGGCACTTTGCATTGACAACTCGTAGGGAAGTGTAGACTAGGGAGGGGACTGGGTTTATAGTGTGTTTGAGAATATTGTTGTAGTTTAAATTATTTTTTATTTAAAAATGTATTAAAATCTGTTCCAAATTCTCCAGCTCATCTTACAGGCTCTCCTCACTATTCACCATCCCCCAATAAGGTATGCTCAAATGTATGCAGTAATTGTTTTTGCATCTGAATAGTGCTTGCTTCTTTCCTGTTGCTGACAACAGTATTCTATCGGCAGGTTTCTAGAAAATCATACGAGAAGCTGAGAAGGCCTGATGGCTTATAGTGTCTGTTCCATATGGGCTGTTGGGGCTGGGATTTGTTTATGAAAAGGGGCACAAAATAGGCCTCTCTGTAATGGGATTATTTTGTGCTTCTCTATCATTTCTTTGATTTTTCAATTAGCTCAAAGTGGAAGAAGGGGTTTATATTTTACAGCACGCTCTTCTACTCCCATCCATTTTCTTAATAGACTAGGCCTAGGCCATTGAAATAAGGCCACAAGCAATATCAATGGAATTCTAGGTCCTGGACAAAACCAAATCTGGCCTGGGCCTTAGGCCTACAATGACTTTGTCCAAGAGACATTTAGCCACGTGCATCGAAGACTTCTTGAAAATAGAGAGAAAAATGGTTAGAAAAATTGTTCAAGACACCCTGTCGGCCTGTCCTGTCTTTTGAGGTCCAAGGTGGTGTTTGGGGGAGGCGCTTCAATAGGAGATTTTAAAATTTTTGAACTTTTTCTTTTAAAAAAAAAAAAAAATTATGATTT
>Ga0307511_10006509_pt1 | contig 11764 bp, 11 predicted proteins | sample 13_EM_MG_FD_200266 | JGI IMG/M metagenome (GOLD analysis project Ga0307511, IMG submission 200266) | Populus trichocarpa ectomycorrhiza microbial communities from riparian zone in the Pacific Northwest, United States - 13_EM | ecosystem: Host-associated > Plants > Roots > Unclassified | place...
AGAGAAACTAGCGGCTCACGAGGAGTCAGTGGGAGGGATGATGCCACCAAATTGGACTGTACTTACTGTAGGGAGGAGGTGGACTATTCGGAGGAAGAGTCGGAAAAACGACCCAGACACCCCGAAAATGGCCTGCCAAAGGGACTAAGGCAGAGCATAGTGATCCATGGCAGCCCTTAGACAGGATGGAAGAGGCAAGGGGATTGTAGATGCACGTTGACTCTGGAGGGTACTGCGTAGATTGGAAAGGCAACAATGTCCATTGTTGTGATTTTTGCGAAGTGCTTAGAAACCATGTGAAGTTCGGAGTTTGCACATCGTTGTTGCTAGCCTCATTAGAAAAAATTTCGGAAAAGAACCTTCTGCCTAGTTCACTCAGTAAACTCTTTTGTCTTTTGCTCGCAACCTCTGTCATCTTCAACGCAGCAACCCAGTATGTTCAACAGTGTTATACCTGTGTAGGTGGTCCTTTTCACTTTGTAGGGTGCCAAGTTTCGTTTCCAACTTCCGACTCTGCTCTTTATCTACTGCAAATTGTGTCAATAAAACGACATCCCTCTTGTCTGGCTTCGGTCGTTTGCTCACCTTCATGTCCGTTGCCTCCATCTTTCCACAGTTTTCAACCAGTGTTTCCCGTCCTCTTTGCTGCCGTCCTCTTTGCTGAATGCCTTTCTGTTTCCCTTCATTCACCCACACATGCCAATCTCGGTTCCCCCAATCTAGTCGTTTGCATACTCAGACACACATTCCATCATCATGCTCCCTCCTTGTCTGATCTTCCATTGCTGATAGCGGGGGAAATCCACCAAATTGTGGGGGGTATATCTCAGATATTAGGCTACTCAGATGTTTATGGAAACCATGATAATTACCTATATACTTCCATTTTCTCCCCTGTCCTAAACCCCAGAAAAATCCCTGACATTGTCATAATACATTGACTGCGGCCATCCCGCGAGTGGAGGTCTTGCTTGTGACGTGTTTGTACCTGCTTGCTTCGTTAATAATATCTGTAGTGGTGACAGCTTCCAAATTTTCAACAACTTTCTCGGCATTAACAGGAGAGCAAGGCCAAGGAGGTGGACACAGCGGAAGTGAAAAATAATAGTTTTGCAAGCTCCTCGTTCAGGGCTGATGTGAAAGAGGTATATATACTCGCCGTATTTGTTAGTACGGTAAGCAGAATATAGGGGTCGTTCGCGGGGGTCGTGCTGGGAGGGATGTACTGCTAATTCCGCGGCATTGCTCGCTCTGACGTTTGTTGTCAACGACGTCAACAAATAGATGGAACACAGAATCTTGACCCACATCGCGAGTTCACAAAGAAATAGACGACATTCTATATAAACGAATCACAGTCTATGGCGACTACTAATGCAAGGACCATGAAAGAATCGGCATTAGGAGGCCCGGAATGGAAGTTATCTCGGATGAAATATTATGGGTTAGGAGACACGGAATGAAAGTTATCGTGAATGGTTCACTATCGAATCATGATAGTGAATTGTGACTGATTGGCTCGGGGAGCAGACAGGGGCAATTCAACAGTAAAGGTAAGGTATGTTTCAACAAGTATATATAGAGGATCCTCTGCCCGAGTCCTTCTTTCATCCATATATTTTGATAAACGCCTGTGCTGCAGGGTTACTGAAAAATGTTGCCGAGTTGTAGCTCCCTCCATTTGGATGTAAGTATTTGCAATCCATGGTAATAGCATGATGAATAAGCCCTGATAACTCCGGTCAACAAATAGGCAGCCAGGTGCCCTGCAGTCTCTGAAGCCCGTTGGTAGTGACGTCACCAATCTCATGTCGACCCAGAATTGTGGTGGTTCATGCCAACATTGCGGTTATATGCCCAGGGTAAGTTTTTCCATGACTGCCTGGTCATTAGGCACCACTAACAGTGTAATCAGATCAACTTCGCCGGGTATCTGTCTCTCAAGTTGAATACATGTTAGATCAGCTCTGGAGAGCGAGACTACTCTGGGTAGCCATACGTTAATTAGGTTATATTTCTCTCTGGACACGTTCAATTACTGTCTGCAGATGAGTTTCTCTTTTTACTTCGCAAATTTCGTTTGTTGCCGTGATACATCACCACTACATCACACAGTTCCTCTGTGGTGCTATGGTATGTTCTATCGATAGCAAGGTTGGGTTTTCTTCAAAGTAGTGTGGTGGATCGCGAATCAAAGCAAAATTTATCGTCCTGATGTTAATTCCTGGTCTGATTTGTCTAAAATATCATTAGGAGTGTAAACCAAGGCGACCTTAGGTCTACTTGGTTGACAGACCACTCACATGCATATGTAGTAGAGGTCGAACTCTGTGGAGAGTTGCATGTAGTATGAAGCTGCATGTTTATACTCAGTATACCGAAACAAGAACACTTCATGCCATAGCCCGTGGTAGTTGGTAACCTCCACTCGTCTTCCGCGGGTTACCCTCAACGCCTTCCACTAAAGGCCACCGCCTCCTTCCACCCCTCTTCAGGAGGTTACCCTCAACTCCTACCACCAACAACCACTGCCTCCCTCCAGCACCACAAACGACCCAATGAGCGTCATCAACTACCCAACTATCCTTCCTTCCTCCCTGATACGTGCCGGCAGCACCCCAACTCACCTTCTCTCCTTACCGCGCCACTCACCCGCACCAAGTAGGGCAAACACACGATAACGCAGAAGTTTACCACCTTGCGCGAGTGCAATATAAGTCCAAATCCCACTGCCGAGGTACACGATATGGGTGGCCAGGAGTAACTCACTGCGTCGGCTGAGTTGAATATGGGCGGTAAGTACATCCTCGATACCACAGCCTTTAATTGGGGGAGAGAGCGAAGCTAATCCACATTACAAGGCCCCCACAGCATACTAATACCCTAGATATAAACACCAGCACCCGTCACATTCCCGCTGCATCATCACCCTGTGCTCTGGAACACCTACCTGTGGGCTCATCGATGTTAAATACCTCACTCCGCTCCCCTCCTTCGACAACCCGAACGGCCTCGATTAGCCACAGCCTGTCTCGTCTCGCTGCTAAGATTATTCGCCTACGAACTAAGAAACAGTAAAGGAATCCAATATGTTGGCGGAGTAGGATTTGGAAAACCCGCCCTGTCTAGGTAGAATCTCAGCAATAGAATCTGACCCCTTACCTCAACCTCTATCAACAGTAGAATTCCAGCATAATCGTTCTCGCAGCTTCAGATCTTCAACACACATCACTAGATACCCTGTAAGCTCACTGCCGTGTTATCTTCTCTGAGGTATCGCGGCATCAGAGCCGGAGTCATACTGCCGGCCGGCATACTCCGAATCGGGTACATAGCACGGTGCTTGTGATAGGGGTGCAGGAGGATCCGAAATTGAGGGGTATAATTGTTATCAAGGGTTGTGAACGAAGCCCGCCTCAATTACACAGAGAGGAATGATAGGGGGTTGAAAAAGACAAGTGAATTTTAAGGGTTGCAATCGGAAACGACCATGGATGATTGGAAGAGCTTCGCCCCGCCGCCTCTGGTTACGCGCGGGTCGGTGTGTTGATCTGGGGGTGCAGGATGAGATGGATAATTCTTCTGCTTGGGGAGTTCAAGAGGCAATAATACCGGTAGAAGGCTAGGAGCAGTGGGGCCTTGATGATGTGGGATAGGCGCAGTGACTCATAAAATCTTTACTAGGGCTACATATCTCGTTCCTAGCTCAATCCAAAAAGTTTTATTTTAGGCCCTTTATGCAATATTATATATTGGGCATTGCTCAAGCTGGCAGACCTGACCGTGCACAAAAAAAAAGGAAAAGAATATGGGTGCGTAGTAACTTTTGCCTGGGCTATTAAACTAACTCTGGCGCATAGAGAATCAGCTACAAGCGTAAGGGGTACCACCACAACAAGCTCAAGGTCAAAACCCACCTCGAAACCTCCCATTCTACAAACCCCCAGGTTCTAAGGATTTCTTAATAGTCTCTGGCGGGACTTTGGAAAATGGAAGGGGGCGGTAGGTAAGGGATGGAAAGGGGAGATAAGAATGATTATGTGAATTTGGGTGAAGGACTGAGGAAGCTGGGTATGGGGGTTGGTGTTGACATGGGCAGAGGTGGGGGGGCTCTGAATGAGAAGGGAGTGGAGGGTTTGCCGATGGGAGGGCGTTGGAGGATATGGTGAGGGCGGTGTTGGAATAAATATATGGACAAGCAACTTACTAACATCGCGGGCTATTACCTGCGGCAAAACCCTCGGTACCCCGTTTCAACCGCAGAACTACAATCTCAAGCCCTACGCTACCCTCAATTTCTGCTGTGAAACAGGTCGCCAGTAGGGTACAAAATCAGGCGTTGGTGGCCTCACCAGGGGCACGCCTCCAGAGCCCTGAGGAGGGAACTACTGAAATCCAATATTAGCCTTGCCGCCGCAACCTGGTAATGGGGCCTTCATTACGTACACATCAAGACCGCCATGAGGGGTGCCCTTCCTCACGTCCAGAGTGAGTAGCGGAAGGGAACCATGATCTCTCCACGGTGACTTACTCCGGGATGTCTCCGGATAGTCCCAGGTGTGGGTTGACGGACGTCAAAGTTTGTTTATCTTACTCTCACTACTCAAGACGCAACACCAGAACTTGCGAATGTCCATCCTCAAAAATCAGCTATACTAGATCCCCGGCCATGGCTTCTCTACCCTTGATCCCAGTACCACCGACACCAAGAATATCAGCAGCGAAAAATAGATTGGTGCAGTATGCGATATTGCCGGGAGTGGCAATTGCGACTCCCAGAAAGGCTGTCGATAACATCCCGGAGCTTCACTGTGAGGAGCCTGTAAACGGAGAGCAATTTGTGCTATTGCTACATTGAGTGGGTCCCATCAAAAGGACGGATGGGATTTTGTTATATCCATCACTGTAAGCCTCGACATGCACGGAATTCGGATAAGGCAGAGTCAGAACACACAACAGAGCCCAACCGAGAAACAACAATACAAGGCAAAGAATACTAATGGGCTGTGAGTACCTTACTACGACCGGACCCGGTGCGAGGGGCCGATTTGAGCTATCCGGACTACAGCTGAATCCGAAAGCATACTACAACCTGAAACGAAGTTCAAAGATTCTGGTAACAGCAGAGGATAGATTGATCATATGTTAAAAGCTTGACAGCAGCGGGTTTCATATTCGACCTCGCGGGAGTGATAGGTACGAATGGCTCTTCAACTCCTAGTTAGGTAGCTAGAACAGATTTCTTGTATTAACAGCAACCAAATATGCCTTAGACAGCGATTTGTTTGGGATTTCCTAATGGATTGTGATGCTACCTTTAGCAACAATCTATGCGAATGCGATGAAAAAATATTGTTTGTGAGACTATTACCAACCGTACCCTTTGCCTGGCTTTGGCTTCTATCGATATGACATTCCTGGGATTGTCTTGATGGGCTAGTTGTTTATAATGTTCCAAGACCAAGAACTAGTTGTTTATAGTGTTCCAAGACCACCAAGTTTTTTCAGTGAATAAGGAAAACGGTTCATTGACGCATTGCAAGAGCACTGGCCAGGATCAAGCATTAGTCAACTCTGTGAGTAGTATATGTCACAAAATATCCGAAAGTGATTGGGGGAACATGTATATGACAAGAAACAACAGATGAGATAACTTACTTTGGCCCGGAAGTATATTCATACATCTACATGCAACAAGCACGAGCTGTTATACTTTTACTTTACGAAATGGACTGAATCTCAACTGGAGACCTAAAGAATTTCACCAAGCTCTTTAACAACTCAAGGGCTAATTCAACTCACCGCAATGAAGCCCAGCATGTGGCTATTAAACAGTTTTAAATCCACACATCACCTTAGACCAAGCCAGCATTCCTCTTGCCATCCATTTTCAACAGGCAGCACTATGGAATGAGTTGAAGAAACTGAGTCTAGAACTAAAGATCCTTGATTTCTTTTCTTCATACTTTTATCCTTTAATATCTTATTGGAAACGTCACACTATTTGCGGCTGAAAATGCTAAAATTGAGTAGCAGGCTGGAAAAATAATAGCCTCTGATGATCCAGTTCCGTACACTGTTACCAACCAAGGGCTTCTTGCAGACATGGGTTTTGGAGTCTGGAGCTAATTCAAAACCACCTTCACGTAGGTAAGTCAATTACCCAACATCCTACACTACATTTTGGCTTACGCCTAGCAGCCTTGCAGATTTACTTCCGGTCGATCGCTATTTACCTATTGCGCCTAACTACAACTTGCCTACGACAGATACGATAATGGCATGATTATCCTTATGCGGTAATCTTCATCGTTTGGAAGTTCTATACCATAGGCGGTACTCTAATACTAGAGAAGCAGATACCTGGCTAAAAATGTTTTTGCAATCACCAATGAGCTTTGTGCAAAATATAATCATGTTGCCCCTCATACTGGAGTTCCTCGTCATTACCTGTAGCACCTGCATCAAAATTACCGCAACGGCCGAGTGGGAGCAGAGTCGCTGCGTGAACGCCAGCGCCAGAGGTGGGGTAGGCGGGGCAGGCGGGGTAGGAGGGGTAGGCGTGGTAGGCGGGGTAGGCGGAGTAGGCGGGGCAGGTGGAGTGGAGCATGATTAAGCAACAAATATGGGGTCTGAGGGTGGAGAGACACAGGAGTGTATTAGAGTTGTTCCATTAACAGTACCAATCTAATTGTTCTCAATTCGTGCACTCGCTCAAAGGCTCTGACAGTCCGGAGACATTCCGCCCTACTCTTATAAGCTACCGGACCTTCAAACTAAGTAAACTACATACAATTGCTAGTTTCGGAGACAAGACGCTCAAATGATTCATTTCTGCGCAGCCAGATCACAGCCCATACTTGTATACTTGGGGGCCATAATGTGGGAGGAGCCATGAGCATCGCTACAGATGGTGCCGCAGGGGAGGGCTTTGAGGGTAAGGATACGGTGAAAGTTAATACGGGAGAATCAAAGGGCTCTGCCAATGTCCTTGTGGAAGTAAAACATTGTGAACTCCAAGGGGGGTAAGTGTGGGAACATGAAATCTAGCACATCTCAGATATTACCCTGAACTCTGCCTACATAGTAGTTACTTAAATTTTGTCAAATTGTACTCGTGCAACCAGACTTGCTTAAGTAGTTCCCTTATGCGTGCTCAGCCTCTGTTCTTAATTTTTTTTTCCAGTTCACGACTCACTATGATGAGCCACCTTGAAAATTCAAGCGTTGGCAAGCTAACATGTCACCCAGTACTGTATTTACACTCAATAAACCCCCCAAACAGCGGCTGAATACTGAATCTCAAGTGGAATTGGTGTGGGAAAGAGGGGAGGGAAAAACAAAGCAAAAATACCCACAAAAACCCAGGTTTAAGTGGAAATAAATCGGTGGATTATGCGAGAGATATGTATAGTTGATGGAAAAAAGGCCTCGACTACGTCCTATGGTGCCTCATCCCCTTCATTCCTCCAATCTGGGCGGTCGAGGTCCTCCCAGGGCCTGGCCTGGGGTACAAAGACGTTGCGGACTACCTTAGCACGCTAAGCATGTCAATGCTGGTCAGTTGGAGCTTATTATGCTCATGTACCAATTAAGGGTGCCGCCAGACTACAACTACCTGTAATGATATGTTTGACTTTCGCAGTCACAGTCGGACTGATACCAGCAATAGTTCTACCTGCCTTAACACCCCACCAGAACGCACTAACCCTCCAGTCCAACAAGACCACTTCAGCCCCATAGTCTGGTTGGCACAAGCTCTCGTAGATATCAGCCCCAACACTACACAGCGAGCTCATGAACACTAGGAGGCCTTTACCAACATCTATCCATGTAAGGCATAAGTGGCGAAGGAGGAGCTTACAAATTCAGCCTACCTTGGTGAACGCCTTGCTTCACTTCTGCCTCTTTTAATCAGAAATGAACCTTCCTTCCTGATTGTCTCTTGCATCAAATGCCTACCTCCAACATATTTGAGCACAAGTATTACCGATCTTAATGATGGCTTATATCGGTAGAAAGAGAATCGGTGTAAGGTAGACAGTCTTGCGGTAGGTCTCTGATGAAACCCTCCCTCCCAGCCGGATTTCTCGCTGACAAGCTCATGACCACTAGGAGGCGTTTACCGATTTCTATATCCATGTTAATCACTAGTGGTGAAGGAGCGGTTTTCAAAAATCAGCCAATCATCCTCGGTCGAACCCTTGCCTCGTTTCTCTTCGTCCCTGAAACGAGCATTGAGGGACAGCTCTCACCACTCTTTCAACCAAACGCCAACCCTGTAACCATTTGGGGGCAAGTACTATTGATTGTACGTCTCGCCGTTATCTATATGTATGGTTTCTGGTTTCTAGCTAAGGTGTGTTCAGCCTTGTTGGGGCTAGTTTTAGCAACTACACCGTGATATACAGGCTTTGACTGCAGGCATCTATAGGGTCAGGTCCCAAACAGGCACAGAATGGGAAGGGAATGAAAAACGTGGCTGCCAAACGCTGCCGAACAGGATACCACGTATTCTGGGTACATTTTGCATACATGGAACAAAAGCCTGGAGTGCGTTATTCTGGACGGAATTTGGTGAGCTGGGGCGACTGTCCTAGCCCAGGTGTTATTCTCTCATAAAGATAGAAGGGTGCAATACGTATGTGTATCGAAAACTATCTTTGTTCAGAGCCGAACCCTGCTATCTTTGAGCGTATGTGGTAAAAATACATCACAACCGGCTGACGAGATTTTTGTTAGGCTCAGGACTTCCGGTCTTTCCGCATAAGCCTGCTTAAATTCAGCAAAGCTTGCCTAACGGAATCGAGACAGGTTCTTCGGCAGTGCCACTTTTTGCCACTAGCTGAGGGGTTCAATATTATCACAGTATAAATCACCCAGCATCAACTGGTTGCAGGTAGACATACCAGCATGGCAAGGATGGTGGACAGAAGCCGACCGCCCTTGAGTTCAGCAACTGGCTTGCTTTGAGAGGGGGTTAAGTGCGGAGGTTAGTGCCCCTCGTCTGGTTGATACTACTGCGCTTGCATAATATCACAGGTTGGACTAAATCTTTGCATAGACAGGGGTGGTTTGCCGAGGCTCATCGGTCATGCGTACATCCTTCGAGCACCAAGGGATGCATTCCCAAAACCAACATCTTCACAGAATTGACTGAATGTGCATCTTTTGAGTAATGGAATCATTTAGATCATCCACATATTCTAGGCAGCTTGTCTGAGTTAATATACAAGATGCAGCCCCAAATCACACAGATATACACGGCATAAGCATCAAGCAAGGCTTTGATTTAAGATACAGAATTCCAGTATATTATACCTACCATATACAGTCAATGGCTCTGAGAAGCAGAAAATCTTAGCGAGTCCTCTGCATCTCAAACCTATGTTAATTCAAAACTTATATGCTCAAAGATAGGCTATGGAACCATGATGAACTCTCAAATTCGTGAGCTATGATAAAATGTATTCAATTCATTTCCCACGGCGGTCTAGGTATGATTTTCTGGGCACGGATAGGTTTATTTTGGCCTCATTGAGGTGAAGAGAATGGCTAAAGAACTATACTAACTGAATGTGAACTGGACAATATAGTGCTCGATTCAAAATTGAGAAACACATACCAGCCGTCTAAATAGTCAACGTAAATTTACAAGATATACAACTATGTAAGACTGAAACAAAAGCTATCGTAAGATGCAGGCCACTGCCCCTTCTCGTGCTACAGTGGTTGAGGGCTTACAGCCCACAGACACTGGCCGTGGAGTCTAGTTGGACAGCAGGACAGCCCACTCAGGGTAATACCCACGATTCCCACGAAGACTGTTTTTCGTCACCGCTTGGCGCAATTGATATTTCGCTGTCTCACTGTTGTCCGCTGGTAGTGGAGAATGGCTAGCAATAGCAGTCTTCGTCCGTATTTTTTCCTCGCAACCAAAATACGTTCACTCAAAACAAAGCCCACACTACCCTACACAGATTCTCAGCACTCTCGTGACATCTTTCAAGCCATATAGCATCAAGGAAAGGCCGCCAAGGCCGACTACGTACAGTCAAGGAAGAAATCATCTACGACATTAACGTCATCCGCTCTCTTGCCTCGATACTCCAACAACCTGCTGGTGCTGGCAACAAGGTGCTTGGGGCTTGATTTGTTGACACTTAGTAGTACTAGAAGGGATGTCTCTACAAGGGCTCAGCTCTCGAGTAAGGCTCCTCCCTAATGAACTACTATCCCTCTCTCTCTCCGTAATTTATTACTATTCTTCTTTCTTTGCTCTCTCTTCATTATGTTGCATACCTTGGTGTGGAGGTACTTTTGTTTCTATGAAGGTTTGGAAGAGTGGTTTGTTAGGCATTTATCAGAATACCTCTATCACAGGAGAGCTTAATAAAATAGTTAAAATCTCAAATGTTACCTATATTAAGGGAATTCATTCTTGATTGTGGGGGCTAGCTCCAGGCCACTTTGAGATATGCCTAAGTTGATTTGTCAGACTGTAGAATGGCCAGTCCAATATTTGCCCAAAATACATGGGCATACCCTGCCATATCTAGTGAGAGTAGTTCTGGGATTTGTCTCTTTATGGAGAGGGCCTATAAAAAGACACTTCTCACTATTTATAAATATGACAATATGGTAGGCATAACAGTGATTGTTCTCTATATATAATTCTTTCACATATTAAGTACTTCTATTGCATCTTCTTCATGTAATTGTCTAATAATGTCTATGCTAGTTACTCTATAGCCTTCACATCAGTAATAGTAATCTTACACAAAGATAATCAATCTGTTATCTATCTTAACTTCAAATATAAACTAAATTGTAAGAATTCAGAGCAGCTACAGAAGTTAAAATGGGATTCCTAAGTATATTTCCCAAAAGCTCCTCCTTTCTGAAATCATATACCTCCCAACAACTCTAGCAGCACTAGGCATGCTATTTCTCCAGAGAACATATTGTATATTTTTTAAATATCCCCACAATCTTTGGCTAGTTGGCCCAAAACTCGTTGAGATGTGTCAAAAACCTTGGTGGAGAAGCATTATTGTCATCTGATTTATTGCATATGTCTTCCTCTGTGGTAGGGACCTTCTTGTCCCTGAGCTGGCTTTCCTCTGGTTGTTGATCAGTACTGACTTGTTGTTATGAACCCCCCTTCGTGGGTGCTTCAGGCAGCACCTCCTGACCCTTCCCGGTAAGCTTGCTTGCTGGAGAGGTCCTCCGTCCACAAGATCTGATCCGGCATATAGAGGCAGTTGACCAGATACCATGAAGGTTATAATATTGTTCCATTGTGTAAGGACCTAGTCCTCTTCCGAGGGGCTTGTGCCAACCAGACTAGGACCTAGTGTGATCTTTTTGTTATTGGAATATACAGTCGCCTAAGAGGTCGCTTCTAGTTGTTGGGAAGTTCGAGGTCCGTTTCTTTGAATAGAATTTGCGGTGCCGAGATAGGCAGCATTGTATTACTAAGCGGAGGCAAAGCTGCAATAGATGGGGATAATCTGCAAGTGTGCAGATCAGAAATAAGATGGCAAGGCCTGTACGGCCTAGAGTTAGCCCAAAAAAAGGTGGAAGACCCACGAAACACCCCAAAGAGACTATTTCTCGATTTATTAAGGAATCCAAATATGGCCATTCAGGAAATATGCGCCAGAACCAGAGTGCCTAATTTGAGCAAAGTCGGGAATCATAAAACAGCTGGGAAAACACTGCCAGACTAAGGTTACTGGGACCATAGCGAATATGTCTATAG
>Ga0307511_10006510_pt1 | contig 11764 bp, 2 predicted proteins | sample 13_EM_MG_FD_200266 | JGI IMG/M metagenome (GOLD analysis project Ga0307511, IMG submission 200266) | Populus trichocarpa ectomycorrhiza microbial communities from riparian zone in the Pacific Northwest, United States - 13_EM | ecosystem: Host-associated > Plants > Roots > Unclassified | place...
AATTGAAGCCAAGTTTGCAATCAAAATATCTTTTAATTATTTGATATGAGAGTAGTCGCTTCTCTACGAGACTGTTTTATCATAAATAAATAAAAAAACCTTTCCTAGTATTATATTTCTTTACAAACTTATTATACAAAATCAAAGGAAAATGAATTTTTCAATGTCTTTGTACCATAAATATTGTAAAGAAAGGGCAATTATCATAACTCATTTTCTACTCCTATTTTCTAAAATATTTTAAAAAATACAAAAAATTCTTAAAAAAAATGTATTTCTAAAGCAATTTAGTTAATTTATGGTATTTTTGGCACTTTCACTTATTTTATTGTGAGACAAGTTTTTATTAAAAAAATAAAAAGAAAAAAAAAAGAGAAGAAAAATAAGAAAAAGAGTTTAAATAGTGAAATAAAAAGACAGAGAGGACAAGGGACTAAGGTGATTAGGGACTAAAAAATAATATAAGAAATTATGCGAAAGAGAAAAGGGAAAATAAATTGGAGGATCAAGTAAAATTAAAATATTATTAAAAGACATCCTACATATTAAGAAGAGAAAATTTAATTAATTAGAAATCCGTGGTCAAGAAGGAAATAATATTATTTTCTAATATTATTTTTTCAATTTAGTTTTTCCTGTTCTGCTGAGAATCACGGACAATATAAATAGAAGGCATTCCCCCAATGAGGGGACACATTGAGATTGAAAAGGAGATACTCTTGCAAGATAAACTACCAAAAACCCTAGCACAAGAGAAAGAAAAAAAATAAAACAAAGTAAAAATAAAAATAAAAATAAAATACAAGTTGTCGAATTGCTTAAAGAATCCAGCATCACAACATCAATTTTTCGGCCTATGATCTCCCATCTTCTATGGAGGTGACTACCCTCGCTAGAACAAAAAAAAAAAGAGAAAATTTTTTCCATCTAGTCATCTACGACATAGAGTGGCCCACGTGCCTCCCTATCTTGGTGGCGCGTGACAAAACACCTTGAAAGCTAAATTGATCGTCGTCACGTGTAGTACACGCGACTACACTGCTTTTTCCATCACCTTTTTTTTCTTGTTTCCAGCCTTATGGTCTAGTTCCAGACTCCTTAGATGACTTGTAAAGGTCAATTTTAATCCTCATATATGCTTTTCTTAGAATAATTTTTTATTTGTTTGTTAATTTTTTGCCTGTGAATGTGTATTAATTTATATGTTGTTTTGAATAAATTCACAATGAGCACATGATTTTCTCCTTGTATTTAGACTTGTATTCATTAAATTGGTAGGAATATTTATGGTTATTTATGGTGAATATGTTGGGATAAATAATTGATTTATTGTGGATTAATACAAATTGGATGATTAAAGGAAAGATTCAAAACCCGAGTCTAACCTCATTGTGTAATAATCATTTACTATTATGTAAAATATTATCCCTATAATAAAAAAAAAAGTGAGGATTATACATCGTTATCTAACCTAAATTCCAAATCATTATCCTATGAATTTTTACCTCTAATAAATATATATTTTTAGTTTAGGAAAAATATTAACATGTATGCATAATAAGTGTTTTTATCTTAAAATTAAAAAACAATATAGCTTACTTAGGTATGATTTTTTTTTCGTGATTTCCATCTTTGTTTTAACATAATTAGTTCATTATCTAAAAATCTTTGAAGACCAATTAGGGTTTCTAGTAACCATAAAATTAGATGGCTTGTAAAATAAACTACCAAAAAACCTAGCACAAGGAAGAGAAAGAAAAAAAAAACAAAAAAATACAAGCTGTCGAATTGCGTAGAAAATCTAGCATCATAGAATTGATTTGTTAGCCTCCAATCTCAAGTCTCTCATGGAGGTTATTGACACCGCTAGAACCAACAAGAAGAGGAAGTAGTTGTCTACGACGCGGAGGGGTCCATGTGCTTCCTTTCCTTAGTGGCCCGTGAAAAAAAGCTTCGGAAGCCAAACCGATCATCGACACATGTAATCTATGCACCAATATTGTTTTTTCTAGCACTTTTGTTTTCTTCGTTCAGCCATTTGGTGAAGTTCCAACCCATTCCGATGACTTGTTCCGACATTGTTTTAATCCCTACATGTGATTTATTTTTTTAGAGTAATTTGTGGATTTTTTTTGTTAGTTTTTTACTTGCGAACATGTATTAATTTATATTTTGTTTTGAATGAATTTGCGATGAGCACATGATTTTCTCTTTGTATTTATACGCATTAATTAACTGAATTGGTTGGAATATTTATAGTTATTTATTGTGAATATGTTGGGAAATATAATTAATTTGTGGTGGATTAATATAAATGGAGTAATTAAAGAAAATAATTCAAAACTCGAGTCTTTGTTTACTATTATTTCAAATCCTACCCCATAATAATAAAAAAAAAAATGAGGATTATACCTCCTTGTCGAACCTAAGTTTCAAATCACTATCCTATGAATTTTTAACTCTAATAAACATATCTATTTAGTTTAGAAAAAATATTAACATGTATGCATAATAAGTATTTTTATCTTAAAATAAAAAAAAAACAATGTAATTTACTTTAGGTATAATGTTTTATGGTGATTGTTATTTTTCCTTTAATATAACAGTTTTTTGCCCAAAAATTTCTAAAAAGTAATTTTATAAAACTAGATGATGATTTTTATTTTTATTTTTAATCCTTTCATGTAATTAGATAGCCAAAATATCTGTTGTGGAAAGTGAGGGAGAAGCTTTCACTCATATAGTTGCGAACAACAAAAGAATAATAATTATTAGGGGAAAATTGACATTTCACCAAATACTTATTAACAATTTTATTCCCAAACTATTTATATATCAATTTTATTATTAAAATTTTAAAAAAATAATTAAAGACTTCCTTAAAATCAATTAGCTGTATTTTTAAGATTTGCCCTAATTATAACCTCATTGGCAAAAATTGAAGTTCACGCCCGGTGGGACTCGAACCCACAGTCGCCTGATTAGAAGTCAGACGCCTTATCCATTAGGCCACGGGCGCTAGTTTTGCTTATTGTTCGAACTATAAATATATCAATAACATAATTAAAATAGAAGATGACCATGGTACAAAACGAAAGGAACTTCATTTATTAGAGGACATCGAAGTTTGAAAGCAAAAACATGAAAAGTCTCTTTTCTTCTTTGCTATTATGGATTTGCATGAAAATGATAGAGAGATGCAGACTAGTTCATTTAAAAAACAGATATGGATTGATATGTGTTTAAAAATACATTATACATTATTTTTTAAAGTATTTTTTTTACTATAAAATATATTAAAATAATATTTTTTTTATTTTTAAAAAATTATTTTTAATATCAATAACTTAAAATAATTTAAAAAAAATAAATTTTTTTAATTTTTTTCATAGACATCTTAAAGGTTAAGTGGTTAATCAAAACAGATTATTAGTGGACATCTAGCAAATAAAAAGCACATTTTCATTTTACAAACTATAAGATGGTTATGATTTTGGCTACGTTATAAGAGTCCTGCATTTTGGTCCCTCAAACATGTCATGACCGGCAATCCTCCCGGTGATAAATTCAGTTTACATATAATTTGGATTTGTGTAGTACCAAATATTCTTTCTTCGAAGCACAATTTGAGACTACATGAATACATATACAATTTATGTGGCTATGGAATCTATAAAATGACAATCCACCCCTGCTGCTGCTTCTACTCCTGTTTCGTGGAGAGGTAGATTAGCCGGACCCTGAATTTCTAAAACAACAGGGAAGATATTGACAACTGTTATCTTCCTCCTCAGTGCTTGCTTTCTACACTTCAGAAAGAAATTCAGTACACCTGCATATTGGATCCTTTCAATCTTGCAGTTCATAGAAATGGAGATCATCACTGTGTTATAACCATTTAGCAAAGGGAAATATCTGTCAGAAGTGCGTTCAATCGAAATCTTGTCACCCAAATGTTAAGCCACCAAAATCAACTACGGGGAGAAAACAAAAGACTGGAGTTTATGAAAGAGGAGATTTAGTCTCTTTGGACATCTGACAGTTAAACTAATTATCATCTAGTCATCTCAACTGCACAAGATTCACATTTACTAACAACATCAAATACTATTACACAGAATTTTGAGAAAGTATCCACTCTCGAGACTGTCTCCATGCTCCCTCTATGATCCCCATTTTGGATGTGCACCAATTCTCAAGACTCAACACTGCACTTCGATTGGACTTTAGACTATGGAATCATTATTAGCATTCATAAATAGCTATAGTGTTGACAAGTCATTCATATTTCAAATTCCTAAGCATCTGTAAAAAAAAAAAAAAGGACTAGCCCATTGCACCAGCCCACAACATTGAACATTTTTTGCCCTAAGCTACATAAAAAGACTGATTGATCCATGACCCTCAGAGACAATGGTTTCTAACACATGTTTGAAAGCAAAATGGAGCTTCCAACTCTTTCCCATGTGGTCTCTTATCAATTGCTCCAATATTCCTCAATTTGAAACTTCAGTTTTGCTATAGAAACGGACTTTTGTCAACAAACATTTATTTGGGAAGAGGATAGATCTTATGCTATATCAATTTCAAGTGGTGAGAACATAGCAGCTGCAAAAAATTCATGTACTAGTGGTACAAGAATTACAATATGCCCCCTATATCAAAAGACTTGAGTAAAGCATGAAATCGGGTGCCAAAACACAAAGAAGCATCTAGTTGATTTCATGCAAAAAAGATCATCATAGGTTTCAGAGTGGAATCTGGGTCAAGAAGACAAAATTGGTTCAGTCTGAAAAGGGGGCAAAAATCCATCATAACAATTGTCTTAGTTCCAAAATAAGAATAGCAAGCAAACACTCAAAGTCACAATGTCAGTGTTTTATGTTAAGTTGTCACCATTTTTTTCTCAGAGTTGGCAATGTGGGATATTTACATCATCCACTAACAAGTAATGCCATATTACCTCAGTTTTATATTTTTGTTAAATATCTCACAAGAGTATAGTTCATAGGGAAATAAATTTCAAGGGAATAGAATTACCTTTCACCTCAATAATGAGCAGTGTAATACTACTTCTCAAGCTGAATAAACTAGAAAAGGCACTGCAGAGAGATGCAAGTTAATAACCTTAATCAGTGTAATGTTAAACAAGGATTCAAGCATGGGCAATAAAACATCATAAAAAATATGAATTACAACAGTTCTCTCTATCATTTAAAAAACACAGGAGCTCAAATTTCCAATCTATTTCCTCGGTTCACAAATTGAAGCCACAAGTACAAAATAAAGATGGGACAAGTGATCCATATCATTCACAGGATCATTCTATTACACCTACATGTCCAAATTGCAAATGTGGCTATGATGTTCTCTTTTCCTTTTGGTGTTTTAACAAAAGAGAGGGTTATGATGATGGCATCACCTTTTTCAAATTTACTTCATGTGTAAGCACCTAGAGGACTTAACAAACCCAGTTATTTAAAATGCTCCATTGATCAGAAACAAATGTTCCCTTAGACCAAAATCTCATCCACAGACACATGTCATGTAGGAAATGTTGAAATGATAATAGTCAGGATTTCAATGCTAGGTAAATACTTCCAAAGTACATTTTTGTTGAGCTAAAATAATGTAAAGATTGACAAATGAGCTAGCAAAGTTGACAGAAAAATCAGATATTTCTCACTGATCAAAGAAAGAAGTTCCTTATCATGTGATGGGACCAAATTAAACAAAAAGGCTCCTAATATCTACAAAGGTTGAATGCCTGTCTGACAGAAGATGAGCTTCAGGAATTTTGGATTCGAAAATGCTGGTTAACATATTTCATAGAAAAAGTAGACAATTCTGATGAGAAGTTAAAAGTTGGATATCATATTTCATAGAAAGGACTTCTAAGCTTAACCTGGTAACTTGAAATGCATTTTCAACAAGATAAAGCAAACAAGTAAAGGAGTTCTGGAGTAAAATGATGGCATGAAGATGAGATTGTTGGTAGTTTGCTTGATCAATTAAGACATATGGTATCATTATAGTAGTGCCTGTAAGCACCCGTGAATCTAGCAGCAAAAAGGCATTCTGTGCAGAAATTGGTTTTGGATATGCTAAATATCCAAACCTAACCATCGAATGATATCTCCAAGGAGATAACAATTTTAAATTAATGGAACCACATCTTCTGTTAAGGCCAAAAGTAACAACAGAATATCTGCTTAGTTCAATATGACTTCATTAAGCCAGTAAATTGTCTTTAACTACATAACTTCCTAGAGTATATACTTGTTCAACGATGTCCACAATACCAGATCATTCCAATATGTTGATCAGTGGTCTCAAATTAAGTATTGTCTCCAATACCAGCTGCTGGCTATGTGCTTTGACCAGCTAATATAAGGGGAGAACCAAGAGAATGGTGTTTGGCAATCATTTTTCAACAAAATAGTGCATGAAGTTCAAAAGAATCAAGAACTTACCAATTAAGAAAATGCTGAGCATTAAAGCAAGAGTAAGTTGGATGGAACAGCTGAACTGCAGGTGCAGTGGGGTTTGCAATTGCCTTTGGAAACCACCTGTCTGACCAGAGAGCTGCAGAAGGTTAAAAATTTATAAGATCTCCTGGGAATCTACCAAAACATAATGATTTGTGAAGTAAAAAAAAATAGATCTTGACAATTGCACAAATACTGATCCATTTAGATTGAAAATAATATGAGAAACCATCCCTGCCTTCACTTTCACAATTATAATTCAAAAGGGACATTTATTTCAGACAGATAAATAATCCATTTTCACATATCCTAAGCAATTAACTATTTCACCTGATTGAACAAAGTAATTGATCCCTTTGCCCGAGAATGTTCTCCACACCTTCGCTTCCAGAAGATAGGTTCGTACCCTTTTTCTTTAGGAGTGGCCTCAACACTTGACTTCATTTTGTCCCTTTGTTTGTCATCACGAGAAACCACGAATTTCATAGAACCAAAATTTGGCGAACTCCCTGTTCTCCTTGAACCAGTTGTTTTATCAACTTGACTGATTATGTCATCCCTCATTCCAAGATTTTCTTTCTCTTGTATATCTATAATAAATTCTCCATTTTTATTATCAGTAATGAATTCATTTTCATCAGAAGTACCTCTACTACAGGTGGGCCCAGAGTTATGGTCCACTTTTTTCCTCTTATGAGGGTTCTCTCCAGGAGAACCTTTCATGGGAGATTTGGCCGTGGTGCAATCATCTTTCACATTCTCTGGAATTTGGATGGTTCCAGATAGAAACATGGCTAAATCATCACATTCTTCTTTATCTAGATTCACCCATCGAAAAGGTTGCTTTCCTTCCCCACTAAAAGCCTCCCTTAGAGCTGCTTCAACAAGAGATATTTGACTTTCAATAGCAGTGACAAATTGCTTATGCCTAGATGCGGTGAAATCATCAGAACAATGTCCATGGCTCAACTGAACAGCCCTCTCAAACTCCTCCAACTGTTTCATGGTTCAAAGATCAATGATACAGGGAAAAATGGAGAAACAAATGAAAAGAGAACTATTAGCGAAAAAGAAATTAGTCAACTGTAAGAATTGAAAACAAAATTTATAGTGATTTCTTAGTGCTCAGTTCATTTGGCTAGGGTGTGCAGTAAAAGGGGAAAAAGTATTATGATACTTAATAATATTGATAAGTGAAATTTAGGAAAAAGCACACTCTAAGCAAGGGATTCAAAGTTGGATGAGTTGAGGTTAGCTTTTCATCTGTCAGATGTAAATAATAGAAAACATAGAATTGGAAATAGTCCTTCAACTGAAGTTTAACATTCAAAATACTGAAAAGCAGTTCAAAGAAACGGATTAAGAGAGGCACGTAATAAATTTAGAGGTTTGAAGAACGAAATACACCTGCCATTTGGCGGTGCCTAAAGCAGTTTGGAGCTCTCTGGAGAGTTGATCCAAATCCTCTGGTTTTGATCCCTCTCTCTTCTCTCTTGTCCACATTCTATATGCTGATTCCATTCTGCCAAAAACAAAAATAACCAAAAACTGCTTCAATTTCAGTTCCATAGAAGTCTAAGAGCATAAGAGCATTCTAATGATTATCAAGTTTGTAGCACAAGAATAACTTGTTGATTTGATTAGAATACAGAGCTGCCTGCCTTCAAAGAGCACAAGAATAACTTTCTGCTAGTGAAAATTGAAAACTCTCCAAAATTACAGGAAATAGAATTTATGATACTTGAAGATCAACAACTTCAAAGATAGGAATATATAGTCATGCATTACAAAACAAACAACATAAACCCCACATTTTCACATCAACAAGACCTGAAAAACAAAGAAATAAGGCACGCATCCGCATATTTGGTGTCAAACTTTAAATTGAAGAGCTTGACATCACAACACATCTACAAACACATTCCTTTAACTAAATAGGCAGAAATTCCAACCAAGAAAACCCCAAAATCTACAAGACAACCTTTAAAACAGAGCAATAAACACACATCCAGACAACCTCAGAAGCAAAACATATAATAAACATCAGTATGCAGCATGCAAAACCCAATTCAAAATACAATCCATAGTCGTAAGACTGGAGAAACCAAACAAATTGTTGTACCGAACAAATATAGAATGTAAAGCATGCAATGAAAACGTACACATCAGCAGATTCCTGAACCTCCTCTGCAGCCGAAAAGAAAGCATCTTTTTGCCATAGATCGAAGCTGTTAGCTACCATCATCTTCTTCACTTCAAATTCAACAACAAAACAAACGCAATAAGAAACCCGTTCAAGCACAAACAGAAACCCAGAAATTATCACAAATGTTTTTCTTTTTTTGCTTTGCTTGGACGGATATGCTTTCTTTTCTCTCTTCTCTCTTCTCTTCTGTACTAAGAAGAAGCAAAGAATGAGAGAGAAGAGAGGACAGATGAAAGAAAGCAAGAAAGAAAGAGACGTTTAAGCAAATTCTTCACCCTCTCTCTCTTTATTTTTTATTTTTTGAAAAAACAAATACTATGCCTCCTTATGTGGCGTGCTCGCTCTGTAGATGAAAGATTGTGCCCTTATTTTATTATTTCCTATTAATTTTAAAAAATGGAAAAAACATGCAATAAATTTAAGTGGTTCTATCTTCTGTTTACAGTTTCATGTTATTATAACAGATAATACTACTGTTTATTATTATTATTATTATTATTATTGATAGCACTAACATGTTCTTTATACTTTTTAGACTTCGACTATTATATTCGTCAGCGCTCTCGTATGGGTTAGAACTACTTTTTTTTTTTAAATATTCAGATTTCAGAGTATGTAATTTTTTTTATAATATTATTAAATCCAATTAAATAGTTTCATTTTAAGATCTAGGTTACCGAGTTCTTATCCGACTCGAGTTTTAAATTAAATCACGTCAAAACTGATATAAAATGAATTATTTAATTTAATGGGTTCATAGACAACTTAAATTATCTGTAAAAACATGACATAACTTTTTTAAAAAAAACTTTAAAATGATAATTGTTTTTAATATTGAGATGATATCAGATTGGATCGACCTCGATCACTTTGTGACCTAGGTCATGGAATTCAATGGGTTTAATAACTTTTTTGTTTTTATAAATTATTTTTATTTAATTTTATGATAAAATTAAATGCCTGTAAAATCGAGCATCAACCCTAAAAAAGATGTTTATTTGAGATTGTGATAACCCTATAGAAAATAGAAAAAATAAACCATGAATTCTATTTCTCAACCAATCCAATATTGAAGAAGAATGAAATAAAAAAACTATTAGAAAAATTAAAGGACTAAAAACTGGAAAAAAAATATATCAGGTTTGATGGGTAAAACCGTTAAACCCGTGAATCGGGTAACCTGGGTTAACAAGTCAAACCCATAAACCGGGCAATGGACTCCATTGAAATTAATAACTTGTTTTTTTTCTAAACTATTGTTTATTTAATTATATGATAATAAAAATAGACAATCATAAAATAGAGCGTTAAACCAATACTGAGACTTTTTTAAAGACTATGATAACCTCATAGAAAGCAAAACGAAATAAATTATGAAACTCAATTCTCAATCAATTCAATATCGAATGATGAAATACAAAAACATTTTAAAAAAGTTACACTCGTTAAACCCGTCAATAGGTCCATGAACTTTCTAAAATTTAATAACATGTTTTTTTTCGAAACAATTTTTTTTAACTATATGATAAAAAAAAATATACAACCACAGAATCTAGTTCAATTAGAGGGGGAAAAAAAAGGAACCTTGCTAAACCCGCGAACTGGAGTTTAATAACCTAGTTTTTAAAAAAATATCTTTTTTGTTTAACTAATTTTTTTTAAAATAAATCATATCGCGATGTTGAAATATTTTTCTGATACCAACTTGATGTTGGGATATTTTCTTGATATCGCAATAATTATATAAAAGACAAATCAAAATAAATTATCAACGATAAAATCCCATAAACACATTATATAAGAATTAAATTAAAAAAAAATTAATAACCAAAGGAAGGGGCAAAAAAAGGGTCAAAACAAAAAAAAAATTATGATCCAAAATGCTAATGGGTGTGGGGAAACCGTGTTTTCCCCGCACCTTTTAGGGGGTGCTTGAAAGTGTGATGGCGATTATTTTTTAAAATGTTTTTTGCTCGGAAATACATCAAAATAATATATATTTTTTAAAAAAAATTATTTTTAACATCAGTACATCAAAACGATCTAAAAAAATACAAAGAAAATTAATTTTAAGCAAAAACATTCAATTTTTTTAGAAATATGGTTTCAACCGTGTTCCCAAATAGTCACTTAGCTTTATATTAATCAGAAGAAAAAAAAAACTTTGCTAAACCAGCAAACCGGGACAACCACGGTTACCTCGCTAAACTCACAAATCAGGTCATTAATTCCACAAAGTTTAATAACCTAGTTTGTCTTAAATCATTTTGTATTTAACTAAACATTTTTTAAAAAATAAACCATACCATGATGTTGGAATATATTTCTAATACCAACCCGATGATGAAATATTTTCTTGATATCGCGATAACCAAATAAAACACAAATTAAAATAAATTATCAACTCTAAATCCCTATAAACACATCATATAAAGACTAAATTAAAAAAAAAAATCAATAACCAAAGAAAAAAAAGGGTCAAAATGAAAAAAAAAATTGTGATTCACACTGCTAATGGGTGTGGGGAAACTGTGTTTTCCCCACACCTTTTAGGAGGTATTTGGAAGTATGGTAGTAGTTGATTTTTAAAGTTATTTTTGCTTGGAAATGCATCAAAATAATATTTTTTTATTGTTTAAAAATTATTTTTGATATCAGTTCCTCAAAACGATTAAAAAACATATAAAAAAAATTAATTTTATGCAAAAACATTTAATTTTTTGGGAAATGTGGTTTCAACCATGTTCCTAAACAGTCACTTAGCTTTATATTAATTAGAAAAAAAAGGTATCTTGCTAAACCCGCGAATTGTAGCAACCAAGGTTACCTCGTTAAACTCGCAAACCGAGTCATTAACTTCACAAACTTTAATAACCTAGTTATTTTTGAAATTATTTTTTATTTAACTAACATTTTTAAAAAGTAGATCATACCGCAATGTTGAGATATTTTCTGATATCAAACCAATGCTGAGATATTTTTTTGATATTGCGATAACCATATAAAAAATAAATTATCAATTTTATATCTCCATAAACACATTATATAAGGATTAAATAAAAAAATCAAT
>Ga0307511_10006511_pt1 | contig 11763 bp, 12 predicted proteins | sample 13_EM_MG_FD_200266 | JGI IMG/M metagenome (GOLD analysis project Ga0307511, IMG submission 200266) | Populus trichocarpa ectomycorrhiza microbial communities from riparian zone in the Pacific Northwest, United States - 13_EM | ecosystem: Host-associated > Plants > Roots > Unclassified | place...
AGGAAGGTGGTCATCACTTGGATGTCGAACGTATAGACGATGACCTAGTAGCTGCCTCTGTGAAAACAAATCCGAAGTGTCTGCGTCCCAATGGGTTGCTAGTCGAGGGAGTTGGAAAGTCTCTGACCGAGGGTTGGAGCTTGAAGGTTGGAGGCCACGTACTTTGTATTATTTACTAGGGATTCAAACCCTCCGGCGCACCTGCTGCCGGTGAGACGGAGAAATTGGGAACGTTCGGGGATTCTCGAAAACTTCCCTCCCTTTTATGCAAATACGCCCACCGATTACTATGCTTTCAAGACAGCTTTGTAGTATGCGACGTCGTGGTAGGTAAATGATGGAATTTGTCGACTCAAGGAAGGGTGGTCGTGTGGAAACTCGTGCACGTGACCAGGCAGAGCTACCAGAATTTCAAATCCGGGGAGGTCAAGAAGGACCGGAAACGAACCTCCAAAGCCCGTGAGGCGTTGAAGCTTTTGGAGGTTTCCCAATGTCTGGACACGTTTGCCACGAACCACAACCTCGACTCCCACCTACTCCGACTTCTCGATGTCGTTCCATCTCTATCTTCCACAAGAGATGATCAAAGAGATTATCGACAACCTCTCGCACCATGCCGACCTGGAAGCTTGCTCATTGGTGAGCAGAAGCTGGGCGTACCCCGCCCGCAAACACCTCTTCCACCACGTCCGTATTTATCCGGAGGAGGCCAATGACTGGTTATCCAGACCTCCGGAATCGACTCAGAGGATGGCCCCACACATTGTCAAGTTCGAATTGATGGACCACTGGGCCAGTGCCCCGAGAGTGCTACCCTTCCGCTGGGAAGGTTCATGGGGCCTTCTTACCAGGTTAATCTCTTCTCTCCCCCCTTCCCCCATCCGGTGGCTGAGGATCAGGTCCTTCGGCCTAGCGGGATTCAACCAGACCACCCTCGAACGGTGTTTTGAGCCAATCTCTCACTCCCTCCGCTCCCTGGTATTGGACAACCTCGTGACGTGCCCCGATGCCACGAGGTACCTCATTTCTTTATTCCCGAACCTCGACAACCTTCACACGGACAAGGTCCTCTCCACATCAGCACAGTTTGCATCGAGATGGGCCGGGTGCGGGACCAAGCGCTCACCGAGGTTGTCTGGGATGCTGCTATTCTACAGCGCGGCGAGCCCGGACGGCGCTGAGCTGCTCGCGAGCGTCGTTTCGCTCTCTCCCAGGTTTCGCATGATATTCCCTGTCGAGGTCACAAGTTCTAATTGGGGCACGATGCGGGAGCTGATAGAGGCTTGTGCCGAGACCTTGGAGTCTGTGCCATTAGTTTCGTGGGGGCTTGAAATCGGTATGTGTTGCGGTCGATCTCGGTGGTCTGTTTTACGTTGCTGATGACGTTTGCAACAGGTTCTGCCCCGCGAGTCCTCTTCAGCTCCTGTGATAGGCTCCGTGAGGTCGGATTCGCAGCTTGGGATAGGTACAGGTATGCAAAGATCTGTGAGACACTGTCCTCTATAACGTCGAGGTACCTTTCTACCGTATCCCTTCAGCTCGCGTTCTCCAATTGGTCTCTATCCGACCGGGCCTGGGAAGAGTTTTGCCGGTGTTGGCGGGATCTGGAACACGTCCTGTGCCGTCTCGCTGATCGGTGCCTGAAGCACAATCAGTCACCGTTGGTGTTGGAGATTATTTGGGAGCGGCCAACGAGACATAAGGGTGACTGTGGGATAACGCCCCCTGATACAGTATTGCCGAAGTTCAGGAAGAAGGGGTTGATCCGGTTCGTGGAGGGCAAGCTCTTGTGCTGCAAGCGGTGCAGGGAGGTTTTGGCAGAGGGATCTCAGGCGAGCGGTGGTGTACAGCGGTTTCCTCGGATCAGATAAACTTTCTTATATCGGAGAGGGTAGGCACAACTTGGTTTCCGAATACATAAACGATGTCCTAGCCGTCTCTCGTTCTTCTCTGCCTAATAAACAGTTCCTGGATCTCACCGAGATTAGGTGATGGGGAACGCCGCGTTATGTCGGTGCAGATAAATCTCTAAGGCAACACAACTGCATCGTGGCTACGCAACTTCTGCCTTATTCGTAAGTCTGAACGTTCAGTCAGAGTGAGTGGCAAATCAGAGGGATGAAGGGATAAAACCCGTACGTTGCGTCGATCTGATTAACTTGAGGTAAGAGGAGCATGATCTTCCGTCGGTAGTTGACACCCTCCGCTTTCTGGCATGGATTGCCTTCCAGGTAGATCGTCTCGAGCTTGTCGTGCTTTGCAAGTTGTGATTCGAGGTCGCTGAGATCGGGGATCTTATTATCATTCGCCTATCACAGAATGAGAATCCGCTCAGGATACTTGTCCTAGGAGGATTGGTCGCAGGGGTGCTCACCCAGAACTCCTCGAGGCTGTGTAAGTGTGAAATGTTCTCTATGCGAGGTATCTGGTTGTGTCCGACATCAATCACCCGTAGTTTAGTCTGGACGGTGGGGGGGATGAGTGTTCAGGAAGTTGAAGATGAAGCGGGCAGGAAGACCGACGTTCTTCTCAAAGCCTTCTAACTGTGGAACGCCATTATGACTTAGGTAAATCTCTTCGAGGTTCTCGAGTTCCTCCAAGTTCTCGAGCTTTGTCACTCGGTTCGATTGCATCGATAATAATCTCAGGCGTTTCAAGTTTCCGAGATTCTAAGATACAACGTTCAGAAACCGCGTCGTTACGGGGGGGATGGAAGACCATACCTCGAGTTTCGTTATCTTGTTCTTTCCAAGCCATAACTCTTCTAGGTTCACGAGCGCGTCCAGACCTTCGATTTTCTTTTGGAAACGGTTGTGAGGCGCGTGAATTCGTATGACGAAATGAACCTCGACGCACACGAATCTTATTTCCTCCAAGCTCGAGACTCGTTAGAGCAGCTCCCAAGCCCTCAAGTCCGGAAATCACGGATATCCGGTCCTGAACGAAGTAAACAGTCTTCAACTTCAGGAGATGTCGGAGTCCCGATGGGATCGCTCGCAGTAAGTTAAATGAAAGATCGAGCGTCCTAATCGTTCCAAGAAGGGTCAGATACCGTCGGAGTATACTCCACGAAGGTAGACCACATACGTGATGTCCACCAACGAATCCAGGGCCTCCCCAACATCCTTGATCTTGTTATCGTACATGTCCAACTCTGTCAGATTCACTAGCGCCTGCATGACTTCTGGGTCCAAGGTCTTGATGTGGTTTTGGCGTAAACATAATCGCTTCAAGGTTGGCCCAAACCGTTGTAGACCCAATGCAGATATGCTTTTCAGCCGTGAATGTACGAGGTCGATTTCCTAGGTACCCAACAAACCACAGGAATGGGATGTGATGAGCGATTATGAGCTTTGGATGATATAAGAAGGGGGGCGACGCACATCGGTATCGTCGGGTAGGTCAGCCAAAATCTCTGAGTCTTCAACTTCAGGACCGTCTTCGTCGTCATCAAAATCGTCCTCATGGTCGGAAACAGGATTTGAGGGGGCCGGGGCAGGTATTGACACCCTAGCAGCTCTAATCGGTCACGTAATCTCAGTTGTCTTGATCGCGAGGATTCGTGGGAGGGGTCAAGCCTTTCTTACTTTTTCTGGATTATAGGAGAGGTATCGGTCCTCATGAGAGAAGGAGGGGGAGAGTTATCTTCTACGTCGGACATGGTTGTTGGTCGTGCTTCGGAAGTTCTTCCTGATGGCGGTGGATCACACCTGGCGCGGAGCCGAACCGATCGACCGCTCAAGAGGGTAAATGAACTTTCAATACTCCATCAAATCTATCGAATCTTCTCCAGGACCTTGAAATTGGAGGCCGCCCAAGCGACCAGCCTTCGACAGTACGCGATCGTTGCCAATACTAATACTGAGTCACCATCGCCTCCCTCACCAACCACCCAGCCACCCCTCAGAAATATCGGTCCCAAAACCCGACCGTCCCGTTCGTCTTTGCCCAAATGTCCTTCGGGACGCCAAGCAACCTCATTACGAGATTATACACCTCCACGTTCTGGAACCAATCCATAACGTAAACGTCGTCCGAGGTAGAGTGCCAGCCCTCGTTCCTGTTGGACATCCGGGATTGGCGGTGGAGAGCTTTCGCGACATCTGAGAATGGCCCGTGGGCGATAAACATTGCTTGCATGCGGAAGTTCCTGTTATCGTATCCGTGGTTCTGGAGGAGGTTTTATCAATCAAGTCCGGAGGGTGATTACCAGCTGGGCTCACCCCTTTGCTCATGCCAGACTCGTCACGACCTCTCATCGTCAGAGCGTATCCGTACTTTGGAACAATGTATACTGGCGCAATCCTTGGGTTATTTGAGAAGTGATAACGTTCTGGCATCGTTTCGTGGGTGTAAACGTCGAACTTTTCGCTGTTGTTCTTTGCCGCTTCCAACAAGAGTTTCAGATATGTGGTAGAGTTGGCATCTGGAGAGAACCGTAATCCCATCGACGGCCAGCCGTCCTCGTGATCAATGAAGTCGAGAGCCTGTTTACCCAAGTAGTCGTCAATGTAAACCCATTCTGGGTGACTTGTGTCTGCCATGCCATGATCGCTGACGAATACAATGTCGACGATTTCGGTGAGATTGCGAACTTTCAAAGCGTTATGGAGGTCACGGGCGGAAAGATTGACGGTCTTCAGTGTATCCTGTTTTATTTGTGAGCGACCTATCGTTCGAGTGAAACGAACTATGCCATACGTTGACGCGCTGGGAGTAAGGACCGGCGGTATGGCCAGCTATGTCCACAGATGGTTCATATGCTGGGGAAAATCCATAAGTCGTCCAAACCCTTCAACCAGTGGGAAGGAACAAACCTGCGATAAACTGGGGGCGCTTCTCTAGAGGTAGGTCGATCCACACCATAATTTGTTCCAATTTCTCTCTGAGGGGGACTTGTTCCTAAAGGGATGTGAGCCTTCGGTCCACGACGGAGATCCGAAAGTACTAACGTCCCACGAAACGGAGTAGGTTGGTTTGGCACCAGTACGGGTTATCGGGGGACCTGGCCTGCGTAAACGCTAGCCGTTGAGACGTGACGACAGAGGTAAAAGGCAACAGTTGTGCATACCACATGATGTTGGCGGTAATCACTCCTGCCTTCCCAACAGTTCCCCACATCTACACAGAGCGTCAGTTTCGAGATGGCATGGGACGAGAGCGGATCCTAACAGGTTCGCCAAACCACCAGGACGAATCCAATGAACCGGCCCTGGTGTTGTATGGATTGAATTCTTGTTCACTAACAGGGTCCCAGAAGTTCTAGAAAGGGGTCGTGACCTCGTGGATGAGAAGGTGCCAATACGACGCACGTTGGCGACGATTCCGTTGGATTCAGGGTAAAGGCCGGTCCTTCAAGACAGGCTTGGTGTTAGTGACGCGAATACACGCGCGGTGAGACGGGATGTACGCACATTAAGGCCCAATGGTTACTGCCCCCGCGGGACGCGTCAAAGGTATGATAATCCGTCAAATCTCAACGGACTCACGGGAAAGTCAACGTCTAGAACTAGATGTTAGCGTCTCGTTGTGTGACCACGGTAGGGCACGCACAGGGAATACCGGCCTCATGAACTTCGCCCGGAGACCCTGTTTGCCGATGTCCAACAAGTGTGGGGCGAACCCTCGATCGACCTGCCCGATATTGTGTGAGCACCCGGAGAATACGCGTCACCTGCGTGGCACTCACCGAAGACCGTCGATAGACACAATTAGAACCGTGCGCTTGAACTCGTGAGTCCCGTCCGTCGGTCGGGTCATGACACCCATTCCATCGCACCAACTCCTCGGCATTTGACCATGGAATGAGGCTCCGAGAACCAAGGCAACAAAAACTCCAATAATCCAACCAATCCTCCCCTTTCGCAACGAGGTACGCTCTCGGGGTTCGGGATATTCTCCGTCTTTGTAGCGGGGCAGTTCACCGTTGTCACGGCCATCGGCATCGAAATTCGATAAAAGACCATTGCCCTCCTCGGGGGTAGCTTTCGAGGAGACACATTGGGTATAGGGCGGGGCTGGGATTCCATTGAGATGGTAGTACATGGCTCCTCAGAGCGGAGGGCGTGTGTCGATACGCATTGGTCAAGTCGAAGTTGATCGCGGGAGGATTTGTGCACACACGTGCGTCGACGTAGTCTCCTCAAGCAGACCACGGTAATGCACTGACGATCGCAAGATGTAGTGAATATATAGTGGTCTGTGACTCGACGCGTCGATTTTGTAACGTCGCAGTTTAGTCAGCATTTCTCACGTTCGCCAAACTCGTTCGGGCGGCCGGCGAACCCCTCCCTTGCTTTCCGGGGTACACCCCCCCATCCTTTCTCGTGGGGACCACCACCACGAACGCGACCACGGCTCAACATACAACCATTAGTCGGGCTTAGGAGGCCCTTTCCGGCGGCTGTGTATCACTTCGACATCGACGCTCACTCCGGACCATCCAACCACTCGAGCTCAGGAAGTAGAAGAGGGGAAGCAATCCTCAAAACTTCCGAACCTCCTCCAGAATCTCCGGGTCCCCACGGGTGGAAACTAACCAATAGGCCCATCTCAAGGCTGGATACGAGTTCCTGACCCGGACATCCACCCAGTCCTGGAGATCCTGACTGCCTCCCGAATACCTTTCTGCATCTTTGCGCCGTCGTTGGTGTCTCCCTCGGGTACACAATCCTCGGCGCACGACCTCCTGCCAAGGGGCATCCCGTGAGGTCGAGACGCCGTCGTTTGAGCTACGAATGGTGACACCTGAAGGGGATCTACGCTCTCGGGCGTCGCTCAAATGTCGTCATCCTCTACCAATACCGTTCGTCTCCACCCTCATATTATCTCCCAGTTTCCCTGACTGCCCACCCCCCTTATAAATCAACATCCGACCCCCGGCGCCACAGTTTACCTACCGTCACAAAACGTGGTTACACCAACAGCTCGGCCTTTCAACCCGTCCACAAGGATACGGGCTATCGTCGTGTCGGGCTGGTCATAGCTGATCCGATGGGAGGGGGGTTCAATTAGTAACACATCCCTTAGTTAACTTCCGTTCCAATACTATGCGTTCCCCAAGGCAGACACTTCCCCGGCGCGTGCTCCGTTTCTAGCAACATGAGAACTCCCACCCAACCCCAGCTACCCAACACCGTCGAAACGGAGGCCGTTCACCCACTTCTCTCATTCCATCAGTCACTCTCGAACCACACAGGAAGGACACGGTGGGGTTCTACAGGTAATCACCGCAACAGTTACGCACACCAAATGTATATCAACCAGAAACGAGTACAGGGTCAGGAGATGACGCGAAAACAAATACGAATAGAGAACTAGAGAGTGTTATGGTTGGTTCGAAGGAGGTGGGAAAGGCCCGGTCAGAGTATGGAACGGCAACCACGGAAGGCGCCCGATTCTGAAGACCTTTAGGCCCTACTCCGACGGAAATCGATCGTGGTCTCAGCCCCAGCCACGAGCCCACCGGAGTTCGTCCCATGCTCACCCATAGGCTTCATGGGGTACTCATTGGGAGGGGTACTACTACCACCTGTTAGCTCCACTCGGCGCCTAGCTCTGAACGAGCTGATGGTTCCGTGGGTGATGGTGTCGCTCGTCAACGCGCTCTTGCTGGCGACTCGTTGAATGATGAGCAGTGGAGCGATGACCTGCCCAATCCGTCGTCACATGAGACAGCCCGTCCAAGGATAGGGTCATAGGAAAGGACGAACCTGAGTTTCAGCGAGGACAGGAAAGAACGCATTCGATATGGCCGAGCTTCCGGCAGCCATTGGCCCGATGACCAATAGCGAGCTCACAGCGAAGAGAGCAGAAGACTCGATGAGCATGGTGGCAACGGTCTTGTACAATCCACTAATTCCAACTGGAGACCCTGTAGCAGCACGAACGTTCCTACCGTGCAGGACGAGTCGGACGACAATCATGAGGGTGAGAAGGACATTGAGTGAAAGAGAGATCGAAAAGTATGGAAGAGCGGGCCAGCTGTTGCCGACCGTCCGTTCCCCAATCGGGTAGATCGTCAGGATGCCCATCGCTATATTGTGGACGTTAGGCTTGAGCATTACCACCGCCCGTGAAGAACTCAGGTGCGTACCCACGGAGCCGAGGTACATGAGGCAGGGAAAGGCGATGACCCAGCGGTTCATGGAGTAGATCACATGGCAACGATAGAGCTGGAGGAGGTACATGGGCAAGTGAACGCAGCAGCGGATACGGAACCGACCAAAAAGCCATCAGCTAACCAATTGTTCAGGTTGAAAGCAGCATTGGGAGTAACATTTATTGCCTTGTTGTAAATGGACACCAGGTACCCATACGGTCCAGGATCCGTCTTGCCCTCGACACCAGGGAAGTCGCGGTTATCGATATAGGAAATGGATTGAATATCAAGGTTCATCACGGTGAGTACGGTTGCCAACAAGAACATGACCGCGGTGTAGGATACGAGTCCCCACTTGACACCCCCACCTCTGTGATAGATGGGGTTAAATAAAGCGGTCATGCATTTGAAGAATAACACGATGAGCATTCCTGGAATAAACCAAACAGACAAAGCAGTCAGCACGGAGGACGGACACGTGGGTGGGGATCCCCCCGTATGTACCATAGAACATCGAGCCAATGAGGTTTCCGGCAAAAAAGGCTTTCTCCACAGGGTACGCATAGCGTGGAGTTCCCTGGGTGTTGGAATTATCAGACCACGGCTCGGATTGAGAGTCCGACATGGTTTAGGTGTGTACGAGGGAGGGAGAATTTCAGGAGAGCGAGATTAAAGGTGGGGAGGAGGGAGTTCCGGGGTGAACAAGGGGCCACTGGGTTCGACAAGAAAGGGATCGTTGGAGATTATAAAAGCTCAGGCAGAGTCAATTGATCCGTGGTGTTACAGGGGGCAAACAGGAAACCAACGGTGCGAGTTTCCGGCGGCAGACAGATAAAGATATACCCCCGATCACGATGCGTTTGCACGAGATTGGAAGTCTCTAGAAACATTCCGGCCCGTCCTCGTTCAAAGTGGGACCAAATTGGGTCGTGATATAGGGTCAAAGACGTCTAGACCGGGAGTATCCCTCGGCGGCCACCGTACACACCCTGGCTGAAAACTGTACAGAAATCCCAATGGTTGTCTTCGATCCGAAGTTCCGTTGGTCACTAATGCCGGTGAGGGAGTAACTCTCAGTCTCCCGCCGGAGTGCCCAGTGAATTCCTCGCCCCAGCGAGGTAGATCCGAATTCGAAGCATGGATTTCAAGGGAACACTTAGTCCAACATTCCGGGTTACGAGGAAGAATGTGTTCGTACGGGCCGGGGATTCCGTCGGAAGTCGCTGATCCTTCCTCACTGCTGAGAAGCAAAGGTTCAGAAAGTTTTCGAAATTAGTACACCGCCACATCCGACTGAGGTCTTTGCGTACATACTTAGTATCACCGCAGCACTTTCAATTCCCCCCTTCGAGTGATGTCCCCATGAATTGTGGAACGATCATGATATGCCCTGCATCGCTAACTGACCGGGTCCAAATTTTCGTCGTCACGGTCCCCACGTCAACTGCCGATCGCCAACGACGGAGCCTACTAGCCGCCAAAGTTAAGCACCAGTACACGGCGATAGTGGATTGGAGACTTCTGGAGTTCCGAGGAGGCAGCCCGACATCCCACTGATGCAATTGGGTTGGGGTACGCACGGACCAGATAACATCTAGCATTCACCGGTGTTCGGGCCCCCCGGTACTGAACAGATATCGTTGAGAGAAGCATGGTACGAGATATTCTTCGTGATAATTGAAGATGAAACTGACCAAGGAATTCAATCGACGATCGCGGCGGCTTCTCCGTGTGAAGGGGTACTCTCTAAGAAAAAAGAAAGCAGAGGTTGTTGTACCGCCGCAGAATATATGCAAAACAAATTGAGACGTGGTTTGGATATCGGGCAACGCAGGCAGCAACCAGAGGTAGTGTCCGAATGAGAAAGAAGGTGTGCGCGTGAATGTGACGGCCCGGAGGCCGCCCTTCTGCGCACTTACGGTCACTTTCGATCGCTTTTCGCTTTCGGCTGAGTCCAAGGCTGACTTCCGTCCACAACGCGCTCGTGTACGAAACGCCACGCCAAAGCCATTCAGGAGCAACCTCACTACGAACATCACTGACTATCCGACATGGCAATCCACGGTACGCCGCGATTCTACTTGCCACCTCCCTAAAACCCTGGGAAGCACAGTTTATGACTTGGGCTGTCGGTCTTTAGACCGCGCCAGATACTGCCACAAAGGAGCAGCCATCCGGCAAGAAATCGACCCAGTACCATAACAGAATTTTCCCAAGCATAGACCCGTACGCGCTTACAGTGTTACACAGCCGTTTTGATACGAGATGTGTTTCAGGTCTGTTCCCGGACTCGGAACCGGGCATGAACAACATCCCCACGACTATCCCATACTTAACCTTGTTGGAGGTCGGGTGATCTAAACGAGCACGCGTGAGACCGACGTCCTCAGGATGAAATAAACAAGAACTTTATTGTACCTAAACGAGCACGCGTGAGACCGACGCTACACATATGTTAGTCTAGGTAAAGTAAAATAGAATGCGAGATAACTTACTCCTCAGGATGAAATAAACAAGAACTGAGGAGCGTGGGACTAGGCACGAAAACTATATAGATGCAAACAGGAACAAACAAAGATAAGCTGTGTCAAGAATGGAACGGTTAAAGACAACGAGTAACGTAAAATCTAACACTCCCTCTCGTTACGAGCTAGTTGAAGGTGCATCCGTGTAAACAGAAATAGTAGAAACATCAGGATTGGGGGACGTAGGAGGAGGAGACGGGTCCGAAGAAGTCGAAGACTGGGTAGCGAGTGACTGCGAGTGCGTCCTAGTTCCGGTCATGTTGTTAATGATGAGACATCGAGCGAAAGGTCCACCGGTTAGACACTTGGTTAGAATGTCGGCGGGATTGTTTTCGGATCTGATGTATGAGACCTCGATTTTGTTTTCGGAAACTAGCTGCTGAATATAATGGTACTTGAGGTCAATATGCTTCTTTGCTTCGTGGGTACCTTCGCCTTTCGCAACAGCGATCGCGGCTTGATTGTCGCAACCGATGGTGAGGGGTTTGTTGTATGAAACACCGATTGCTTCGAAAACATTTCGGGTCCAGGCGGCATGTTTGCTAGCCGTGAATAGGGAGATGTACTCCGCTTCCATCGTAGAGACGGCGACGGTCTTCTGGAGTTTGCTGGACCAGGAGATCGCTCCTTGCGCAGCATGGAAAACATATCCAGACGTTGACTTGCGTCGGTGTCCGGATGCTAACTCTCCTCCGAGGTCTGCGTCGCACGCTCCGTAGGGAAACAACTCTGTTTCATCTCCTGACTTCCAGTAGGTTATAGAGAAACCGATGGTAGCATTGATATAACCAAAAACGCGTCCGACGTGAGCGAAGTGTTTCTTCGATGGATCATGTGCAAAACGAGCAAGGCGGCCGACAGCGTAGGCAATATCGGGTCGAGTACCGAGCATAAGGTACATGAGAGAACCGATGTAGCTCTGGTACAACCGAATGCGCTCGGGGGTGGCCTTAGGTTCGTCCTCAGTTCGTTCCAAACAAGTTGCGCCGAGGGTAGACATAGGACAACTAGAGGTCTTCGTTCTGTCGACACTGTGTTTTGTCAGAATGCTTTCGGCGTAAACATGTTGGTCAATGGTGAGGTACGGCTCTGCAGATGTTCTACCCCTGGTAACACGAATACCGAGGAAGAACGATG
>Ga0307511_10006513_pt1 | contig 11762 bp, 13 predicted proteins | sample 13_EM_MG_FD_200266 | JGI IMG/M metagenome (GOLD analysis project Ga0307511, IMG submission 200266) | Populus trichocarpa ectomycorrhiza microbial communities from riparian zone in the Pacific Northwest, United States - 13_EM | ecosystem: Host-associated > Plants > Roots > Unclassified | place...
AGTATTAAAGTAGGAGAGAATGTCTGAATAAAGATCATAGCTAGAGTAAGTGATGTACAAGTGCCAGGAAGGGCATATAGAAGAGGATACATGATTTCAACTGGTAAGCCTGAACCAACTGTTTATTTTGATCATGATATATGGAACAGAAACACCAAGAAGACAAAAAAATTAGATGAAGTACAAGATCAAACCATGGGTATCTTAATATCTAAGTAGCTTCAGGAACAGATAAGTAACACTTATGCCAGGCAGGGCCATGAGCCATCCTACTCAAATCAAGCTCAGGACTACCCCTTGGGATTACTAGATTTGTCCATGGAGTATAAAGAATGGATAGTATGAGGGGGGTATCCACAACAACAGTTGTCCACTGGGGCCCACAACCCAGCCATCATTCTGCAAACAAACCAGATCTCGAGAGTCCCCCTTGACATTGGCCATGTCAGTGAAAAGACTCTGAGCATCCTTCAGTGCATGTGCAGCTGAAGAGGAGAAGTGGATTGGTGAAGGTGTAAATGAATTGGATTTACTACTACTAGTAGTTTTCCCTTTGTGCTGGAAATCTATCTGTGCATCCCAAAGTCGGATTGTCTTATCACCTGAACTTGACATAATGTGCCTTCCATCTGATGAGAATGCAACTGACCTGACTGAGGTGGTGTGCCCATGGAGGGGGTTTCCCACCTGTTCACCTGTCTGTATATTCCAAAGTTGGATTGTCTTATCATAGGAGCCTGACACAATGTGCCTTCCATCTGGTGAGAATGCAACTGACACAACTAAATCTGTGTGCCCTTTGAGGGGGTTGCCCACATGGCTGCCTGTCTGTGCATCCCAAAGTTGGATTGTCCCATCATAGGAGCCTGACACAATGTGCCTTCCATCTGGTGAGAATGCAACTGACCCAACTGAGGAGGTATGCCCATGGAGAGGATTGCCCACTTGGCCACCTGTCTGTGCATCCCAAAGTCTGATTGTCTTATCATAGGAGCCTGACACAATGTGTTTTCCATCTGGTGAGAATGCAACTGACCTGACTGGGGAGGTGTGCCCTTGGAGGGGGGTTTCCACCTGGCAACCTGTCTGTGCATCCCAAAGTTGGAGTGTTTTATCAGAGGAGCCTGACACAATGTGCCTTCCATCTGGTAAGAATGCAACTGATCTGACTGAATCTGTGTGCCCTTGAAGGGGGTTGCCCACCTGGACACCTGTCTGTGCATCCCAAAGTCGGATTGTCTTATCAGAAGAGCCTGATACAATGTGCCTTCCATCTGGTGAGAATGCAACTGACCAGACTGAGGAAGTGTGCCCTTGGAGGGGATTGCCCACCTGACCACCTGTCTGTGCATCCCAAAGTTGGATTTTCTCATCATAGGAGCCTGACACAATGTGCCTTCCATCTGGTGAGAATGCAACTGACCAGACTGCATCTGTGTGCCCTTGAAGGGGGTTTCCCACCTGGTGACCTGTGTGTGCATCCCAAAGTTGTATTGTCTTATCATCTGACCCTGACACAATGTACCATCTGGTGAGAATGCAACTGACCCAACTGAGGAGGTATGCCCTTGGAGAGGATTGCCCACCTGGCCACCTGTCTGTGCATCCCAAAGTCGAATAGTACTATCTTCTGAACCTGACACAGCATGCCTTCCATCTGGTGAAAATTCAACTGACCTGACCCAGTTTGTGTGCCCTTGGAGGGGTTTCCCCACCTGACTACCTGTCTGTGCATCCCAAAGTCGGATTGTCCCATCAAAGGAGCCTGATACAATGAGCCTTCCATCTGGTGAGAATGCAACTGACAAGACCAGATTTGTGTGCCCTTGAAAAACATGTTGATTCCTGGGCCAGTCATCATGTTGTCCAACAGCAACTTGTGCAATTCCTGAAAAACCTTTAACCAGACATCTTGCCAATATTGACTTGTGTGGTAAAAATGGCAATGTTGACAGGTACAGGTGTGGTGTGCTCTTGTCAATGATCCCAGCAAAGTTTTGCACAAACTTGATCCCATCCTTGATGAACATCAGAGTCTCTTCATATTCCATTTGTCCCTGTTGGTTTTGTCAGGGCATGATATACATAAATGGCTACATAACCTTACCTGCAACCATTTCTCAGCAGAGATCAGGGCCCCACAGGCCCCCCTAATCAACTTTGATACACCCAAGACCTCCAACCAAAACAGCATCTGCTCTCCAGTGACAAGCCAACCCACTGATTTCACCAGCTCTCCATCAAATCCTGCATCTATCAGGTGGGTTGCCCAGAATTGGCAGGCATACAATAGATGTGGTGGAATGTTTTCTTCAACCCTCTGTTCCAAGTCTTTGACCTCTAAGTTGGATGTATATGATGTTTCTAGTCTGCAGATGTTGAAACGAAGACCAGCTTGCATGACAGAGAGCGAGGCAACAGCGAGATCACGATGAACATCGCCCTGCGGAATAAAGAACTCTCCACTTCGGTTTTCATCCTGCAAAAAGTCATAGAATGAAGCATGGAGGGGACGGACAGGAGTAAATGCCTCGGTGGTACCAGAAAGTAGTGGCGCCATCAGCTGGAGGAAGTCTCCAACAGGATAACGGTCATCTTCCCGAGGGAACCTGGCACGCATGAAGTCCAACGCGCTAATAGGTAGTGGTTTCTTCAACCACAGGAGCTGTCGCATGACCGAACAAAACACAGCTAGCACATCTGATGACCCCCTTGTGAGTTCCTTCAAAAAAGTGGTATACATTGCATCTAGGAGGGTCCTTCCATCTCCGGGGGCATGATACATGATCTCCTGCAAGCGATTCTGCGCAACGACCCTGATTCGCTGGGAAATGAAGCCGCATGCGAGACGTGCCCATTCGAACACGCCATCCGACTTCGCGGCCAGTTGTTGCAAGTTCTCGTCGGAGAAAGTGTCACCGAGACTCTTCAACCGGGTAGAAATGTAGAGACATATGTCGCGTATGGTCAACTCGACATCAATGTCATCGAGAGACCTGGCTTGCACATGCTGAGCCGCGTTGAACAGTTCTCCAATGTCCACGAGGGGTCGAGAAGTCAAGAGAAACCGGATGTTTGCGGGAAGGTCTGGATTGTATGTAGCAAGGACCTCAAGAAAAGGCGCCCTCGTAGCCTCTGCACCACTCTCACCCAAAGCATCAATGACCACCACGACATTTCCAGTCGAGGAACCTTCCAAACGAGAAAGAGGTTCAACGATGAGTTTTTGCCACTGCTCCGCGACGTCTGTCGTGTCCCTCAACGAGCGGTTGTTGGTAATCACCTCAGACAGAAGCCGTCGGAAGCGGAGATCGCGATCAGCCAGATCACGTGCAATGGTTGGAAACAGTTTCATATGAAGACCTTCGTGTTGTCTGACGCGGCTGAAACAGAAGCATGACCCCAGCATACCAAGGTTCTGAGCCTGTAGAGCAATCGTGTGGGCAATGGCAGATTTGCCCTTACCAGCTTGTCCGTCAAGCCAGTACATGCGTGGTGCGGTAGCATCTGTGTTATTGACCCAGTCGATGATTTCATTCAGGATGTCCGTTCTCGTGCCATCTAGGCACTTCTTGGCCTTGATCAATCCCACGCCGCCTGCGTAAGCCAGGAAGTCCAAACTATGGTTTTCTCGAATCTGTTGCACGTCATGTTGGACATTGAGAAGTGCCTGATCTCGGAGCTTTTGCATCAACGTATCTAGCTTCGAGTTGTAGTTGGCGACCTTGCTGGCTGTCTCGGAAAAAACATTCTTACCGAGTCGACGCCCTATGAAAAAGATGAGGCTCTCATGAGAGTACAGAAGTGATTGGCGTACAGAAGCTTTTAGTTTCTGAGTACTTCACGATGAACTGCGCACACTCCTGTACGACCTGGGCGATCTCCACTAGCACCCATTTCGTTGCGTTAATCGTCGACGGAGACGTAATTTCTAGGATGCGCTCATAGATTTGTTTGATTCTAATAATGAGATCCCCAATAGATGCATCGAGGTCCGCTTGCGACAGGATCAGCTGTCCAGAATCGCGTTAATGGAGGACATCGAGGACGATGAATACATACACTTGAGGCCACGGTCAACGTACTCAACGCCATGCCAGCGTATGGATGGATCTATGTATCGTCGTCAGTCAAGACTTGTCCGTCATCAATTGGGAAGACATACGTTAGCAATGCCAGTAACGACTGCATTGAAAGCGCTAAGAGGTTGGAGATATGTAGTGCTGAAGGTGTCTAACTGGGCCATCGCAGTGTTTGCAGGTGCGACTGCATGAGCAGTTTCCATTAGACCAGGAATATACATCTTATCCTCTGCGTCTTGAATACTCTTGAAAATGGTTTCAGTCTGAACGACATTTTCTGGCATCTGATGGAACCCATAACTGTCGGTATCATATGCGACGGCATGTGCACACACCTCGTGGGTAACAGCAGAGCGCCCCTTATTTTTTTCCCCAGATGCGTCGCAAGGGCCAGTCGCGACAGTGGAAGGGTAAGATACGACGGCCTGGATGCCTTCAAGGCCCATCGCTATGGGCTGATTGTAGTTTTTTGGGCGTGGATCCTTCAGATTCAGCTCGCGGACGGGTAGATAATTATCATACCTCTTCGCTTTCGTGTTTTCCGACGATAACGATTCCAGTACGTTGCTTAGCCTGGATACACGATTCTTTGAGCAGACAGTCGTCGACGACATCACACGCAGGATCGACACACCTCCTTATCAACACCACAGCGAAACATGCGCTTGAATATGCCTTTTCCTTTGGTGGGGACACCCTCTGCCCCGGAGGCAGGGGCGGCTGCCTGAGGAGAAAGCTGGAACGACATCAGACCATACCCTCGTCGCTATCGCGTCGATCCGCCTACCGTGCCTTGCCCCGACGATATGGCTGCAATCTTGCGGTTTTTCTTTGGCATCTTTGGTGTTATACCTGAGGGGATGGTTTGGGTTGCGATTAGTAGGAGTGGACAAAGGGAGGGAAGCGAACAACCTCTAAAACGGTTGCAACCATGTGTGCTCCTGTGGCTGAGCTAAAGCCAGACTCTAGTATTAGAGTAAGATAGTGGTTCCTGGCTGAGCAGCGCTGGCCTCACTGGAAGAGTCTGATGGGCCTGGGATACATGCCAGGATTTCCGTTAATGCGACCCACACGGGGCGACAATGTTGGTGTGGTGGTTGAACGTCTGGATGATGGGCGCTTGAGCGACAGAAACTTGGAAGAGGGGAAGCTCTTAACCACATATTGTAGGAATGTTCAATGGGGCGTCCGAAAGTGTCCACATGCATACAGCACGCTGCCAAATAATCGAAGCTGTAGTGGAACCGACATTTGGCTAGCCTGGATGCGCCAGGTTGCGCCGTCCTTGTTCTTATCAAACCCCCTAGTATTACATAACGCGGACAACTTGTAATGATCGTGGCATCCTTTCATGACCATCATTGACCACTCTTCCAATGGCCTTCAGGCTTTCATACAGTACATGTCTCACGCCGGTTGGCTACTTCATGATGTTTCCATGTAATTTGTAAGTGATTCGTGACGCGGACCTCACATTCCTCTTCATCGATTGAATGCATTGAATCCTCCTGTTTGGGATCATTACTTCTTTAGCACGAGATGCTAGAACCCAAACCTTAGATTCTTTTCCCAAGATGTCCGCACTGTCTCAAAACATGACCACCACCCATACATACCACCACCCCCTTTGGGTCGATTGTACCAATACCCAGAAGTACGACGGCTGTGCCAGTTGCCCTGGCCTCGTTTCCGTTCCTGTTCTCATTTACGACTGGCTCGCCTTCAGACAAAGCGACTCTTGAAGGTGTTCTTGTTCCATGCTCCTCACACTTTCCAGCCAGAACGTCCGCAGCACTACCTTCACCTGTGCCTCTGGCCGCCCTCTATACGTATCCTCCACTCCCCGCCACTTCATGTGGACAACGACAATCAAAAAATATGTAGCGGACGATTTCCAGTTGGAGATGAAAGATCGTTTCGAAGTGGCTGCCCAGATCAGATGGAGGATCTTTTGTTCATCCAAGTTCAGGATAGGGGGGAAATTACTGCAGTCGGATTCTTTTTTGACAAAGCATGGGGTCACTAGACGGTATGCTCTTTGTTTCATGAACGTTATACTTTCCTTGCTGTGCTGAAGGAAGGTATTGTAGAAAGTGGACATTCAGGGGTCCTGACAGCAAGTGGTATCGGTGGGACGTGCATCGCCGTGTCGTGGTGGTACGTACCCCCTGTATCCATGACTCGCTGCTCAGTATGATTCCACAGCTTTCATTGGACGACCCAAGTCGCAGAGAAGTGGCTCTTTACCGACGGACAACGTCTGGATGCTTCGACATTCTTGGAGTGAAAAGCACCAAGCCTTGTCTGGAGATATCGCCCGAGGTAGAACACATGTTAGATTTGGTTATACTCACATTTATCTACGTGGAGAAATTAAGAATGGATAAGGAGTTGGAGGAAGTGAAGGAAAAAACGGGGAAAGTCCGGTAGGAGTTCGTGAAATACCTTTGTCCAGCACGGTCAGCAGAAAATTAGCCAGAGGCAAGTAGGATTCTGTATCATTACAATTACAGTTTGTAGTGACACTTCGGTTTGTATCCATCCGATCCAACATGTGTACGGAGTCTGAGCTCTATGATACTGACCCCAACTACTAGTCTACTACTAGCAACAATCAGTCAACGTAGGACATGTCGCGATTGATTTTCATCCGGGATTTCCCTCTTACGCGCTATATTTAGCGGCGTCCTCGTCGTCCATCCGCAACTTCTCGACGTAGATGAATGTGAGGATGACCATGTCCAGTATATTCCCCAGATCAGGATGGATTTCAAGGTAAGGATCTCGTTTTGAACCTATGATGCCGTAGCTTCGTCGATGTGACCTCGCCAGCTCTTGTCCGGTCTCATCGTCCTTGGATAGCTGGAAATATGTATGTAACCCATATTCTTGGTGAACCAAAGACCAGGCTTACTTACCCGGACTATCGAGAAATCTATGTCCCATTTGTACGAATGGCCATCGGGTGCCGTGAACGTCCGCTTCTTCCTACAAACGGCCATCAGCCAAAGGAGCCTGGAAGGCCGCGAAACCACAGTGCGCGGTACACCCACCCCCAAAATACTCCTTTGCGGGGAATAAACTTGTTTGTCTTCATCTCCTCTCCATGGAGCCGCATCGTCGAAGGACCGATCATATGCCACACGATCTCGCCAATCGCTTCAAAGCTGTCGAGCATGTTCTCCGGATCCTCGTTTGGCACCACCTTGTACAATGTGGTCGTGCGCGTTCCGAGGCGGAAGGGTGTCGAAGTTTTGTAGATGACTTGGCCTGTCTCATTGGTCATCACCGTGTTTCGGACGCTTTCGTTGGACAGAACAAGACGCATGTTGCCGTGATGGGCGATCGTGGGTTGCACTGGGACTTAGGCACCTCGCGAGGGCGCTTAGGTGACCTTAGTTGCGATGCACTCGAGGCTGTGAGATGGCTGGCGCTGTGTCATGATTGACATGTCCAAGAACAAGTTGTGCAGACTGCATGTGTCAGGAAACCAGTCAAGTTGGCAACTGCTCACGTTGTGACTCACCCTCGTCCAACAGAAGACCGTGAGTCGGATGACGTGCAGATGATGGGGTTCAAGAAAGAACTATTAGTTTAAAGCCTAGCGTGTTACATTCGAGGTAATTATGAAGATGGCGGTATCATACTAAATATTTGCGGGAACTGTGGGTGATTGTTATAGTACCTGAGCAAAGGCGCATTTTGGTACGTGCCACGACCTTGTGCCATGCTTGACACATGTTATCATCGCGTGCCAGACAAATCATGGGCCGCCGCCACTGGCAGCAGCCCGCTTTCTCCGCTCCTCCTTGTCCATCCGCAGCTTTTCTACGTAAACGAACGTGAGCACAACGGTGTCAATTATCGGCATGAGATCCGGGTGTATGTCGAGGGACGGTTCTCTCTTGGGCCCGAAGATGCCAAGGCTTCGTCGGTATGACCTTGCCAGCTCTCGGCGGGTAGCATCATCTTGGGATAGCTGCCGACAGTAATGCATCAGAATGAGGACGACGGATGGACATGATGTGACATACCACAACCACAGAGGAATGCATGTCCCATCTATACGGACGATCATCTGGGCCGGTAAATGTTCGTTTTCTGCAAGCAGGTATATGCATGAGCATACGTCCATCATACGCACAGATGATCTGTAGCACTCACCGCCCCGTGAAACCATGTCGGGGTATGAACTCATCTGTCTTCATCTCTTCTCCATGAAGTCGCATTATAGAGGTACCAAACAAGTGCCATTCGATCTCTCCAATAGCGTCAAGACGATTCTGCATATCATTTGGATTCGTATTTGGCACGACTTTGTAGATTGTCGTCGTGCGTACTCCAAGGCGGAAGGGTGTAGAAGTCTTGTAAAGGATCTGACCAGTCTCATTGGTCATAACCGTGTTTCGCACGGACTCGGAAGAGAGAGTGAGACGCATGGGAAATGATATCTGTGACGTGAATGCATCCTTGGGCGTCCACTCTTATGTGGTGTGGAGGGGAGCTGTGCATCTCATGGCGATGTCGATGAAAGAGTCAAGTGTTGCTGTAACTTGAGGCCTGTGACTCTCAGTGTCGTGAATCAGAGTCACCTCCATAGCAAGATTCAAAGTAGCCTTCGAATCCTAATGTGCCATCCCCATCGTTATTTCATTCTAGCTTAACCGACTAAGTCGGCGAATAGGCCATTGGAGGCTCTCTCACTTGACACATGGCAGGGCCAAGTGGCTCCATGTACAGCCATGACTTGAAGGGGAGACGCAGTCTATCAACACATGGATGTTATTTCCACAGCTGCAATAGTAGTGCCACATAAGTGCTGTGGTTGTTAAGGCCCCTTGTTACCATGGGAACGTAGGCCGGAAGGTGGGATGCGTTGTATCTGCCCCTGACTGCCCTTCGAAATTCTTGTTGTCGACGAGGCTTGTAGTGCATTATGGGCCAACTTCGAAGTCATGCAACGGCCCACTCTTCTTCACCGATAGCAAAGCCTTCTTCGAAATGCAGTAAACCCTCCGATTGGGTAACTCAGCATCTTTGAGGTTGCCCTCAACGTTTCGTTGCTGGCGTCATCGTCGTCAACTGGATTCACTGTATCGGAGATCGCTTCAATCTGTGTGAAACGGCTGGCGAAGAGGACAATGACACAGTCAAAAATGAAGAGACCCTGGTTATTGAAATACTGCCAGTTGGGCTGTGCAAGGGTACTCACATCCAGGATGCTGTATCACACGAATGGGTACAGAGTCTGGGTTTGGGTCAGGATAACGACCAGTGCTGAATGGTTACATTGCGGTAGTTGTTGGGCGGTCCATAGAAAGCACTGGTGAGTGACGACCTCCCGTTGCCTATCACCCCCGCAACTGCCAAGTGGAATGGGCCATCGTCGCACTGCACCCTAGCCTTTGCCGCTGCAACTTCCTCGGAGTTAGGCAAAATAACAGGTTGTATCATTCAGACCCTATTGACGCATTCCTGTCCTGTTGTGCCCGCGTATCCTGGTTTGCCAAACCGTGTGCGACCCTCTGCGAGATATCTTCCGTATCTCTGGCAGTAGTCAAGGCTGTCAGAGTCGGATTGTCAACCATCTTCGATTTGAGGATGACTGGAATGATATCTGACTACTTTCGTCACCGTAGCTAACCGGATAGCTGCGAAGGCAACAGAAAGTACTGCTTTCATATTGCTGGATTGTAAATCGTCAGCAAAAACGGACCGTGAAGCCCGATGAGGCGGGATCATACCCTGTGGACTATCGATAAATGTTGGACGATATGCAGAGTAGGATGTTCCTGGAAGTCATAGCCAATGGGTTTAGTAACCCCTGGACTTGTTGGCTCGAGGGCGAATTCCCATGTCACCCGATGTGGCACGATGCGGACGTGCCATTCTATGGGTTGGTGCATCAAGAATAAGCCCAGATACGGCCAATCGACAAGGCTTCAAAGGTGACCTCGGCGGAAACTTCGCAATGTCAAGGTGAGACGTTCCAGTTACTACAATGTCGGACATCATCACCTCATCAAACACTCTTTCTTCTTCTTGTCCATCTAAAAGTCAGCATAGGTTGCCTCATACACTAGACACTACAATACCTTTATCTTGTCCGAACAAAGGACACGTGTCCGTTCGAGCGTGGATACGACGGGCTCACTCGTTAAAGACGTTGAAACAATCAGCGGACAGTGGAGACAAAGCCACCAGGATGACCCACGAATCATTATATCGTTGGACAGGGATCATACTCTGCTAATGTTCGCTATGCCTTGCGCGACAGCTGCCTCTTTGAAATCTACACCGCATTTATGACCTTGAGAGAGCCTGTACTCCGTCCCGAACAGGACACGATTACATTCTGCAATAGATGACACACCTATCAGTAGGGAGACCACCTACCTGACCTGTGGTCTCTATATCAACGATCACACCACCTACGTCAGCGCGAGACTGTCCAACTCCCCCAAGTAGCTGCCGGTAGGGCTAACACCTAGCCTCCTGCCAATATTATGTCGTTTGTGCGCCGCTTCCCAGATGTCCCGAATTCCTTGGCTTGAGGAAGGCACCAAAAGTGCAGTGACTTGAGGTTAGATACAACAGACTGACCTATCCGCAGGAGTCGGGAATCGCCAAAGTGGGTCTATCCAAGATGACCTAATGGGAGGGATAGGTCAGAGTAGCCAGCAAAGAAGCCTGTCCGGGTACTTTTCCGAGGGTGACGAGCGTCCGCAATAATAGTATATACGTGCAACATCACCAATCATTGGCACCAATAGCGAACTGTCGTTTTGATTCGCTGAACGTGTATGTCCTGTCAGTGAGAATCGACAATGACAAAGACAATCATGTCGCAGTGGCACACACGCTGTGCCTTCTGACCAAGGCCAATTTAGGTCTTTTGTTTCTTCCGTTCTCATTCCTTTTCCTTTTATCTTTCCCCGCTCGCTTCTTCTTTATGCAACGCGCATTCCTTATGTTTCACTCGGCAACTTCTCCAGAAGCAAGGTCATGTTCCTCCTCCTACCATCAAAACACGATCGCTGAAATCGTGGTCCTATCTTGCGTCAGCAGGTACAAAGACAAGATTGGGAGGTGATCATCGACTGGGAACCATAGCTGTGGAAGGCTAACAGGAGGTAAATGAGTGATGTTATTAGAGATAGTTGGTTTACATCAATGTTGATACCAAGCGCGAGAAGCTGACTGCGTAGTTGAGAGTCGATATGAAGCATTGCGAGGGTATTCGCACCCATGAAAGTGAGGCTACGTAGGTTGAGTTCGGTAGTTCTTCCAGCGTGGTTTGACCACCGCATATTAAAAGAGATATAGGCACGACGCGTTGACACCTCCTTCGTACTGTCCTTCGTCATCTAAAAAAATGAGTGAGAGCCTTACGATGTAAACGCTCACCACAGCGACACAGCGAATCTTCCGAAGTGGTTGATAACCGCATCATGGAAGAAAACTGCGGGTGATCCGTTAGTACGAGCACACTCATAGCACGATACTGCGACGATAGTGGATATCCAAACGAACTTCCGAGTAGCAGGCTGCATCACGTACCCGCAGTTGAATAGATGCCACTGCTCTTACGCGATCCCACATTTCGATGCCATTAGGCTGCCGTAGTCCCTCTGGATGGATTGAGTAGAAGTCGAAGTTGGCCGGGAAACTCTGAACTGT
>Ga0307511_10006515_pt1 | contig 11759 bp, 7 predicted proteins | sample 13_EM_MG_FD_200266 | JGI IMG/M metagenome (GOLD analysis project Ga0307511, IMG submission 200266) | Populus trichocarpa ectomycorrhiza microbial communities from riparian zone in the Pacific Northwest, United States - 13_EM | ecosystem: Host-associated > Plants > Roots > Unclassified | place...
CCTTGCGTGCATCGATCATCTGACTCACAACGTCATGCGGGGAAGGATGGATGTGTGGGCCGGGTTCTACGAGAAGTTGTTCAATTTTCGGGAAATCCGCTACTTCGACATCGAGGGCAAGCAGACCGGCCTGCTGTCGCGCGCGATGACGAGCCCGTGCGGCAAGATCCGGATTCCGATCAACGAATCACAGGATGATAAGAGCCAGATCGAGGAATACCTGCGCGAGTATCATGGCGAGGGCATTCAGCACATTGCACTCGGAACGAATGACATTTATCGGACAGTTGACGTCCTGCGCCGTCATGGGGTGGCGTTCCAGGGTGCGCCTGACAGTTACTATGAGGGTGTCGACGCACGCGTCCAGGGCCATCGGGAGTCGCTGGCGGCGCTCAAGGAGCGCGCCATTCTGATCGATGGCAATCCGAGCAAGGGTGACGGTGTACTGCTGCAGATTTTCACGCAGAATGTCATCGGCCCGATTTTCTTCGAGATCATCCAGCGCAAGGGCAACGAGGGCTTCGGCGAAGGCAATTTCCGGGCCCTGTTCGAATCGATCGAGCTGGACCAGATGCGGCGCGGAGTGCTCTAGGCGAAGGGCACTGCGCGGATCGACGGTGTAGGCAATATTGCGGCTCGAGTACGACCCTGCTTTACCGATCACTGCACATCGAGTTGAGATTCTCGAGGCTCTTGCACGTCACCCCGTCATCGTCGTCTGTGGGGCGACCGGCTCGGGCAAGACCACCCAGCTGCCCAAGTTGTGCCTGGAAGCAGGGCGGGGTACGAATGGGCTGATCGGGCACACTCAGCCGCGGCGCATCGCGGCGCGGGCGCTGGCGGCCCGGCTCGCGCAGGAGCTGGGGACTACTGTTGATGTGCCGGGGAAGCGCAAGGGGGGAGATCTTGGACTGGTTGGCTACAAAGTCCGCTTCAACGATCGCACCGGGCCCAACACGCGCGTCAAGCTGATGACCGATGGCATCCTTCTCAAGGAGTTGGAGAGCGATCGCAGCCTGCGCCGTTATGACACCCTGATCATCGACGAAGCTCACGAGCGCAGCCTCAACATCGATCTGCTGTTGGGTGTGCTCAAACAACTTGCCCCGCGAAGGCCGGACCTGCGCATCATCGTGACCTCCGCGACGATAGATCCCGGCAAGTTCTCCAGCTTCTTCGGTGGCGCCCCGGTGGTCGAGGTCTCTGGCCGAAGTTTTCCGGTGGAGATACGGTATCGCCCGCTGATCGGGGAGGATGAGGACGCGGCGCAGTTGTCGCTGCCCGAGGGCATCGTCGAGGCCGTGCGCGACCTCGACCGCAATGGCAACGGCATGCGCGGCGACACGTTGGTGTTCCTGCCCGGTGAGAAGCACATTCGCGAGGCGACTGAGGCGCTCGGCAAAGCGCAACTGCGCCACACCGAGGTTCTGCCGCTGTTTGCGCGGCTTTCTGCTCGCGACCAGGAGCGGATTTTTGCGCCTCACACCGGCCGCCGTGTCGTCCTCGCCACCAACGTAGCCGAAACGTCGCTTACGGTGCCCGGCATCCGCTTCGTCATTGATTCGGGCCTCGCACGAATCAGCCGCTACAGCGTTCGCGGCAAAGTGCAGCGCCTGCCCATCGAGCGCATCTCGAAGGCGAGCGCGGACCAGCGAAAAGGTCGTTGTGGCCGCGAAGCCGAAGGTATCTGCATCCGGCTCTACTCCGAAGAAGACTTCTCGCGGCAAGAGGACTTCACACCACCCGAAGTCCTGCGCACCAACCTCGCCAGCGTGATTCTGCGCATGGCGGCACTCGGCTTGGGCGAGCCTGAGAATTTTCCATTTCTCGACCCGCCGGATACCCGGCTCGTCAACGATGGCGTGCGGCTGTTGCAAGAGCTGAAGGCCATGGATGACCAACGGCGTGTCACCAGCCTCGGGGCCAAGATTGCCGGTCTGCCGGTGGATCCCCGGCTCGGCCGCATGCTGCTTGCGGCTTCACATCACAACTGCGTGACGGAAATGCTGGTGATCACGGCGTTTCTGGAGGCGCAGGATCCGCGTGAGCGTCCTTCGGATGCGCAGCAGCAATCCGCGGAAAAACACGCGCTCTTCGCTGACGCCCGCTCGGACTTCCTGACGGTGCTCAATCTCTGGCGGGCCTTTAAGGAACAGTCCGCCGCGCTGTCGGGTAGCCAATTGCGCAAATGGTGCCGCGAGCATTTCCTGTCTTTCATGCGCATGCGCGAATGGCAGGAGCTGCATTCGCAGCTTTCGCAGAGCGTGCGTGAGTTGGAACTTCGCCCCAACCAGGTTGAGGCGAGTTACACGGACTTGCACCAGGCGATTCTTACGGGGTTCCTGGGATCGATCGGCAACCTGGATGAGAAGCGCGAGTATGACGGACCGCGGGGCATGCGATTCGTGATTGCACCGGGAACGCCGTTGGCGTCCAAGCCGCCGAAGTGGGTGGTCGCGGGCAGCTTGTTGGAGACCACGCGGCTGTACGCTCGCATGGTGGCAGCGGTTGATGCTGGTTGGATTGAGTCGGCTGGCGCGCATTTGGTCAAGCGCACCTACAGTGAGCCACATTGGGTCGAGGGGCGCGGCTTTGTTGCGGCCTTTGAGACCATTTCGCTGTATGGGTTGACGCTTGCGTCGCAGCGGCGAGTCAATTACGGGGCTATTGCGCCGATTGATGCGCGGGAGATCTTCATTCGCGAGGCGCTCATCGGGGGCGATGGTCCTCGCCGGTTCGCCGAAGCCGCGGTGTTCGGCGGCGAAGCGGCTCGCAACGACCCCAGGGCCGGAGGTCGCGGCGTAGGCGGTAACGAGGGCAGGCGGCGCGGTGGCCATCGCGCTGGAGCGAACGGTGCCATCCGTGGCGATTTCCTCCACGCCAATCGTAAACTCCGCGAGGAAGTCGAGGCGCTGGAGGCGAAGATTCGCCGACGCGATATCGTCGTGGATGAGCAGGCGCAAATGGAGTTTTACGCGAAGCGCATTCCCGATCGCGTAAGTTCGGTGTCCGCCTTTGAGCATTGGCGCGCCGGTGCGGAGCGCGAGAATCCTCGCGTGTTGTACATGTCACGCGCGGACCTCATGCAACGTGACGCTCCCGATGCCGCGGCCGACCGGTTCCCCGATGATTTTCCAGTGGGCGGCAATCGCTTGCCGCTGCAATATGCGTTCGAGCCAGGCGAGCCCAACGATGGTGTCACGTTGGTAGTGCCCGAGCCGTTGGTGGATATGCTTCAGCCGGATCGGCTGGCGTGGCTTGTGCCGGGTATGCGGTTGGAAAAAGTTACGGCTGTATTCCGTGCGCTGCCTAAGCCGTTGCGCAAGCCGTTGGTGCCGGTGCCTGATCATGCCCGTGAGGCACTTGCCGACATCGGCGCCGATCTTCCTAGTGATAAAGCCAGCCTGCCTGGTTTTTACGAGTGGCTGGCGCAATGGGTCACGCAGCGTGCGGGCGCGCTCGTTACTGCCGCCGATCTCGCCGCGTTGGTGTTGCCCGAGCACCTCCGAATGAACATTCGTGTCGTCGATGCGGATGATTGCGTGATCGCCGAGGGGCGTGATCTTGCGGCGATCAGGAGGAAGTTGTACGGCGTCGGGGTGGGGCACGTGGACGCTGTGCGCGCCGGACTGGGTGCCGGCCGGCCGGCCTTGGCGGGCATCCGAAGCTCGGTTCTCACGGTGTCGGATGGTGGCGGCCGAGCGTTGTTCGACGCGGCGGGCCGTCTCGGCGCAGGGGCCGGTGGCCCGGGTGGCAGCGGCGCGGGCCGCGTCGGCGCAGCGGGCGGTCGTCCGGGTGGCAGCGGTGCGGGCCGTGCCGGCGCAGGGGGCGCTGGTCCAAGTGGCAGCGGCGCGGGTCGCGTCGCCGCAGGCGGGAGCGGGTCGGGCGCCAGCGGTCAGAGCCGCAACAGCCCACACTCGGCCCCGCCGGACGCGCCGCCTCTTCATCGCCAATGGGACTTCGGCGAGCTTGCCGAGATGGCGGAGGTCGAACGCAATCGCTTGCGACTGGCTGTCTACCCAGCCGTTGAGGACCGCATTGTTGGCGTTGCACTCGTTGAAGCGCGCAGCCCCGCTGATGCAGAGTTGATTTCACGTGCCGGACTGACCCGGCTCGCGCTGCTATTGCTACCGCAGCAAGCGAAGTATGTCGCCAAGCGCATGGCCGACGATCGTGAGTTGGTGTTGCTGAGCGGCGGTCTACCTCTTCACGGCTCGGTTGCGGACGCGCTGCCGCGCCGCGCGTTCAGGGAATGCTTCCTGCCGGCCGATCTGCCTCTGCCGCGAAGCGAAAAAGTGTTCGCGAGTCTGCTAGAAAGCCGCCGCTCTCAATTGAATGAAGTCGCAGATCGCCTGGCTGCGATTGTGACCTCCACCTTCAAGGAGTGGCGCGCGGCCCGCACCGCTCTTGAGAAGCTCGGATCGCCGTCCTTCGCGGGTGCGGTTGACGATATCAACTCGCAGCTCGAGGGTCTGTTACCACCCGACTTTATCGAGTCAGTGCCCCGCCCGTGGCTGGACTACCTGCCGCGCTATTTGAAAGCCATCGGACGGCGCATGGAGCGGTTGCCCGCGAACGCCAGGCGTGACACGGAATTGGCCGCGAAGGTGAAGCCGTTCATCACGGGGATGCAGGCTCTCGCCGCGCAGCTGACCAGACCGACAATTCCCGCCAATCTCTTCGAGTTGCGTTGGATGATCGAGGAGTATCGCGTCTCGCTGTTCGCGCAGGAGCTGAAGACCCTGATGAAGGTTTCGGACAAGCGATTGGCCGAGCAGTTGGAAGCCGCACGAGTCGAGGCGCGGGGTTAGAGTCTGATGCGAGCGTACAGCACTGTGTCGATGAGTTGGCCATCCTTGAATACACTTTTGCGCAATAGGCCCTCCCGCACGAAGCCACATTTCTCGAGCACCCGCATCGAGGCCGGATTCCATTCGAAGACTGATGCCTCGAGGCGGGCCACATCGTCCCGCGAGAACACGTATTCAACCGTTGCGCGTACGGCTGCACTGATGATGCCACGGCCCCAGTAACTCTCGCCAAGCCAATAACCAAACTGGCCTGTCTTCGCATGGTTGCCGTGTCCTGGATCAAATCCGATACCACCGACGGCTTGCCCATCGACCTCGATCGCCCAGTTGGTACGTGGCGAGACGCTCGCAACGAAAGCTAACCACGACTGCGCGTCAGGCTCGGTGTAAGGGTGCGGGAATCGGTCCAGCAGATTCCGCCAGATGTTTTTGTTGTTTGCGTGCCGTATCAGGGAAGCTTTGTCAGCCCACTCCCAGTCACGAACAGCGCATACGGTGCATTCCAGTCTCACAAGTGTACCCGCCAGCCCATGCACGGACTTTAGCCGCAATGGTGCAGGTGGGTTGCCGAAATTTCAACGCCTGGAACACTGGAGCCGGTTACTCCGTCGCCTGCTGGGACCTCGCGACGCTATCCTGGGCATCGTCCCCAGCCTTCGAGGCCGCGAGCTTCACCACGATGTCTTTCAGGTTTGCCGCACTGATCGACGCACTGACGGCTACACCCTGTCCGTTCACTGTGACACTCACGGGATCAGCCTGATTGACCAGGTTCGTGCAATCAAGGAGCTGGTAGGCCGCCACGAATCGTTGTGCGAGGAACGTGTACAGCGAGTTCGCCGCGCCCGTATCCGGACTGGCGAACGCGGCCAGGGCGCTCTTATTGATCAGCATTCTCTCAGGGGCGATCCGCAGGAGTTGGCGGCAGTAGCGTGCGGTGTCGACGTCGTCGAACGAGTTCGCGACAGGTTGATCGGCTCCCTGGCGGTACAGGTTGGTCTTGGTAATACTCGTGGTGCCGTTGATCTGGGTCATCGGGTCGCCGCCCGGAACTATCGCCACGGGCGCGACCTGTCCAACACGCGCCGACAGCTCATTCAGAGCCAGGGCGGAAACCATGGAGCCCGGGTCAGCCAGGTCCGGCGCCGTCCACGGCTTGCAACCCATCGCGGGGTCCACAAAGGCATCAGTGAGCTTATTGTCGCTGGGATTACCCAGCGGTGTGCCTTTCGGATGCCGTGCAATGTTCCGCTGAGTGAGTTGGGCGATGTGACCGAGCGACGACACGTAGTACATCGTCGGCAGATTGTCGCTCTGATCCTGATCGACTACGAAGAAATCGCGTACGGTCGGGCAGGGTTTGCCATCTGCGGCGGTTCCTACCGCCGGGACCTTCAATTTGCCACTCGCGATCGCGGCATTGGCGGCCGCGAAAAAGGCTGGAGCGTTGCAGTACGCAAATTGTCCGAACACGGCGCCACCGGAGCCATTTACGCAATGACTGTCTGGCAAGACATTCGCTGATGCCCCTCGCAGGGTCAGATCGCCGCCGTTGAATCCAAACCAGGTCGCGACGATGGCGCCCGCCGGCAGCGTCACATTCACTGGCTGTTCCCAGGGTTTGCCGCCCTGATCTATGACCAGCGGGCTATACACCGAGATCGTACTGGTGGCGGGATCGAATATCGCCGCCTGCACGAAAGCCGATTGCGCTGTATTCGCTTCGTTGCAGGGGCCCTGGCCGGGATCGGTTGCGACGAGTTGGTACGGTGTCGCCAGTCCCGTGGCGGTCAGCGGGTTCGCAGGCACGATCAGCGTGCAATTGGGATTGGGAGCGGCGGGCGGAGGCGGCGCGTTCTTCGCTGCGCTGTGCATCTGCGCGTTGAGGCGTTCCATGCCGGGTGAAGCTGATGCGCCGGTCTGCGCGGAGGCTGCCTGGGAAAACAGAGACGTCATGCACAGCAGGACGGTCGCGGTAGCGGCGGCCTTGCTGACGGGTGATCCCCTCGGACTGCAGGCTCGCGGGTCCGCTGATTTCGCGATAGTCATGATCCTGAAATCCTTCGTGTTGGAGCTCGGCTGGCTTCGCGACGTGTCTGCAAAGACCGACACGCCGTTTCCGAAACCAACATCAACAGCGCGATGCCGGGCAAGGGTGTGACCGTATGGATTTTTTAGTCAAATTGCGATGTCCGAAAACGGAAACACCGCGGCTTGCGCCAAGCCATTCGACGTGGCGCTTTCGGGCCTGCGCCGCAACGATTTGCGTGCTTCCGGTGGTGTCCGGGATGGGAACGACAATCGCCGCAGCGGACTACCCACAGGTGGTCAGTGGCGACACTCTGGTATGCCGATGAGTCCCATGGGATCGATGAGTCCCACAGGATGGATACTCAGTGGTGGCTGTATCTGCAGTCCGTGTACCAGCGGCTCGACGAGCCGGTGGCTCTGGCGCTAGTACATACGTAAGCCCACGCACTCACCGTTTCAGCCGTCCGCTGATCGGCTTCTCCATGAACACGCTGAGGGGATCGGGGCTGTATTGGCCAAAAGGACCCGTTTCGACGAACCCGGCTGACCGGTAAAGCAAAAGCGCTTCCGGCTGCTTCACGCCCGTTTCCAGCCGCAGTAGGGTTGCACCGTTGTCGATTGCGATCGTTTCAAGCTTCTGAAGCAGCTGCCGTCCCAATTTCCGGCCGCGCGCCTCGGGTGAGACGAACATGCGTTTGATCTCTGCCCAATCCTCCCCCGAGCTCACCACGGCCCCGCAACCGAGGGCTCGTCCATCGACACGCGCGACGACAAATGTGACTTCTGGTCGCTCCAGAGCATCCACGTCGAGCATGTGATTGCTTTCGGCGGGGTAGAGTGTCGCCATATATGCATCGCTTGCTGCCAGCAGTGCCAGGATCTGCGGCTGACGAGGATTGTCGATCACGATCTGCAGCATTCAAACTCCTGGGCGGTCGAGTCATTGCGCGCGAGACGGATGGTTGTGTCTTTAGTTGAGTGAGTTGAATAGGGTGCCTGCGCGCTGCCCCTCAAGGGCGGTGCTCTCGCGCCAGGTACTCTTCGCTTTGCATTTCAATCAGCCGGCTGGCAGTTCTCTCGAACTGGAAAGCGACACGGTCGCCGCGGTACAGCTCCGTGGGAGGCGCGGCGGCGGAAACGATCAGATTGACGTTGCGGTCGTAGAGTTCGTCGACGAGCGCGATGAAGCGACGCGCTTCGTCCTCGTGCAGCGAATCGAGCACAGGCACGTCGGATACGATCACCGATTGGTAGTCTCGCGCGATTTCGATGTAGTCGTCCTGGCTGCGCGGTCCGGAGCACAGTGCCATGAAGTCGAACCAGACGACACCACCGCTTTCGCGCACGACGGGGATACGGCGCCCCTCGATCTCGATCGAGTTCGTGGAGTCAACCGCCTGCCCGGGCCACGGGCGACCACTCTGGTTGACGATGCGACCGGCAGGCGCGACGTTCGTATCGTCATGACTCCCATCCAGGTCAGCGAGCTCGCCAAACAGATCCCTCAATCGCTGCATCGTGTCCGGAGCGCCGCTGGATAGATATGTGCCTGCTTGCGTCAGGCATCGCAGGCGATAGTCGGTATCGCCATCGACGGCTACGATGTCCAAGTGTTGCTCGAGCAGGTCGATGGTTGGAATGAAACGTTGGCGCTGAAGGCCATTCTTGTACAAATCGCGCGGCTGCACGTTCGACGTCGATACCAGCGTGACGCCACGTTTGAACAGGGCGGTGAACAGGCCGCCCAGGATCATCGCGTCGGCGATGTCCGCGACGAACAGCTCATCGAAACACAACACACGTGTGTCTTGAGCGATGCGGTCGGCGACGACGTCGAGGGGTGCTTCACGTTGTTGAAGTGTTTTGAGCTCGGCGTGCACGTCGTGCATGAAACGGTGGAAATGCCTGCGGCGGCGTTCGGGGAAGGGCAGGCTCTGGAAGAACAGATCCATCATCCAGGTCTTACCGCGCCCGACGCCGCCCCAGAGATAGACGCCACGAACAGGCTCGGATGTGGTCTTGCCACCGAGGGCACCGAACCAGCGGCGCACGACGGATGATTCGGCCTCGCGCGCGATGATGAGACGCTGTCTCAATTCACCGAGGCGATCGACTACGGCCGCCTGCACCGGATCAGCACGAAAGCCGCGCTCGGCCAGCTGCTGTGTGTAGAGCGCGCGGAGGTCCGTCGCGACGCCAGGCTTTGCCGGGTCAGCTCGCAAGCTCATTCAAATCACGAAAGTGCGACCAGCCGTAGAGGTCGTCGTAGTTGCCGAGCTTTAACCCCTTGCGAGCACTGACGCTTTCCATGAAGCGAGTCAGGTTAGCCTCTGCCGCACTTAGAGCGACTGATAGTTTGGCCCCGACCCGCCCTCGGGCGTCGTCCAATTGATGATCTCGTAAGGGTCTTTGATATCGCACGCTTTACAATGCACGCAGTTGGCGGCATTGATCTGAAGCCGTTTGCCACCCTGACCGTCGGCCACCATTTCATAGACGTTGGCCGGGCAGAAGCGCTCGCACGGATTCCCAAACTCCTTGGCGCATTTTGTCGCGCAGATCGATGGATCCAGCACCTTCAGGTGCGCAGGCTGATTCTCGTCATGTGTAGTGGACGCAAAGAACACCGACGCCAGCCGATCACGGGGTGGCAGAGTGCGATCCACCCACTCGCGATCGGGTGGCTGATACTCCGAAACTTGCTTCAGCCGCTGGTGGTCCGGGACGCGGTTCTTCAGCGTCCACGGCGTGCGGCCACCCGTAATGACCTCGAGGGCCGAGTTCGCCAACCCGATCCACATGCCTTTCTTGAACGCGGGCTTGAAATTCCGCACAGACTTCAGCTCCTGCCCGCCCGGCGACGCGCGCCAGCGCGCGTCGAAACCCACAGGTGAGCCGGTCTCGGCCAGGTGTTCCGCGGCCAGCATGCCGGAGCGGATCGCCTGGTGGATGCCTTTGATCTTCGGAAGGTTCAAACCGCTGCCCGAATCGCCAATCAACATAGCGCCCGGCATCTCCAGGCGCGGAATCGACTGCCAGCCGCCCGATGCGATGGTCCGCGCGCCCGATGCCAGGATCTCGCCGCCTTCGAGCAGCGGCTTGATCTTCGGGTGATGTTTGAACTGTTGGAACGCTTCGAACGGCGTCAGGCGCGGATCCTCGTAGTCGAGTCCCACGACAAACCCGACGTAGACGCGATTGTTGTCGAGGTGGTAGATGAAGCTTCCGCCGTAGGTGCCCGAGTCGAGCGGCCAACCCAGGCTGTGTTGAATCAGCCCGGGCTCGACCCGTCCTTCAGGCAGCTGCCACAGCTCCTTCATCCCGAGTCCGTAGGTCTGCGGGCAGGAGCGCGCATCCAGCTCGAAGCGTTTGATCAGTTGTTTCGCGAGGCTGCCGCGCGCGCCTTCGGCGATGATCGTGGTGCGCGCGCGGATCTCGGCGCCCGGCGTGTAGTTGGGCCCGGGCTCGCCGTTCTTCTCGATGCCCATGTCCCCGAGGCGCACTCCTGCGACCGAGCCGTCGGCGTTGAAAACACTGTCCGCGCCGGCGAAACCCGGAAACACATCAACTCCGAGTCCTTCGGCTTTCTGCGCCAGCCACGGTGTCAGCAGACCGAGCGAGATGATGAAGTTACCGTGGTTGTGCAGCTGCGGCGGCAGGGGGAGTGAAAATCCACCCGTCTTGGTCAACAGCCGGAATTCGTCCCGCTTGGCGGGAACGCAGATCCCCGGAGGCGATTGGCGCCACTCGGGCAGCAACGCGTCCAGTGGGCCCGGTTCCATGACGGCCCCTGACAGTGAGTGCGCCCCGACGGCCGAAGCCTTCTCGAGTATGCAGATATTGAGATCGGGCTTGAGCTGCTTGAGCCGAACGGCGCATGACAGTCCCGAGGGTCCTGCCCCGACGATGCAGATGTCATACTCCATGACATCCCGTTCGACGGCGGGAGTGCTCATTTGGGCTGCATTCGGATCGCGCCATCGAGGCGGATCGTTTCGCCATTCAGCATGGGAATCTCGAAGATTGCGGCCACCATCTGCGCAAATTCCTCGGGCTTACCCAGACGGCTCGGAAACGGGATCTGGCTCGCGAGCGAGGCCTGCAATTCCGGTGTCATCGCATCCATCATGGGTGTGTGGAAGATACCGGGCGCGATCGCCACGCAGCGCACTCCGATTCTTGCGAACTCGCGTGCCAATGGCAGCACCATTCCGGCGAGGCCTGCCTTGGTTGCAGAGTAGGCGGCCTGCCCAATCTGACCCTCGAATGCAGCAACCGAAGCCGTGTGGATCAGTAGCCCGCGCTCGCCGTCGGCATTCGGCGTGTTGTTCTGCATGAGGTTGGCTGCGGCTTTGTCGCACAGGAAGGTGCCAATCAGATTGATGTGCACGACTTTGGCGAAGAAGTCGCCGGCCATCGGGCCGTTCTTGCCGAGCACGCGGCCGGCGCCAACTACTCCCGCGCAGTTCACGAGCAGGTTGATCCCGCCAATGCGCGACGCCGCGGTTTCCATCGTGGAGTTAACTTCAGCCTCAGAGGTGACGTCGCATCGAAGGAAGCTGGCGTTAGCACCTAACTTTGCAGCCGTCGCCTGGCCCGGACCTTCCTGCACGTCCAGGATGACGACCTTGCCACCCTTGGAGACAACGTGGCTGGCTACCGCCGCACCCAGGCCAGATGCGCCTCCCGTAACAACAGCGCGAGCGTCTTCAATCTTCATTAATAAGGCTCCCCAACAGGACGACTAGTGCTAAGTATTTCGGCCCGCAAGTAGATCATACCCGGCGCGCCGTTTGGAACGGAGTGCGCGCGGGCGACATACCCTTTGATCCCGCGCGACAGAAGCATGGCCGTGCGCGCCGCGGATGGCGAGCCCAGGCCGACCCGTGCCAGCCCGACCCGGGCGCACGAGATTGC
>Ga0307511_10006516_pt1 | contig 11759 bp, 9 predicted proteins | sample 13_EM_MG_FD_200266 | JGI IMG/M metagenome (GOLD analysis project Ga0307511, IMG submission 200266) | Populus trichocarpa ectomycorrhiza microbial communities from riparian zone in the Pacific Northwest, United States - 13_EM | ecosystem: Host-associated > Plants > Roots > Unclassified | place...
CCCGACGGCCGGATGGTCGCCGCCGGCGGCGACGACCACATCACCCGGATCTGGGATGCCGCCACCGGCACTCCGGTGGCCTCCTTCACCGCGCCGGCGACGATCCGCGCGGTCGCCTTCAGTCCGGACGGCTCCTCGGTGGCGACTGGGGCCGCCAACTGGACCGTGACGGTGTGGGACGTCAGCTCCGCGGAGGTGCTCGGGCACGCGCAGTCCGGCTGGGGCATCGCGTTCGACAAGACGGGCAAGGTCCTGGCCAGCGGCCACTACGACGGCACCGTGCGGCTGTGGGGCATGGCCGACCCGCAGCGGCCGACGGCGCTGGCCACGCTGACCGGGCACAGCGGCCCGGTGACCTCGGTGGCGTTCAGTCCGGACGGCAAGACCCTGGCCAGCGTGAGCTACGACCACACGGCCAAGCTCTGGGACGTCTCCGACCCGGCCCACCCCACGTTGCTGTCGACGGTGGCCGCGTCGAGCGGGCAGCTGGAGTCGGTGATTTTCGATCCGTCCGAAAAGGTGATAGTCACGAGTGGTGACGATCACTTGATTAGACTGTGGGACGTGACCGATCCCCGACACGTCACGCCGATCGGGCAGCCGCTGACCGCGCACACCGACGGCGTGAGCTCGCTGGCCATCAGCGCCGACGGAAAGACCATGGCCAGCGGCAGTTACGACGGCACCGCCCGCGTGTGGGACGTCTCCGATCCGGTGCATCCGGTCAGCAAGTACCCCGTCTCCGCCACGCGGCCGGCCGCGATCCGCGGCATCGCGCTGTCGGCCGACGGCAAGCTGCTGGCCACCGGCGGCGAGGACCACGCCGTGGAGCTGTGGGACGTCAGCGGCGCTCCGTCGCTGCTCAGCACAGTGACCGACCACACCAACACGGTGACGTCGGTCGCCCTGAGCGCCGACGGCAGGTCCCTGGCCAGCGCCAGCTGGGACCGCACGGTGTCCACCTGGGACATCAGCGATCCCCGCAACCCGAAGCCGACGGCGAGCCTGTCCGGACCGACCGGCAACGTCACCGCCGTGGCGTTCGACCCGCGCGGCGGGACCGTGGCCGCGGGCGTCGCGGACGCGCCGATCTCGTTGTGGCAGAACGACCCCGATGTGGTGGCGCGGCAGGTGTGCAAGGTGCGCGGCACGCCGGTCAGCGAGACCGAGTGGCACACCTACGTGAACGAGGACTCGCCGACCGACCCCTGCTGACCGCTGTGAGCGACGACTCGCCCACTCCCCCGACCAGCCATGGAATACTCTGCTCGGCCAGGTAGTTGAGAGTTCAAGTACAGGGCGTCTCGAGAGGAGCAGCGGACATGCAGTTCGGAGTGTTCACGGTCGGCGACGTGACGACCGACCCCACCACCGGCGTGACGCCGACGGAGGCCGAGCGGATCAAGGCGATGGTCGCGATCGCGCTCAAGGCCGAGGAGGTCGGGTTGGACGTGTTCGCCACCGGCGAGCACCACAACCCGCCGTTCGTGCCCTCCTCGCCGACCACCATGCTCGGCTACGTCGCGGCCCGCACCGAGAAGATCATCCTGTCCACGTCGACCACGCTGATCACCACCAACGACCCGGTGAAGATCGCCGAGGACTTCGCCATGCTGCAGCACCTGGCCGACGGCCGGGTGGACCTGATGATGGGCCGCGGCAACACCGGCCCGGTGTACCCGTGGTTCGGCCAGGACATCCGCCAGGGCATCCCGCTGGCGGTGGAGAACTACGCGCTGCTGCACAAGCTGTGGCGCGAGGACGTGGTGAACTGGTCGGGCAAGTTCCGCACCCCGTTGCAGGAGTTCACCTCCACACCCCGGCCGCTGGACGGCGTGCCGCCGTTCGTGTGGCACGGCTCCATCCGCAGCCCGGAGATCGCCGAGCAGGCCGCCTACTACGGCGACGGCTTCTTCGCCAACCACATCTTCTGGCCCACCTACCACTTCCAGCAGCTGATCCAGCTCTACCGGCAGCGGTTCGAGCACTACGGGCACGGCTCCGCCGACCAGGCCGTCGTCGGCCTCGGCGGGCAGGTGTTCATGCGCCGCAACTCCCAGGACGCGGTGCGCGAGTTCCGGCCGTACTTCGACAACGCGCCGGTGTACGGGCACGGGCCGTCGCTGGAGGACTTCACCTCCCAGACGCCGCTGACCGTCGGCAGCCCGCAGGAGGTCATCGACAAGACCCTGACCTTCCGCGAGCACTTCGGCGACTACCAGCGGCAGCTGTTCCTGATGGACCACGCCGGCCTGCCGCTGAAGACCGTGCTGGAGCAGCTCGACCTGCTCGGCGAGATCGTTCCCGTGCTGCGCAAGGAACTCGACGCCAAGCGGCCGGCGCACGTGCCCGACGCCCCCACCCACGAGTCGCTGAAGCAGAAGAAGGTGTCCGCATGACTGCCATCGCGGTCGTGACGGCCGGCCTGAGCCAGCCGTCCTCCACCCGGCTGCTGGCCGACCAGCTGGCCGCCGCCACCCGGGAGGCGCTCGGCGGCGACGCCGAGGTGGCGGTGATCGAGCTGCGGGACATCGCCGTGGACGTCACCAACAACATGCTGACCGGCTTTCCGAGCCCGAAGCTGTCGGCCGCCGTCGAGACGGTGACCGCCGCCGACGCGCTGATCGCCGTCACACCGGTGTTCACCGCCTCCTACAGCGGGCTGTTCAAGTCCTTCTTCGACGTGCTGGACAAGGATTCCCTGGTGGGCAAGCCGGTGTTGATCGCCGCCACCGGCGGAACCGAGCGGCACTCTCTGGTGCTCGACTACCAGCTGCGGCCGATGTTCGCCTACCTGCGGGCCGAGGTCACCCCGACCGGCGTCTACGCCGCCTCGTCGGACTTCGGCAGCCCCTCGCTGCACGACCGCGTGCGCCGGGCCGGGGCGGAGCTGGCCGACCGGGCCACCGGTGTGCGGACGACGTCCAAGCCCGCCGACACCTTCATCCCCTTCGAACAACTGCTGGCCCAGTGACCCCCGCGAGTCCCGTCTACCGTCACACCGAAATGTATGAATCCGTTTCGTACATTCGGTGTGACGCTGAGCGGGACTCGCCGGGGTTCGACGAAAGTAGTACGGCGCCTTCCGACGCGAGATCGATGCCGGCTCACCCGGACAGCCCATAGCTTCGTGGCATGTCACACCTCGCGCAGGCGATCAGCATCAGCCAGGACACGGCCACGCAGGGCATCGGCATCGGTCTGCTGGTGGTTCTGGTCGCCGTGGGCCTGTTCCTGGTCGTCTTCTTCCTGGCGGCGCTGGTCAGCATTCTCGGCGCCGACATCGGCTGCGGCGGCAAGATCCTGTGGTTCCTGGTGATCCTGTGCCTGCCGTTCCTGGGCAGCCTGCTGTGGTTCGTCGCCGGCCGGCCCCGGCCCCGCCAAGAGTATTGAGTAGTAGGTGATTCATCAGTAGTGCCGGCCCGCGCCGCGGGGTGCGCGGGCGACGGCGGGACCATGGCGTATGGCCAACATCGCCTATCTGAGCCTGCCCTTGTACGGCCACGTCTACCCGACCCTGAACTTCGCCGAGGAGCTCGTCCGGCGCGGGCATCACGTCACCTATGCCACGAGCGAATCGCATGCGGCGGCAGTGGCGCGCACCGGCGCCCGGCTGCTCGCCTACCCGGATGTGATGTCCCGTAACGCCAACTTCGCCGGTCTGGGCGATGTGACCACGGCCAAGACGACCCTGATGGGCATGCGGTTCGTGGAGCAGAGCCTGCTGCAGGTCGACGAGCTGGCGGCGGGACTGGAACGGGAGCGGCCGGAGCTGATCGTCGCGGACGCGCTGATGTTCGACGCGGCGACGGTGCTGGCCCGGCGCTGGCGGGTGCCGGCGGTGGTGACCCACCTGCACTTCGCGTTCGACCGGAACGTGGACTGGCGGCCGCGCCAGCTGGAGCGGGCCTTCCCGGACCTGGCCGACCCGGAGCTGCTGGAGCTGACCGAGCGGCTGGCCAAGGCCAAGGCCGCGTTCGGGCTGGGCGAGGACGAGGCCGGCACGACCCGTGAGCTGGGGCTGGCCTTCCTGCCGCCCAGCTTCCAGCCCGACCGCGAGAGGTTCGGGCCCAACCACCGGTTCGTCGGGCCCGCGGTCGACGGTCGATCGTATACAGGCGACTGGCAACCGCCGACCGACGACAAGCCGGTCCTGCTGGTGTCGCTGGGGTCGATGGTGCGGCAGGACAACAACTTCACCGACCTGTGCGTGGACGCGTTCGGCGACCTGGACTGGCACGTCGTGCTCACCCTCGGCGGCGAGGACGACGGCGGCCGCGAGTACCCGCCGAACTTCGAGGTGCTGCCGTGGGTGCCGCAGCGCTCGGTGCTGGCCCACGCCTCCGTGTGCCTGAACAACGGCGGCATGGGCGCGGTCATGACCGCCGTCCGGGAGAGCACTCCCCTGCTGCTGGCGCCCGAGCTGATCGACCACCAGGACGTGGCCGCCGCGGCCGTGCGCACCGGGGTGGGCCGCAAGATCGATCTCACCCGGGTGACCGCGGCCGGGCTGCGGCAGGCCGTGCTGGACGTGGCCGCCGACGAGGGGATGCGGGCGGCGGTCGCCGCGCTGCGACAGGAGATCATCGACACCCGGGGCGCGGCGCAGGCCGCCGACATCGTGGAGGACCGGCTCCGCGAGCGCTGAAACACCGAGGGGAGCACCCGTCCGGCTCAGGTCGATCTGGTGCACCCTCGGATCGCTCGGGGGATCGCCCGTGCTGCTCCATTGCCTGGCTGACCGCTTGCGCACATCACCCGGCACGACCCGAGTCCGCACCGTTCGTCAGCTTGGCGCCGCCGGTGGGATGAGGTTGCGGTGTTCGACCAACTCGTCGAGGACGAAGTACGTCTGGGTGCCGCGGATGCCGGGCAGCTGGTGGATCTCCTCCATCAGGACCCAGCGGATCTCGTCCATGGTGCGGCCGCGCAGCAGGAGTGCGATGTCGAACCCGCCGGCCAGGAAGGCCGCCCACTGCACGTGGCGGTTGTCGCTCAGCCGCTCGCCCAGTTCACGCCAGTTGAGCTGGCCGCCGCTCAGCACGACCAGCGCGCTGAACTGCCAGCCGAGCTGCCCGGGATCGGTGTTGATCGTGTAGCGGCGCAGGACCCCGGACTCGGACAGCCGGTTGACCCGGGTGTACGCGGTGGCGCGGGAGACGCCGGCCGCGTCGGCGATGGCGGCCATCGGCGTGCGGGCGTCGCGGTCGAGGGCCCGCAGGATGGCGAGATCGATGTCGTCTGGACTCATGACTGGAACAATGCCTCCCGACGCCATCGATGATCCAGGCATCGCCGCCGACGGGGCGTTTTTGTCTTGATCTCCAGCCACAGGCTGGACTGGTGTCTCGGTGGACGGCGACGCTGCGTCTCGACCACACCGTTCGGCATGGGAGTGAGCAAGCCATGTACTGCGCCGATCCCGTCCTGGCCACCGTCGCCGAGCTGGACATCGACCCGTATCCCACCTACGCCCGGCTGCGCCGCGACCGGCCCGTGGCGTGGATGCCCTGCGCACAGTCGTTTTTCGTCACGCGGTGGGACGACGTCCGGGCACTGGCCGCCGATCCCGAGACCTACAGCGCGGCCGTGCACGACTCGCCGCTGACCGCGGCGATCGGCCCGAACCTGCTGCACAGCGAGGGCAACCGGCACCGCGAGCTGCGGGCGCCGCTGACCGCCAACCTGCGTCCGGCGGCGATCGCCGGCCGCATGCGGAACGTCGTCGAGCGCTTGGTCGACGAGCTGCTCGACCGCCTGGCGCCCGGGACCGAGGCCGACCTCATCGCCGACTACGCGCAGCCACTCACGATCCGGGCCCTCACCGAGGTCACCGGGCTGCCGCCGATCGCCCCGGCCACCCTGTCGCGCTGGCTCGACGGCCTCGCCGCGGGCGCGTCGAACTTCGAGCGGGATCCGGCGAAGACCCGCCTCGCCGCCGAGGCGTCCCGGGAGGTGGACGCCATGCTCCGAGACCGGCTGCACGCCGGTGTGCCGGACGGCAGCATCCTCGCCGCTCTCCTGGACACCTCGGTCGATGGCCGGCCCGTCGCCTTCGCCGAACTCGCCGCCACCGTCAAGCTGCTGATCATCGGCGGCATGCAGGAACCACGAGACCTGTTCGGCTTCGCCATGGGCGCGTACCTGCGGCGGCCCGACATCCGTGACCGGCTGCGGGACGATCCGGCGGCGTCGGGGCCGCTCATCGAGGAGGCGTTGCGCTGGGGATCGCCCCTCGGCACGGTGACCCGGCGCACGACGCGCCCGGTCACGTTGTCCGGTGTGGACCTGCCGGCCGGCGCGATGCTGGCCGGGGTGATCAGCTCGGCCAACCGCGACGAGCGGCACTGGGACAACCCGGACTCCTTCGACATCGACCGGCCCGACTTCCAGCACCTCGCGTTCTTCGCCGGCTCGCACGCGTGCGTCGGCGCGAGCCTGGCCCGCCTGGAGGCCGGCCTCGCCGTGACGAAGCTGGCCGAACGGTTCGGAGACCTCGAACTGCTCGCGCCGATCACGTTGCGCGGCTGGGAGTTCCGCGGCCCGGTGTCGATGCCCGTGTCGCTCGGACGGCGCAGGTCCCGGCGTCGCGGTGGCACGGACGCTCGCGCGGGCCGCGAATTGCGGGTCAGCCACGTTGAAGCGTTGACGCCTGACGTCCGGTTGCTCACGTTCGAACCCACTGACGGGCGAGGGCTGCCCGCGGTCGAGCCGGGCGCGCACATCGACGTCGGTGCCGGATCGGCGACGCGCCAGTACTCGCTGACCGGCGACTGCGCCCGCACCGACCGCTGGCAGATCGCGGTGCGGCGCCAGCCGGACGGCGGGGGCGGTTCGGTGTGGCTCCACGACCATGTCAAGACCGGGGACACGGTCCGTATCGGCGGGCCACGCAACAACTTCCGGCTGGTGGACGCGCCCGCGCACGTGTTCATCGCGGGCGGCATCGGGATCACGCCGATCGTGCCGATGGTGGCCCGCATGCGGCGGTCCGGCCGTCGATGGCGGCTGCACTACCTGGCGCGATCGCTGGACGCGATGCCGTTCCGCGATGTGCTCGCCGGGCCCGAGACAACCCTGTGGCCGACCGGGACGCTCGGCCGCCCGTCGCTGGACGCGCTGGTGGACGATCTTCCCGACGGCGCCGCGGTGTACTGCTGCGGTCCGGTGTCGCTGCTCGACGAGATCGAACAGCGACACCTTTCCGGCGACGGCGCGTGGTCGCGACTGGCGCTGCGCGTCGAGCGATTCGTGCCGCGGCAACGGGAACGAAGCGGCGACGGCGCGGACAAACCCTTCGACGTCGAGCTGCGCCGGTCCGGCCGGACCGTGCACGTCGCCGCTGAGTGCTCCGTGCTCGACGCCTTGCGGGAGGCCGGCGTGCTGGTGCCGTCCACCTGCCGAGAGGGGACCTGTGGCTCATGCGAGACCGCGGTCGTCGAGGGCGACGTCGAACACCGCGACAGCGTGCTGAGCGCGGGCGAGCGTGCCCGCAACGACGCGATGATGGTGTGCGTGTCGCGGGCGCGGTCGGAGCGGCTCCTCCTGGATCTGTGAAGCCCAGATTGTGATCGTGGGATTTCAGTTGATGCAGGGAACCCCGTCGGCGGTGATCGTCGAGCTGGACGAGGAGGACGTCGTCGGCGCCGCGGCGGCGTAGGTGTTGAGCTGCATCTGGGCGCTGCCGGTGAAGCCGTACTTGGCGTTGTAGTCGGTGCCCAGGTACACCCGCACGTGCCCGGCGGTCAGCGAGTCGTCGGCGATCAGCGGCACGCCGCCCAGAGCGGTGGCGACGGCCTGCGCGGCCGCCTTCGCGCCGGACGGGTAGTTGACCGAGGAAGCCTTGCGGGCGGTGGCGGTTCCGACGTCGCCGCGGCCGAATCCCTTGGCCACCAGCTTGTCCAGCACGCTGGCGGCCAGGCCGGTGACGCTGGAGGCGTTGCGAACGTCCACAGTGGTCGCCGAGTAGTCCACGGCGTTCGGGCTGGCGGCGCCGGAGGTCGGGGCGCCGCTGGACGTGGTGGTCGCGCCGATGGCCTGCTGCACGAACGCCTGCACCTGCTGGGGATCGACCTGGACGGCGTCGCCGTCCTCGGGGGTCTGCAGGGTGATGCTGACGATCGGGATGGTGACGAACTTGATGTTGCCGGTGCTCATGCCCTGCATCTGCTCGGCGAACTGGAGCACGTCCCAGCCCTGGTCGATGACCACGGCCTTCTTCACCGCGGCGATCAGGTCGTTGAGCTTGCCGGGATTGGCCAGCGTGCCGGCCGACAGCACGGTCTTGGCCATGCTGGACATGAAGGCCTGCTGCCGGCGGATCCGGTCCAGGTCGCCGTTGGGCAGCCCGTGCCGCTGCCGCACGAAGGCCAGCGCGGCCGCGCCCTCCACGGTCTGCTGGCCGGCCTGGAAGTTCGCGCCGGAGAACGAGTCCTTGACGGGATTGATCAGACACACCGGCACGCCGCCGATGGCCTGGCTGATGAAGTAGAAGCCGGCCAGGTTGACCGCGGCGTAGTGGGTGATGGTCAGCCCGGTGAACTGCTGGACGGTCGCGATCGACAGCTTCGCGCCGGCCTCGTCGGACTTGGTCTCCAGGTCGGCGCCGGTGACGCCCTGCTTGGACAGCGTGGCGTACGCGTCGTTCCGGCCGCGACTGTAGGCCGAATTGATCTTGTGTTTGCCGTAGCCGTCGGGGATCTGCACGTAGGAGTCGCGCGGGATGGAGAACGCGGTCGCGGCCCCGCCGCCGGCCGGGATGTGGATCACGATCATGGTGTCGGTGGTGTCGCCGCCGTCGTCCCCGCCGCCGGCGTGCAGCTGGTTGAGCACGTCGGTGGGCAGCGGGTTGCCCTGCGCGTCGGTCCGGGTGTCCAGACCGACCATCAGGATGTTCTGCTCCGCCGCCGGCGGCACGGTCTTGCCGATCACGTTGGCCGTGGTCAGGCCGTTCAGCTTGGCCAGCTGCGACCACGCGTACCAGCTGCCGCCGAAGACGACCATCGACACCACGACCAGCAGCACCTGGAAGGTGCGCAGGGCCGGGCGGGGGCTGGGCGCGGCGGCGGGCCGGGGATGTCCGGCCGGCTGCGGCGTCCGCCGCACGTCGAGGCGCTCCGGCATCGGGCGACCTCCCCCTTCGTCATCCAACACGGCATGTTCGAACACGGCCTGCTCACACCGGGTCGCCCGGTGGTGCGACCACTGACCCTAGGACGTCCATAGTGCCCTGCCGTTGCGCAGCCGGTGGCGGGGACCGCCCGTCCGTGCAAGGGACACAGACAACACACAGCCAACTTCCCGAATTGCCGTCACACTGGGTGACGGAATCACCTCATCGAGTCAGCGGTGGGCCGAAGTGCACCGACACGCCCGGTGACCAGAGCACGCTGGCCGGCGGCTCGGCCGGCCGGGGCACGCCGGCGGCGGCCAGCAGACCCTCCTCGAGGTCCAGCAGCTCGGCGCGGTGCAGCGGCCAGACCGGGTGCTCGTTGGGCAGATAGACGGTGCGGCCGTGCCAGGACACGTGCAGGCCCCAGCGCGCGGTCAGAAAGTGTTCCAGCTCACTCGGTTCGACGATGGGCGCGCCCGGCAGCACCCGGATCCGGCTGCTCGGGCCGCCGCCGCGCCGCCGGGACAGATAGGTGACGACGTCGCCGTCGCGGCGGATCCGCATCGACGCCCAGCGGTAGGGCAGGCAGAAGCCGAGCCGGGCGATCAGCACCGGCAGCAGCCGGGCGGCCTCCAGCGAGCGGAACACCACGCCGCGGCGGCCCTGACCGTCCACTGAGTACAGTCGCACGTTCGTCTCCGGAAACGTGCCCAGATAAGGAATCCGGAGCACCTTGCTCATCCGGAACGGCACCAGCCCCACATAGGTGACGCCGTCGAGGGTGTCCGGCGCCGTGCCGGCCGGCAGCAGCGGAGCGATCAGGTCCGGATCCATCGGCCAGTGCAGGAAGGTCAGCTCGCGCCAGGACTGGGTGAGCAACGCGTGCCGCAGCGGCCGCGGCGTCGTGACGGTGACCGGCTCGACATCCACTCCGCCAGCTTAACCCGCCGGTTGCCCGAATCTACCCGGGCGACGGAGACTCCTGGGCACTCATTCGGTCCGAAAAGCCTTGTCCGACAACAGATACATGTCCGTCCTACGTAGATGTGCGTATACGCGGGGACGGGGTGGTGGCCACAGGATGGCCTCGTGGGTCAGAAGGCAAGCAGATACCTGGTCGTCAGCGACGCGGTCTACACCGACGGCGGCGACCAGCCGGTCCGGCTCGTGCTCAACACGCGCACCTCGCGGGTCAGCAAGGTCGGCAGCGCGGTGGCGGGCACGCTGCGCCGCGGCGACTGCGACACCCTGCCGGCCGCGGTCGAAGAGCACCTGTCCGGGCTGGGTCTCCTGGTCCCGGAGAACCTGGACGAGCTGACCGACGTGCTGGACGAGCAACGGGCCCGGGCGCGGTCGCTGGCGTCGCTGAACTACGTGCTGGTGCCGGCCGGCTTCTGCAACATGGGGTGCGAGTACTGCGGCCAGGTGCACGTGCGGGGCAAGACCACGGCCAACCACCGCGACGCGGTGCGGGACCGCGTCCTGCGGGGCATCGGCCGGCCGAGCACCGAGGAGGTGCGGATCGGCTGGTTCGGCAACGAACCCCTGCTGTCGTACGCGATCGTGCGCGAACTGGCCGCCGAGTTCGTCGCGGCCGCCGACGCCGCCGGCGTGCGCTACACGTCGACGATGACCACCGGCGGCTCGCTGCTGACCCTGCGCCGGCTGCGGGCGCTGTACGAGGAATGCCGGATCCACACCCTGCGGGTCACCATCGACCCGCAGCGGCCGTACCACCGGATCCTGTCGGTGTTGTCCGGGCTGGCATCGGACGAGTTTCCCGGGCTGCGTCTGACGATCGGCGTCGACGTGGCCGACGTCGCCCAGGTGGACGCGTTCATCGACGCCGCGGTGGCGGCCGGGCTGAACCGCCCGATGTTCGAGTTCAAGCTGCGCGAGGCGCCGGCGTGGCGCCGGGGCTTCGCCGCGGCGGAACCCCGGTGGCTGCGCCGGATGCACGAGGCCGGACTCACCGCGGGGACACTGATCCCGGCGCAGCTGACCGGGCCGCTCTGCCCGGCCGTCACCCGCACCGCCGAGGTGATCAGCAGCAGCGGCGCGATCTTCTCGTGCACCGAGCATCCGCTCGTGCCCGCCCATGAGCAGGGCGACGTGCTGGAGCTGGTCGAGCAGGCCGACCACGACCGGCAGCGGCCGGCCGGGCGGTACGACGACTGGCACGACCGGGTCAACCGGGGCGAGCAGCGGTGCTCCGGCTGCGCGTTCCTGCCGGTGTGCGGCGGCCGCTGCCCCAAGCGCTGGGGCGAGGGCGCCCCGGCCTGCCCCAGCTACAAGCACAACATCCAGCAGCGGCTGGATCTGGTGGCCGCCCGATCCGGCCTCGTCGCCTGCTCTTGACGGGCCCCCGTCCGCCTCGGTACTGAGGTACATGGCCACTGAGGGGCACGCAGCGTTCGGCGATCACCAGACCTGGTACCGGATCACCGGTGAGCTCGACTCGGGTGGCGTGCCACTGGTCGCGCTGCACGGCGGGCCGGGATGCACGCACGACTATCTGCTCCGGCTGACGGCGCTGGCCGGCGACCGGGCGGTGGTGCACTACGACCAGCTCGGCAACGGCAAGTCCACGCACCTGCCGGACGCCCCGCCGGACTTCTGGACCGTCGAGCTTTTCCTGGCGGAACTG
>Ga0307511_10006517_pt1 | contig 11758 bp, 8 predicted proteins | sample 13_EM_MG_FD_200266 | JGI IMG/M metagenome (GOLD analysis project Ga0307511, IMG submission 200266) | Populus trichocarpa ectomycorrhiza microbial communities from riparian zone in the Pacific Northwest, United States - 13_EM | ecosystem: Host-associated > Plants > Roots > Unclassified | place...
TATATATATTTATTCAAATTGAGGCTTTGAGCGGGAATATACCTGTTGAGTGAGATAATGATCTGGATGATTCACCAGAAAAAAGTGCTCCACAAGCTCACTAACAGATTCATCTGGATCTGGAGGTACATTCCTAACTAGGACCTGTGAAGACCAAATCAATCATACAAGCTTCAAAGGATAAACTAGAATTTGTACTAGAACTTTAAGCAAGATGAGACACAAACAATCCCTGCTCGATTGTTTTTTCGTTTTCGGGGCAAGAATCCCTCCCCAACTTGAAAATATTTCACAAACGGCATTTATTTACTTAAATGGAGACAGTGGAACAAACTCAAGATTTAGAAAAAAAAAAGTTAAAAAAAGCAAATAAATTAATAAGGGAAACATTCCCATCTTACTGTGAATTGATCTGGACGACGTCTTTCTGAGGAAAGAAATTGCAACCTCATTGATGCAACTTTCTCGTACTCCTTCAGTAGTACATAGCAAGTCCAGAAAGTAAAGGCATAAGCCATCACTATATGAGCCCAGAATCTGCAATGCAGGACTTAGCATGACTTTTGCTATGTGGTTTACTTGCAGAAGCAAAAGAAGAGAGTTCTATGAACGAGTCAAATGACAGTTACATTGGCAATGAAAGATGGCTTCACACCTTTGTGATTTAAGTGGAACATTTGAAATCGAAAGTTTGTCGATGTCACTAGCAGTCACATTGGCCGCCATCTTCTCTGCCTCTAAAGCATTATTAGTGTAATTAACTGGTACCAGGACAACCCAAGCAAGGATAGTTATAGGGACAAAAATCTTAAGTCTGCATAAGTACAGCACATACTCTTCTGTCAACAAGGAAGCATAGAAACAGAAAGATTAACAAATGGAAAACATTAGCATAGACCAGAACAACATCATTACCCCATCAAGTAAATGCGCAAGTAAACCGCAGAATCCAATCCTGCGTGATCAATAAGTTCAGGCTCTGGCATTTTCAGTGCTTGAGGCATCCAATTTAAGAACTGAATGTATGATCTACAGTCTAAATTCACAAACCTACTAACCAATGCCCTTGACCGCGAGGGACTGTTTCTTAAGCCCTTGAGATACCATTTCGGAAAGTAAACCCTATCATTGAAAGGTTGCAGCCTCAAAATTGCAAATAGAAATAGGAAAATTAATGCACTTAGTAGATTTATAGCTGCTGAAACCCCTATATCTTCGAGCGTTGCCATTTATACCTTCAACAAAGAAACCTAAGAAAACAAAAAAATTGGAAACATGTTACCATTTCAATGAAAACGCAACAGAAACATCAAACATTCTTTTACATCAAAGTTCACAACTTTTTTCAAGAACAAATCCCAGAAAGATCATCTATTTTGTGTTTTTATATTTGCGAAACAAACATTCAAGTTTAAACCAATCCTAATAAAAAAATCTAATCTCCAAATTCAACAACTTTTTCCATCTGGGGGTCAAAATTTAACAAACATTTCACATATTAGAACCCAAAAACATACGTACAACACAAAAAAAGAAACCATACTTTTCTTATTGAGACCACTTGTGGCAGATAGATATTGATAGAACCTACAAAGAGAGATTCCAGTGAAGAATCAATCTTTGTGAGGTCAACAGGAAGCCAAATATGGAAAATTCAATGAAGCTGAAGGTGCTGACAAGATATTGACAGAGAAGGGATTAAAGAGAAGAGAAGGAGAGAGCAGGCTGGACGATAAAGAGAGAAGATGATGAATATCAGATTTCAACATTTGGCAAAAAATGCTTAATACAATGAGGAATTCCTCTCAAAATCCTGGCATAGCTAATTGTGGCAGAAAGAGAAAATAACTAACTCGCTCTACCTAGCTATGGCCAACACGTGGCTTTACAATTCTTGCAACGGTCACAGGTAACGGTAATTCAAAATTTTAAAGTCTCTTCTTCTTTCCTTAGCCATTTCATTCTTCTCTACCTCTCCATTTCTGCACTTTGTTACAAGGGTCCAAAAATGGAAAGTGGGTTGGTATGTGGAAGTTTCGGTTTGTCCTTTTGACTTCTAGTGAAAGAATTGGAGATGAGTAAAGATCAATTCATGAACTATGGTTGAGATTTCTTATCAGTCTTCAATTGCAAAAGGTTGATGATTTCCCATCTAAGTAACACTTAGCTAACAATTAAGTTTCTTGGCTACTCTTCAAAAAGAAAGTTTTTCCTTGTTGCATTTTGTCACAAGGTTGTGTTGGATTGCATTTAAGTGCTAAAATCAAGCTAATTTCTTAGTTTCCAGGATTATAAATTCTTTGAAACTAAGTTCGAACTAGAAAGGGGACGTGAATGCTAACTGAGATAAAAAGGTGTATTGGCCATAAATTTGTCATTTAACATTGTAAATTCTTACTCTTTAAGGTTCGCTTGACACATCAATTTGATGCAGGAGAACACACGTATCTATGGAATGATGAAACACATTTGTAAATGACCTATAAAACTGGTAGATCAGGATTTATCAGGAATTATCACAATGGGTTAGTGATTTACCAGGCCTAACCCTCAGCTTGACACCCTTACTAGACTTAACTTTTATGGACATGGCACCCTAACCATGACCAACCCTTCTAGACCTGGTGCTCATCGGGCCCAACCCTTTATGAGCCCTCTGTCTTACAGGGCACAACTCTTTATGACCCTGTAACATGACCCTTTTTGGGCTCGATCCTCTACCAAACCTAATCTAGTGTATTGTTTGGACTTGGACTTAATTATGCCCTAGACCCAACACCTAACCCTTGGGATTTTTTAGTGATCTCAGGCTATGTGTCTAGCCTTCCTTGCCCGGCTCCTCATGTTGCGCCCATCTCCCAAAGGCATTTTAGCTTTGATCGTACTCCACCTACATTGTTAGGTGCACAAAAGTCTTTGATGGCCTACCACGTCTCTATCTCTTAGCTGAATAAATTTAGTGGAATATAATTGTGTTGTTGTGGTATCTTGGATAAACATAACTCATGATATAAAATTAATTTATAAGGGTGAAATGACTCTCTAATCTCTTTATTCCAGTAAAAGAACAAGGTTCATGGACTATAAATACCCTTTAAATCACTCAGGTAAGGCTCACAATCTTCATTCTCTACTGCATACATATTTTCAAAGCATCTCTCTTTAAAATATCATTGCACTCTCTCTCTTTCCAACGATACTTACTTAGGCATCTTAGAGTCTCATAACCTACCATAGGGGACCTTCTGCAGGTATTTGCTTCCCACATCAAGCTACACATTTTTTTAGTTATTCTAGATTTGAAGAGTTGAGTAGATTTCTAGGACCAAGTGATTAACCAATCATCAAACACATAAGCCTTATTCCTAAGTTATTTAGATTTTTTTGAGACATCATTAATTAGCGTTGTTTTGCGGAAAACTGATAAAAAAAACCATCAGTTTCTTTCTAAAACTTGTTTTTTACATTTCTAGGTCATCCATGGCACATAACCAAAACACACATGGGCTTGACGCATGATAAATTTACATATTACCGCCATCACAGGCACTTTTACCCAACTATGTCTTCAACAACTCATTAACCAGGTGCAAGTCTTTACTCAAGTCGTGGTGGTAACCTGGGAGAAAAATCAAACCCAGCTCCAGTAGGCAATTGCATTACTCGGAGGAGTCTAGGTAGAGTAACCTTCAAGCAAGTATTTTGGCTCCACACTCGTTAAGTCTCTCCAGAAGTCTCGAGCCATTACGATACCCATGCACATAACCAGTACTCTAAATGAGCTCCTCATAGATACTACATAATGGTCATCAATTACTGATCCTACCATTACACGCCAAACTCTAAACGAGTCATTTCAGGATACACAATCCTCAATAGAAAATCTTTAGTGCAATCTTGGATTGGCACAACTCTCTAGTAGGGCTCACAGGCCTTATGCTATCTTCAAAGACAGCCACGAGCCTCTCACTCTCTAGTGCAGTTTCGGACTAACACGACTTTTTAGTGGGGTTCTCGGGTCTCATGTTATCTCCAGAGATGACCAAAGATCTCCCATTATCAAATACAGTCTCGGACCAACACAACTCTCTAGTAGAGCTTTCGAACCTCACACTATTTTTAGTAACAGCTGTAAGCCTTCCACTCTCCGGTGTGATCTTGGACTAGCACGACTCTCCAATAAAGCTTTCAGACCTCAAGCCATCTCTAGGGACAATCATAGGCCTCTCATTTTCCAATGTAGTCTTGGAGTGGCATGACTCTCTAGTGGGGCTCATAGACCTCACAAAATCTTCAGGGATTAATATTGGATCTCTCGTCTCTTCAATGTAGTCTTAGACTGTCATGACTCTCTAATAAGGCTCTTGAGCTTTATAAAATCTCTAAGGATTAATCTTAGATCTTTTTCCTTTCCAATGCAATCTTGGACTGGCACAACTCTCTAGTAGGGCTCTCGAGCCTCACATAATCTTCAAAGATAATCGTGAATCTCCCACTCTCAGGTATGACCTCTCTCCAATGAAGGGCTTATGAACCTCATGCCATTACTAGGGCGGCCATAGGCCCCCCCACTCTTTAATGTGATAACTTTCTAGTATAGGGCTCTCACGCTTCACGTCATCGCTATGGAGTCCACTAGGCCTCCCACACTCCACTGGCCACTTTTTAGTGAGGAGTTCCTACATCTCATGCCATCACTAGGGAGATAATATACCTCTTACACTTAAATGCAACCACTTTCTAGTGGAGGGCTACCATGCCTCACGTATTGCTATAGAGACCATTAGACCTCCCACATGCGACCATTCTCTAATGAGAGGTTCAATGCCTTATGAATCACTATAGCATACCATTTTCTAATAAGATCTCAATCAGAATGGGGCATTCGAACCTCATACTACATAGGGAATGACCCAATATGAGTTTCTCTTAGCTTCTTAGTAATTTTTCTAGGCATGGATGTGAAACCCTCATCCTCTTAGAAATTTTTCTAAGTATAGGTTCCCTTCGGTCTATTGGAATTATTTTTTTTAACTATAGGCTCCTCCTTTATAGGTACATCCCTCCACTTTTTATAATTTTTCTAAGTATAGGTGTCGTCATGGGTTCCCCTCAACCTTTTAGAAATTTTCTAAGTATAGGCTCTTTCTCCATTAGTTCATCCCCTCTGCATCTTAGAAATTTTTTGAAGTATAAGCTCCTTCTTCATGGGTATGTCCTCTTCAATCCTTAGAAATTTTTCTAAGTATAGGTGTCTCCATAGGTTTATTCCCCCTACCTTTTAGAAAATTTTCTAGGTATTGATGTAGCAATGAGTTTCCCTCATCTTTTTAGAAATTCTTTTAAGTATGGGCAAGGAACTCATAACAGTTTAGAAATTTTTTAAATATAGGCTCCTCTACCATGGATTCGTTCTCTCTTCCACTCAGAAACTTTTCTAAGGATAGACATCGTTATGAGTTCATTCTCCTCTGCCTCTTAAAAATTTTCTAAGTATAGGTGTAGCCTTGAGTTTCCCTTAGCCTCTTAGAGATTTTTTTAAGTATAAGCGTGGAACTCATAGCCTCTAAAAATTCTCTAAGTATAGGCTTTTTCTTCATGGGTCTGTTCCCTCCGTCTTTTATAAGTTTTTCTAAGTATGGACATCATCATGGGTTCCCATCAGCCTCTTAGAAATTTTTCTAAATATTAGCATGGAATTCATAGCCTTTTAGAAATTTTCTAAGTTTAAGCTCCTTCTTCATGGGTTTATCTCCTCCGCTTCTTAGAAATATTTTTAAGTATATGCATTGTCAGAAGTTCGTTTCCTTTCACCCCTTATAAATTTTTCTAAGTATAGGCTACTCCTCTATAGGTTTGTCCCCTCCGTCTCTTAGAATTTTTTATAAGTATGGGTATCACCATAGGTTTGTTCCTCTCAGCCTCTTAAAAATCTTTCTAAGTATAGGCGTGAAACCTTTAACCTCTTAGAAATTTTCTAAGTTTAGGCTTTTCCTTCATGGGTCCATCCCCTCCACTTCTAAATTTTTTTTTTAAAGTATGGGCCTCGTTAAAAGTTCGCTCCCTTCCACCCTTTAGAAATTTTTCTAAGTATAGGCTTCTCCTCTATTGGTTCGTCCCCTCCGCCTCTTATAATTTTTTCTAAGTATGAGCGTCGTCATGGGTTTGATCCCCTCGGCCTCTTATAAATTTTTTAAGTATAAGATCCTTCTTCATTGGTCCATCTCACTTGCCTCTTAGAAAATTTTTCTAAGTATGAGCATCGTCATAAGTTCACTTCTCTCCATCCCTTAGAAATTTCTCTAAGTATGGGCGTCACTATAAGTTCGTTCCCCTTTACCTATTTGAAATTTTTCTAAGTATAGGTGTCGCCACAGGTTCCCCTTGGCCTCTTAAACTTTTTAAAAATATGAGTATGGAACCTATAGTCTCTTAAAAAAATTTAAGTACAGGCTCCTCTTTAATAGGACCGTCATCTTCACATCTTAGCTAAGTATAGGTGTCACCATGGGTTCACTCTCCTCCACCCCTTAGAAATTCTTCTAAGTATAAGCTCCTCCTCCATGGGTCTGTTGCCTCTGTCTTTTAAATTATTTTTTCCAAGTATACATTAATTGTCATAGGTTCACTCTTCTCGGCCTTTTAGAAAAAAAATTTAAGTATAAGTTCCTCTATTAATCTCCTCTATGCACTTAAAATTTCTTTCAAACATGGTGCATGCTCCTACATACAAGTTCTCAAGTGCATTACCCTGAGGTTTCCACCCCTCTTCTCATATGAGAAAAAAGATCACCATCTTGTCCAAGATATCGGGTAATTGAATCTTCGTGTATTTTATATCGCAAAGACTTGAGAGCTACTAATAAACCTAGATTTATTAGGAATATCACATTGGGTCTGGCACCCTAATAGACCCAACCCTTATAGAACTAGCACCCTATCAACCCAAACACCATAAGCTTGGCACCCTATAAGACCAAACCTTTATAGGCCTCAAGCTCAAACACCATGGGCATGGCACCATACCAGGCCTAAACTATGGACCTGCCACCCTACCAGGCCCAACCCTCGTGGGGTTGACACCCTAACCAGGCCCACCCACCATGGACATGCCAACCTATTAGCCCCAACCTTCTTGGACTTGGCAACCCTCCCAAACCCAACCCTTTATAGACCCTGTGCCCTATAGGGCTCGACCCTCCTTGGGCTTGGCGCTCTATCAGACCCAATCTAAGACATTGTTTGGGTTTGGACTTATGGCTTAGGCCCAACACTTAACCCTTGGAATTTTTTACTGAGCCCAGGCTTCACGTTTGGCTATCCTCGTTTGGCGTTTATCTCCCCACGCCACACCCTGTGCTTGTCTCCCCAAGTCGTTTTTGCTTGGATCCTACTCCACCTACATTGTTAGGTATATAAAAGTCTCTCATGACATACCACGTCTCTATCTTTTAGCTTAATAAATTCAGTAGAAGACAGGTGTGTGGATGTGGTATCTTGGGTAAATTGAGTGAAATACAGCTCACAATACAAAATTAATTTGTAAGGGTGGAATGACTCTCTAACTCCTCAACTCCAGCAAAAAAATAAGGTTCAAGGATTATAAACACCACCTGAACCATCCAGATAAAAAGTTTATAATCTTTATTCTTTATTGCATATATATCATAGGGACCTTTTATAGGTACTTAGATTTTCACATCAAGCTACACCTATTTTGGCAATTTTGGCTAAAGAAAGTGGAGTAAATTATTAGAACCATGGGATTAACTAATTATCCAACATATAAATATTATTCTTAAACTATTGAATTTTTTAAAACATTATCAAAAACAATAAATAATAGGTAGAAACCCTGGGAAAACCCTCCACGCTAAAGTCCCCATAAATATTAGTCTTAAACTATTGAATTTTTTGAAACATCATCAAAAACGATAAATAATAAGTAGAAACCGAGAAAACCTTCCACGCTAAAGTCCGGTGGTGACTTGGGGCTGAAGTGGGAGACAATTTGACCTTTTTACAGTTAATGTCCATTTGAGAATTGGGATACGTCTTAGGTGGAAAAATGACTTGCCCCAGTATGTTTGAAGAGTGTAGGAAGTAGAAAGTAGATTGCCCTTGTGTAGGGAGCCCGTATGCTTATGAACGAGAGCCATGGCCCATGTAGTAGGGTGACACTTGTACCATATCACAGGGCAATGAAACTAAGCATGGAATGGCCCAAGCTATGAGTGGAGACAAGGGGGAACCAAAGTCTCCCCGATAATCTTTTCATTGAATATGGCGATTAACATGTATAGTTGTACAAATCAAAATTTAGAAATCCACACATTATCTACTTTTTACCATGCTATCATTCATCTATATTTGTCTTTGAAGTTTGAAGGACCATTCGTTGCGATAAAATCCAGAACACGATTTCGTGTCAGAATTTCACCAGGCCCTTCTTCCTTTTCCCTCTATGAAAAAACTTTGCTCTTTGTGACTCCTTTAATTTACAACAGATCACCGTCTCCTGGCAATGGATTGTGTCAAATGTACAGCGAGGTGTATTCATGCACGTCATATTTAACGATCTCCATTTCAGAGCTCTCCATTTTTAACTGCCTCCGGCAAAGATGGTGAGTATCCCCCACTGATTTTGCTTGGTACTGGTGTATTTCTTTGCGATTGGCGTTTTGTAGGCACTAAGACACTCTCAGTTTCCATCTCTACGCTCAGGTCGTCTTCATCATCATCGTCACCTTTGAAAATTGGATGAACATATGCACTATGAAGGCAAGCTTTCAGATTAAAGTTTGGATCCCTTGCTCGTTCCAGGGTATCTTTCATCATTGCTTCCTGAAAACCATGGTTCAAGACAAGATTAGTAGTTTGCAGGTGCAGCTTTTGAGTCATTTTGCTACAATCTAAACAAACTATTCATTAGCACATCAATCAATCAAATAACTAGAAAGGCATCGAGTTAATTAAACTAAACTTCTTGATAGTATCAAATGCCAGAATTGGTCATACATAGAACATAACCTGAGTTTGTAACGAACATTTTCAGCAACTCTATATTGACATATATGCAGATGATATACTAAAATAAATTCATAATTTCATATAAGAAATTATCAGTATTATGCAGGCAAATCAATTGAGAGCAAACAAGGGAGTACAGAAAAATCAAAGCAAACAAAAAGCATCAACTCCACAGTATGCAGACACCAACACACCTGTAATGGATATTTGACAAATGCAGATTTGTGGCGTCCATTGCAGAACCTATGAAACCATATAGTGAGGACAGGGAGAGCAACGAGAAATGGTGTTGACTGTGCAGCTTCTTTTGTACTCAGTAATCCCATCAGAGCCAGCTGTGAGATTACTAGCCCAGTAATAATACGCCCGTGGACATCAGGCCAGAATGCTGCACCACTTTCATACTCGTGGTTGTAAACATTTATGATCTGAATAGGGAAAAGATAGGGAAAAGATGAATATATTGTATCCAATTGTACTGAACCTTGGTCCAGTAAATCTTCTAAGTTGGATTAAGTTGTAGGGTTTTGAACATTTAGTTGGCACAAGGCATTAACCATATGCAATTGAATTGTTCTTGGATTGAACATCACATATCCAATAGTATCAACTTGTTACCTGATGACGGAACACTAAATAGGCGAAGGCGAAGAAAATAACTATGAATGGAAGGAGAACTGGTGTCACTGTTGCATATACAAGCCCTAGCAGAAAATATAATTGTATACGGGGTTCGCCAGTGTGAAAACCAAGACTTCCAGGATCCATTGCCTCTTCCCTGTCTTTTTCAGTCTTCACCAAAAGGAAATTTTTCAAGTGGTAGAATATCAGTGGTTTCAACATTAAAACTTCCCCAGCAATCCCAGCCCATCCATCAACCATTATATAGGTTATGAAGAAAGTTGCTTTCATTGGAACAGCTACACCAATTGTTTTAGGAATTCTGCAACATACATAAATGAAGAAATGAGAAAAGAAGAAAAAAAATAAAACACTTTTTGAAAGATGTAGATGATAAAATGAAATCATATTCATGTAGACCCTATGAGCTTCATATCAGGAAAAGGGAAGAAATCATGAATATGGGAATATCTATCAAATCAGTCAAGTATAATGGGATTCTAGATTAATGAAAAGTGAGATAAAAATAAATCATTGATGGGAGGATTAAAAAACATTACGGTTAATAAAATATATGTTATCGGAAGTCCTTTGAAGGCACATGCCATGAACACACCTTCACACTTAATTATGCAGACGCCCTAATGGAGCAATTAAATAATGAAGACATGAATATTTAATCAATATGTGAGAGTAACATACTCGTTAGCAGACTGCTTAATAAAAGAATTTAGCTGTTCAAATGCAGCTCCAGTGAGTATGCTCCCAAGGAATACATTGATAACGAGGAAAATATAATTTCTTGTTGCTGATCTCCTTTCCAAAGATGATAGAGATATGAAGCCTTCAAATTTAGACATGATCATCAATATTGTTGGCAGGAAGATAAGGAAGAGCTTCAACACAATGCCAGGAAGAAAACCTTGGATAACAGATTTGATAAATTTTCTGCATAATAAATAAAGAAACAATTAGAAATTTCTAACAAAGAAAACTTGCAACTAAGTCAGAAGGCACTGTAATGGAAGAAACGTACATTTCAATAACAGACTTCAGAAAAGGGGCTCTCTTCTCTATTCCCTCGATACTTGCTAGAGCTTGTACAGATGCAATAGGTATTATGAAAAAGAAGGTAAGTAAAAGGAATGCAACTCCAATTATCAGCCTCCTAACTTTGAGTGACATGTACGGAATGGCTAAGTTTTGCCAATATACATCGCGTGGCTCCGGAGCCCACTCTGTTAACCACAAAGTCGGATTTCTTGATTGTTGGGTTTGTGCACACACAGCTGCACCCCATCGAGTCTTGAATGAAACAAATGCTGCTGGCATGATAGACTTTGGATCCTTTAATACCCTTGTCCTCTCTTCTTCTATCTGAATAATAACAAAACGATCCAGGACCCAAATTAGAGTGGTAATGCAAATAGTAATTGGTGAGAATATGCAGCATCTCTAACTCATTTGAGTGAGCCTAAAACCAACTAATAAACTTCATGGACTTTTGAACAAGAGGTTCCAGATTTATATGCTTAAAAAAGATAATAAAACAAAAGGTTCAAAATTTTTGAAAGATCAGGGAATTTAGACAAGAAATTGGTGCTAGAGGCTTACTTCTTTTGACAGTTCCTCAATCTCTGATATGTGATGATCGATTGCATCCACTTTTCCCCCAAAATGCCCAAGGAAACCAGTCTGAAACATCCAAGAACCATAAGAGTTGAGGTTAAAACAAAAATTAGGTTTAGGCAAAAGTAATAGGCAGTAGATTGGGACAAGAGGCAGTAACTTCTTAAGATATATCAGATTGCATTTTGAGAACTACCTTCATCTGAGGCCTCTGCGATTGATTCCTGGAGTACTTGAGTTGGTAGTAGTCAAGCCAGTTCTGCTTTTTTTTCTTCTTCTTCACCAAGCTGGCTAGTTTGTTGGCATTGCACACCACCTGCATTAAAATTTTTATAAGACAAAAATTTACAAATTGAAGTACAAACTATCCTAGAATTTCAGGTGCATAAGAAAGTGTGAGGGTTTAATGAATACTCCAACAAGTAAAAGGTACATTTAAAGCCACTCAATAGATCATGTGTGGTACACATGTTGCCTC